>SDBT01018727.1_pt1 | contig 10875 bp, 10 predicted proteins | sample 2277101 | NCBI WGS metagenome assembly SDBT01 (sample SAMN10404973, study PRJNA504765) | marine sediment metagenome | isolation source: marine sediment core GS10_PC15, 103 cmbsf | place: Arctic Ocean: Southern Knipovich Ridge | collected 2010 | reverse complement strand
ATGTAAATATAATTCCGGGTGCATAGAGAATCTATACTTGCTTTTTACACCAAGTAAATGCATATACTCTAAAAAACCATCGAGTCCTTTCTTAAGTAAATCATCCAATGTGTCCGTATCTGTGTCTTTGAAAAAGTACCGGTCAAAAAACTTGCTTGCGATTATAAAATCGAAAACTTCTTCATTGCACGTAAAGTCTTTTATATAAATGTCTACATCAAGGTCTAAAAACAACAGCACATCCTCAAAGGATTTGGTAACCTGTGTATTGAACTCAATGTTTCCTTCTGAAAACCGGTAGTAAATTGTATCAAGCTTCTTGACGAAGCCAAAGCGTTTGAACATAAGTTCAATAAAAAAGTTTGCTAGTGTTGTATACATCTTATAATATTAAAATGGTGGTTTGGGGAGCAGGCGATTGACACAATCCCCCAAAGGTCTGTTGGGGCGTTAATTATTACTTAATATAATAATTTATACGCTATTAGACACTCTCCCTTACACGGAAGGAACTAATTAGGCCCCCTGGTTCCGTCCACCGATTAAAACTATCCTGCAGCTTCTTGATAGTATACTTCATTCCCAATAAGTGGTTTAGGCCAATACTCATTATCGGCACACCCTCTAGGTTTCATGCCCTTCCTTATCCACCATGTTTTAATAGGATTGCTCCTAAAAAGGATTGAGGACAAGAGGGCTGTATCATCAAGATTCCAGAATTTCATTATTGTAAGTTTGTACATAATACTAAACTCAGAATAACGACCCTGTAAAAACTTAACGTAATCGTTTTGGTGTTCATCAGGGATTTTAAAGACATACATAACCGTCCCATTACTATCGTAGTCATAGTCAGCGACTATGTCCTTCATTATTAGTAACTCGCGTTCAAATTGTATGAACTTAACTGTCGGCACAAAATGATACTGAAGTACCAAATGATTGTCCAGTTCCGGTTTGTTGCTGTCTCCAATAAATGCATTAATAAAATATTTGTTTACAAAGAACTCATCCCGATGTGACTTATCGCCCAACATTGGAAGTAAGAATCTTGTAGCCTCAGTTTTAGTAATGGATTTTAATTGTTTTCTAACAGCATAATTCATTTTTACTTAAGTTTCTCTGCACCGTCGCCTTCATAATATTCGTGCGTGTAATCCCAAACATCATTGGTTGTGTGCCAACAAAGTTCTTTTACAAGGTACAGTATCTCCTCAAGTCCTTCGGTTAAAAATGCGTCAGATATGGTATAAACCTTACACTCTGCCAAACCTTTAGTCTGTATGGTAATAATGTAGGTCTCTGTTTGATAATCACTGAAGTCCACTTCAGGATAATCGTTTGAAAATAACCAGGCTACTGCCATCCAATAGAATGCTAGCTGCCTGTGATAACTAAATTCTTTAAAGTTTTCTCTAAACTTGTTAAGACTATAACTAGTTTTAACATCAATCAACTTTATTACTTTCTTTTTATGGTCAATTATTAATCGATCAAGTAATGACTTACAGTCTAGTTCTGTGTCGATTCCTTCAACTAACGGGAACTTCCAATATATAGGAAATTCGTTGTTAGCTGATCGGCTATCGTCATCAAATATACCATAGTCATCTTTGAACAAAAGTTCATTAGCTAATTTATGTTTCTTTAAAGATTCAATTGAGTCCTGGATAAAATTCCAGGTTGAAGTTGTTAATACGGCCCTATACTTCTCACTTTTCTTAAGGTACGCGATATACTTTTTATACTTGTTGTAAAGAACAAAAGCATCTTCGTATACTTTATCCATAGCTTTCTTTCCTACTTCATATACTTGTTTGTATGCGTTGTAGGATTTTTCTTTTATGGACTTACGCCCCTTAAGTTGTGAGAATACCAGACAAAACTCTTTTTGTTTTGCGTTTATAGGTACTTCATATTCCAAGTGGGTAAACTCTTTTTTAAACCTATTAGGCTCTAGAACCGCCATGTGCAATTGCTTGCCAAGCTCTAAATAGGACTTGGTTTCATCCTCAATTTCATTACTGAGTCGTTTCTTAAAGTACTTTGGTGAGTACTTGAACCATCCCAGTGAAGAATTGCTTATTGCTTCCAAGGAGTAATAGTTTTGGTTTTCCACTGTTTTTCCGTTTTTGTTTGTCGAGGATTTTTAGAATCACTTCGTCAACTTCCCGCGGATTGTGAGGTAAATAGAGATCGTATTTGATATTATTAGTGAAAAGGTAATGTTTGAAAATTTTCCATCGTAAAGGAAAGGACTCGTTTGGATATCCTTTACATTCTACAATGTAATTTTTGCCTACAAAATCCGGTTTGAAAGTCATTTTACGAACTTTCTCTCCATTATATGTAAAACCGTCAATTATTGTAAAGATTTGCTGTTCATACTTTGGGTTTAATTTATGTTGTTGTAATTGCTTATAGCAATAAACTTCAAGCTTACTTTTAAATTCTATGCCGCCGTATGCGAGTGGAGTTGCGTTCCTAACCCTTTTGTTTTGTAATCTGGGTTTAGAAACTGAGCTCTTCTTAGTGCTCCTCGACCTTTTAGTTGTTCCCATTTGTCGAGGTTATTGTTTAGCATCCAACTAACGTGATTTGTTAACCACATGGTTTTGGATTTATCAACCCAATCATATAGTTCCCAGCTAAATACAAATTCTTTTCCACAATCAAGAATAGTGAAGTGTTGATATATTTCCTTTAGGATTTTCTCGTCAGTAACGTATTCATTACCAATAAGGTCGTACATCATACGCTCATTTGGTAAATACATATAATCATTATACTTCATGGGCCTACCCTTAAATAGATATAAATGCGGTAGTAAATCTCCTGCTTGTTTTCTAAAGATATTATACTCCGTACTCCTATCGTCTTCATTCATTGTCTTACTGTAAGGAATATACGAGCTATTTCTGTTTGTAATTGTTGCTGGTTGATAGTCGAACATTTTCCTGTTTTTGTTTCGTTGCGTCTTATTAAACACCTTCGTATACACAGGACGGACATACGTGTGTTCAAATTTTATGTGCCCAAATTCAGAGATGATATCAGATGCTAAGCAATATGCTCGATCTACATCTCTCATTAAAACTACTTCACTATCAGTATGGTTATAGTAATAACCACATGACATGTTTGTGACACATACTCCGAGACCACGTTGTTTTAGTTTAACAACATCAGTCATGGAAGTTTTAACTTCTTTATATTTCCAACGTCGTAACAAATGAGTAATTTCTGTTCTAAATTCTTTTGAATTCAGTTCGACGCCAGCTCCATTAAAGGAGAAATCACCGTTTTCTCTTCTGTCTAATTGTAAAACAAAATTACAATCATCGAAAAATTTCATATCTGCTTTTGATGATCCTTGACACCTGCCTTCTTCCATACGAAAGAAAACTACTTTAAGTGTATCAAAGTCAAGTAATGCTTGCAGACAAGCATATACGCCTATTTTGTCGTCACCACCGATACCAACTTGTTGGCACCCGTCTGAAGTATAAGCGAATAGAGAGTCTTTGTGTTCAAATACCACAAAATCAGTTAGGAGTTTATGTACAGTGTCAACATGACTAACCATACAAGGGTAACCTGTTTTAGCTTTACCTTTTGTAATGTAAAGGTTACCAAATTCGTCGGCTTTAACGGGAAGACGATTCTTCTTTGCAAAAGCTTTGATATAATCGAGCATTTGTTCGTCTTGCTCAGTATACGTTTGAACTGACAGTACACTTTTAAGCAGCGCTTTGTTCAGTTTTTTGTAATTCATATTTTATTCTCTTGAGTGCAGAAAAGGGTATTAAATAAGTGCCTATTCCTTCTATTCTTATCAAAAGTCCGTTTCCTATTATAGTCGAGGATTTAAATCGTTTACCTATTAAGTGTTCCATCAAAGGAGCGTACCTAATATTTTCATCAGCACAAGCATTTTTTAAATTTGACTGTACCTCAACGCTTTCTTTTAACCACCTTTGTTCTGTGGTCAAAAAATATTCATTAGTTCCAGTACTGTCATCTAAGAGAGCTTCTGATTTGGGGATGAATTCGTCTATCTTTTCACATATAACTGCATCATCAACAGGAATAAGTGTTTTACCTTTAGCGCATACACCAAGTACAAAATCAGTATTGTTGATTTCGTCCATAGTTAAGTATACACCTAAGTATCTAATATAAGCAGACATGTAGTTTATGCAATATTTGTCTTCGTGTTTACCATAGGTGAGACGTACAGCCATATTACTCCATATTTGTTTTTTGGTTACACAACAAGTAACTAGTTGTTTCTTATTTATGTAATTCTCACCAAAAGAGTTGGCCCGCATAGTGTTTAGTTTAGTAAAAGCTTTTGTTTGTGTAAAAACAAAATTACTTAATATCCCGTCTTGCAAGTTAAGATATCTTAAACTATCAAAGTAAGGAAGTTCTCGTTCATCCCACTTCTCCACCTTTATTTTTATTACTAGGGTTTTGTCATACGGTAAAAGTTTCGCATTGTTGTCACAGATATTAATGAAATCTTTCTCTCGTGCATAACCAGCAATTGTGTTGGCTATTGTTGTGTTAACGGCATAGATTCTGTCAATATATTTTTTATCGTCTATACCTGTCCATACCAACGCTCGTCCTTCTACTAATTTAGGGTTTGTGACAGAATGAAGGATCAGTAGTGATACAGTATTCGGGTTATCCCCATAGAACTTAATAGCTTTACTACAAGTTTTATGTCGCATACAACTGTTATTGAGTTCTCCTCCTACATTGTAAATTTCATCTTCTGTGTCCATAATAAGACCTGTTCCGTGAAAACCGCTAGTGCCTAAGCGACTACGTCCGTAACGATCTCCTAAATAATAATAAGGTATTTCGTCTCCGCTAACTAATTCAATTTGATCTTTGTCACCCGTTAAAAATGACTTCATAAGGTGAACAAAGTCTTCAATGTCTCCGTTATCAGTTACATTAAATATTTTACCAATTCCTTTTCCTAACTTACATTCCTGTATTACTTCAGGCATTATTTCATAAAACACACTCATAGCTTCTTTTACATCATGTTTCATGAGTCGCTGTACTTTCCATGAATAAGTATTAGTATGTCCTTTCTTAAGACTCTTTATGAAAGAACTGATATCATGGTCTTTAGGATGATTAGCTCTAAGATAGTTACGTAACCATTTCTTAAAGTTATCAATACTGATGTATTTCAAACCTACAGATCCTTTGCTATCAACAGTGACTGAAATGAAGTTTGGGTGTTTAGGCTTAAAGTAACTTTTTTTGATTCGAGTTGCTTCTACTGAGTAACTAGTACCCAATAACCTTTTAGCTATATTATTATCGTTTTTGTTTTTTCGCAGTAATTGCTTTAAATTATCACTCACTACGAAAGGAATTGAAAGTTTTGAAGTTGCGTCGACGAAATACTTATCACATCCTAGTAGTCGAATGATTTCTAGTATTTTAGTTTCGTCCATTTGTTAGTTTTTTTAATATTTTTTCAGTTTCTGGTATACCGTATAAACGCACGAAATCTGATATGTCCTTACACTTATACTTTTTAGGTATAAAAGCAAAGTCTAAGTCATACTTGCGCATTAATTTACGAACACCTTTCATACCAGTTTTATCACGGTCATATAAAAGTAGGAGTTTATGATACCTTTCTTTTAAATGAGTTATGATGTGTTCAGGAATATCATGGCTTTCTGCTTGTGGAGCTATAGCTGTGTAGCCTAACTCGTGTAAAACCATGACGTCTTTCAGACTTTTGGTTATTACTAACAAGTCACCAAAATCTGGTAACTGCTTGAATCCTTGAATATCATACTGTGAGCAACTGCTTAACCATTTACTTGTTTTATTAGCTAATGGTCTGTATACTTTGAGTCCGTTATAAATTTTATACACATACATAGGACAGTCATCTGAGTATTCCCAGATAATTTTGTCGTTTAAAAATGCATATTGTATAGGACTTACATCAAACTTAGTAAGTGTCTTCTTTGGAATAAAATAGGAATCCCAATATTGTTTGTCTATTTGGGACCATGGTCGACGTTTGACCTGCAAAGTGGAGCCTCGTTCACGCTTCGTCATCACGCGAACTTTCGGTACATTATTTATTTGAATTTTCTCTCCGACAAAATCGGTATATACTCGCTGTAAAGCCAATACATATCCAGCCTTAGATGCTGGCAGGTTCATTAATTTCTGTACGAAACTGACACAGTTTCCTGAGTCTCCGGAGCCTAGGTCTTTGTATAATAACATACCACTGTAACTCCTAAATATTCCGAAAGATGGATTGGCATCTTGCCTAAAGGGACTATTAAAGATGGAACCCACCTTAAAACTAGCCCCTAAGTAATAGGCATAGATGTCATACTCTGAAACCCTACTTAATATGTCCTCTAGTTGAATATCTTTTATGATAATTCGTGAAGTGTCATATTTCATGGGTGATTGTATTTAGAATGGGAGATCTTTATTGTCATTTCCCTTGACATTAGCTACATCAAGTGGGTTGGGGGTATTGCTTTCTGTATCGGATTGAATCCTCTGCATTTTGTCAATACCAAGGACACGAATTTTGGATTCTTCCTTAGGAGTATCCATTGTTTCTATCCATACGTATCTTGTGTAACTAGGTAAAGAAGTAAAATTGTTTCGATCGTAAATTACTTTAATTCGTACTTTTTTATCTTTAAATTTATCGCCTAATAGTCTCACGACGGTTTCGGCGAACTCTTGGAAAGTAGCTGCTTCAAATGTAAACTCTTCGTTAGTTAAGTATCCAGAATCAACACATATGTGTTTAATCCGTGCCATTTGGTTCATTGACATAGATTCATATGATTTCTTTTCCTCTGAGGTGTTCTCTGCGTACTGTTCAGGGGATAAACCTTCCAGTGGTGCAGGAACTCTAACAGGCCATTCTGTTTTAGACACAATAGCATTGCTAGGATCTTTAAAATAAAAGGCTAAAAATTCGTTGCCTTTATCACTTTTTCCATACTCTACTTTATCCATTTCACAGTTCTCGTGAATGCCTGCTTCTAAGTATGGGGTGGCATTGAAATTGCCACGCAGGTCTTCGGTCATTTTATATATCATAGTATATCCAATTATTTGTTAGTACTTGAATCGTACTCCTGGATTTGCTCTATGATAGCTTTGTAATCGTTCGATATTTTTGGTGTTTTAAACATTTCGTAGGGAGATTTACACGTATTTTTTCCATTATTCTGTGTCAAGAGTGAATATTGTGGTTTTCCGTCTACCATTATAACCTCTGTATAGAGGACAGTAGTAAACAGTTCTTCAACATTCAGTTTTTCTTTCAAGATTTTACCCGCAGGTATTCTGAAAGAACTTTTTAACACCCCATCTGAATCATAGTTATCTTCAAGATGACCTAGGACAATAACGATTAAATCGTCACGTAATCCATCGATCATATCTAAGATACGATACGCGTCAACAGCCATGTCAGTAAATTTTTCATAGCCCTTTTCCTTAGCTGTTCTCATAAACGCATCTACCAACATAAGGGTAAATGTATCAATGATAATAACTTTAATTTCGGGTTTATTATCTGAAATTGCTTTTAGTAACTGAGCAATGACTCTTGGATCGTTAGTACGGTAAAAATTAGTTTGAGTCAGGTCGACTTTACCGTCATCTTTTAGGACAGTTTTGTAATTGATTCGCCAACCTCTGAACGGCAAGGCCTTCTTGTCAGGAGATATAATAAAAGTACTCTCAGGGTCCAGGTTTCGAGCAGCATAGGATTTACCCGTGCCACTTGTACCTAGGACAAGAAGTTTGTTTGCCATATTTAAGTATATTAAAAAAGGAAGGGCCCGAAGGCCCAGTCCCTTGGTTTACAGTAGTCTAAATATAAACTACGTAGCTGCTTGTTACCTCGTCACAAGTAGATTTGACTCTTGGTATAAAGTCATAACCTATTTTAACGAAATCAGAATGCAGTCTTCCTGATAATCCACGGCAATCTTCCAGAATGATTTCTGGTGCATTACAACGTACAACAGGCTTAGGTGCTTCATAGCAACGCCTAACTAAAGGCTTGGGGGCTATGGTCCTAACGGTTGTGTACCGTCGTGAAATGGTATTACGGCCTTTGGAAATACAACCACAGTTGCTTTTTCTAGAGGCTGCTCGGAGGTCTTTAAACAAAGGAGTAGCTCCCGTGTAATAGACTTCATTCTCCAAGGCTTTCTTTTCTTTTGCCAGGCATTTCAGCGCTTTCAGGATGGTCTTCCAGTCAACTGCCACATCATAAATGGGCCTCCGACCTTTTTCACATGCGTACCGGCTCCTACGGATCCAGTTTACATCAAAACGGGAAGATGTTCCAAAAGTCAAAATGTCACCTACACCAGCGTTAACGATGTCACCACCTTTTACAGTAGCTGAACCATCGCCAGAAACAGTAAGACCAAGGTCTTGTGCTTCCTTAATAAGCTCGGGTAAATACACATTATCTTCTGACAGCCATACGGCAAAACTTCCATCAACAGGATTACGTAGGGGCTTCTTAGCACCACATACGTTGTATGTCAACTCTGTAGGCATGCTACGGAGTGAATACAGCCTGTGATCGAACCTGCTTATTCTTTCGCAGGGGTTAGTAGTCCTTACAACTACTGGACTTTCTTCTGCCACGATGGCATCAAAACAAATTCTTTTCATCATTTTCGAAAAATTTTAATTTAAAGTTATAGTAACTGTTGGGAATATTCGTCAAGTCTGTTGTGCTTCAAATTGTTCTTAAATTCTATAATACCGAGTTCTCCTTCTCTATTCTTAAGGAAGTGCATGTAGATTCGATCGGTTACAGCCCAATCGCTTGGTCCATACTCTTTGATCCCTAGTAGTTCAGGTCGGTGTAAAACACAAAGGTAGTCAGACGCTTGAAAAATCGACTCACTACCAAAAATATCCCTTCTTATTGGGAAGTGCATATTGGGTTTGCTTATTCTATCTGTAGACTCTATCTCACGGTTCAACTGGCTCAACTGCACTATAGTGTTTGAGCCATACTTCTTGACCTCCATAAACATATGTTGGAGGTCGGATAAGACTACCCTTTCTGAATTCCCCAATTGTCCTCGCGTAAGCAAGGTATGATCAAGAAAAATTACGACCCATTTATCTTTGATTTCTGGTAATTTCATGAAATCTAAAATGGTTTGTCTTATTTGTTCAACTGTTCCCGGAATATCCACATAATATATAGGATATCTCTGAATTTTTTTGGCTTCCTCAAGGACAGCCTCATATTCAGCATCACTCAACTTAGTACCGGTACCCGCACTATAAAGCTGCTGGGTTGTTTTATGCAATTTGTATGACAATTTTCTGCCAACTTGCCGAGATGATAACATCTCAAAGTTGAATGACAATACGACAAAGTTCGTTTCTGGATTCCGGTCAAGTAAATCCGTTTCAAGGGAATTGGCAAAGGACGATTTACCGCTACCACTGATTCCTGCAATTGTGTAAATTGTGTTTGGTTCGATACCACCCATACATAGTACGTTGAATTTGGGCCAACGAGTTTTCAAAGATCTTACGATTCCGCTACGTCTATCTGAAATATATTTGAGAATCTCTTCGGTTGGTTTATCTATCTTGCGAAACGGTAATACTTTAGACGAGTTTTGTTCCATAGGTTTGCTCCTCCATATTTATGGTGGGCTCGTCTGTCATACGTTGTTCGTAAGTAAGCCATTCTTCCGAAGCAAGCCATTTAGGCAAACGCTTCATGTACTCCATACTACCTTCCTTATGTCGGATTTTTAGTTCAAAATCCAAGCAAGACATTATGTGGCTGTGTTTACTAACATTACCATTCGTGATTCTATGATAAATCCTTCTGCATCTAGTTAAATCAGTACGCAGATAGTCTTTCGTCCCATCACTTCGTATTGTTTTTATTGGATACTTCTCGATTAATTTATCAAAAAGTGTATCCGGACTTTTGTCGAGCGTTTCAATAAATTCAGGGGAAACTTTCAATTGTTTAAAATCTATAGTATCGCCTGAGCTTTCATTGATTAAGAGCTCTCGTTCGATGAGTTGTCGCAACTCTTGATACAATACTTCCCGATCATCCATTGATTCAAGCCACGTTTGAAGTAACTTAAATTGGCCGTCGGCAAGTAAAAATAAAGTAAAGTATTGTGTCGGTGTTAATTTTTGATTTAACATTACTGTCATATCAATCTCTACATACATGTCATTTAGATTTAGACCATATGAGATTTATCTGACATTTATATCACCTTTTGTTATGAGATAAGTAAGTATCTCTGAGGTGGTTATTTTCATTCCTTTTGACTCAGTTAATTTTATACACTCTCTGCGTGCGTATATTTCTGGAATTCTACACGGGTGAACAAAGGTTTCTTCATCCGCGTAACGATTCACCATATTAATCATATCATGAAAATTAGGTGAACAGGATTTAAGTATTTGTAACCGTCTTTTCTGTTTATTTTTATACATATAAACATCTAACTCGTTACATTCATACTTAAAGATTGCCGATATTAAAGACGCAACAATCCTATCATTCGTTTTAGGATACTTGTCACGTACCATGTCTATCAACAATTGTAATGTTTTTGGGTTACCTTCTAGGGGTTTCTTGACGCATCCTTCTATTATAACCATTAAGGGGTCTTGCGGTAACTTCTTGCGTACGAGGTTTTGTTTCGCCTGTTGTACCGGCCCTAAATTTTTCCAAACGCTTGGTATGTGCTTTTTGTGCTTTTGGATCTGCGAACTTCGGTATGGTGTAGCTTTATGTTTCTTTGTCATTTTCCGTAGTGTGTTTGAAAG
>SDBT01018726.1_pt1 | contig 10875 bp, 13 predicted proteins | sample 2277101 | NCBI WGS metagenome assembly SDBT01 (sample SAMN10404973, study PRJNA504765) | marine sediment metagenome | isolation source: marine sediment core GS10_PC15, 103 cmbsf | place: Arctic Ocean: Southern Knipovich Ridge | collected 2010 | reverse complement strand
CTCTTAAACGAATTAAAAAAATAATATTATCATCATATATTTGAGTAACGGAAACTGGATTGTTTTTTAGAAAGTGAATAAATGAAGGAAAATCTATTATAAAAAGCCATTATAGGTTTTTATTTCCCCAGGATTTTTCTCTTTTTCTTCTCGTCCTTTTCTTTCTCATCCTGTTCCAGTTTCTCTTCCCATATCTTTATATTTTTTTTCAAGTTGGTTACAGTTTCACTGTCACTGCCTAATATGGATATCCTCATAAGGGCGGATAAATACCGGATAGCTGTTTTCATGTCTACAGCTTCACTTGTGGCCATTTCGTATTTTTCCCTTTGCCGGTCTGCTGCTTTCCGCATGTATTCCTTAATAAAAGCAAGCAAATCATTTCTTTCAGGAAACCCTTCGATCCTGGGGTCCTGGTTTTTCTGGATCCGCCTGAAATCCGTAAGGTTTTTACACAGAGCAGCTCCTTTTGCATCCATATCAACGAAACTCCATTTCCATTTTGAGTCCGGGCCGAATGATCCTTCAAGGCTTGCGATAGTGCTGCCGATTTTCTGAATTAATTTCAGCCTTTTCAGATCATCAATCTCTGAAATGGTTTCTAATTCTTCTTCAACTTCTGAAAAAGGAACATCAATTTGATTACCTACTATCTCCTCTAAAACAGCAATAAATTTATAAGTTAATTTTCTTGCATTTTCCAGGTAAGTTTCGTTTTTTATCCCCATTATCTCCATGCTTACGGAACTCATTTTTAAATATATAGCGATGATATTCATCTGAAGGTTAGCGATCAGGATCTTCTTATAGTTAACAGTTTCGTCTTTATTCTTATTTATATCCTTCTCGATTTCCTGTATTTTTTTATTAAGTTCATCAATATGCCCTTTAAGTTCCTTGCTTTTTTCAGCAAATTCAGCTTTTTTTGCCGGTGATATTTTGCCCATTTTTTACCCTTTTAATTTAAAATTCAGTAATTAATTCTCCTGATTAACCACATGCATAAGTATATTATTAACAGGTTTCAAGCCTTATTATGCACTCGTATCAACCTGTGTGCCTTTCTGATCTGCAGCTGCCTGTGTTTCAGTGTTTTCTTCAGGCTGCTGGGGTGCAGTTTCAGGGCCGGCAATAGACTGTCCTCTTACTTGTTCAGCAGGGACATTATTATTAGTGTTTATTGCATCCATATATATAATATAACACATAAAAATATTTTTTCAATCTTTTTTTTCGTTTTTTTTCGTTTTTTAGTAATGGGTCATTTGTAGGGGACAGGTCGGAGACCTGTCCCCTACAACATAATTAAATAATATATTTATCATAATTTTATCATAATCTTATCATAATTATTGGAAAAATAAAAATAAAATTTTTCTTGACATTTAAAATCAGAATATTATCTTTTTAGTAGACTTATGGTTAAACTTATTTTATATTTTAATGGTTTTAAAAAAGGGAAAAAAAAGGAAAGGAGGTGAGGAAAACAGAGTTATATAATAATATTCCCTGAATTATAAATTAAGTAAGTTAAGTAAATAAAAAAATTTGGAAAGGAGAAAAATTAATGAAAAAACTATTATTAGTTAGTTTTCTTATTATTGCTATGGTAGGTATGGCTAATGCTTCCGGATCAAGATTAGGTGGAATGGGTGTTCCTGCATGGGCAACACCTGATGATTGGGAATGTATTTATCTTTCACCTGCATTTGCAACAAGATTAGCAAAACCAATGATCATATTAGATCTTGGCGTAGGTGTAGATTCGAGTGAAAATCACTGGGAGTCATGGGTGGCTCAGGCTGGACCTCCAGCAGGCCCAAAGGAATTTCAGGAAACTACTTTTAGTGGTTCTGGTTTGAATCCAATGATTGGATATATTCAGGCTGGAAGCACTGCTTTTGGTGTTTACTTTAACCCAAAGATTGAATCAATGGAAATGGTCGATAAAACTGAAAATGACGCAGATACTTCTTCTGTTTTAGATAATGAAACTACTCAAACATGGGACACAGGAAGTATTCTTAATTTAGGAGCTCTTTTTGCAATGAAGTTAGGTGATATGAGCCTTGGTATAGCTTTCGAACTTTCAGGAGAAGGCATGGAAAATCTTATGGAGCCCCTGGTATATGAAAAAGAAGTAATATTAAATGGAGTAAAAGCTGATGCCCTGACAATGAAAGAGGAAGATAGTTATACAACTATTGCACCATCTGTAGGATTGAATATGCCAATAGGTGAAGGCCTTTTAGGTTTTACAGTTGGAGTAGCCCTAATTTCCGGAACGGATCAACAGACGAATGAATATGTCGCACCACCTGCACCTGGAGACTATTATCTAGGAGAGCAGGAAATAAGCGCTATGATGCTTCAAATTAGGGTTTTACCTGAATTAAAAATGGGTGCTGATCAAATGTTAAAAGGCATACTGTCAGTTAGCATATTGAGCGGGGACTCAAAATATAAATTTACAGGCAAAGCAACAGATATTACTGAGCAAACTAAAATAAATGATACAACCCTAAGCGGTATGATGTTAGAAATAGGCGGCGCCTTAAATTCAAAACTTACTAAAGATTGTAAATCTATTTTAGGATTATCCTTTGGGATGAATTCAATGGAAATGGATCAGAAAATGGGTAATACGCTTGCTCCTACTATATATAACACATCGCTTGAGAACCGCAGTGAGATGAATATTACCGTTTTACTGGGACTGGAAAATAATTTTTCAGATAGTATTGTTGGAAGAGTGGGAATCGCCACTCGTCTGATTAGTTCAAGCTCACGGTCAGCAGTTGATGAAAGTTATGCTCCTGCTGTTACAGTTACAAGAGATGATGAAAGTTCTACTTCTGATGTCTTAGGTAACTGGAGATACAGTGCTGGTATAAGCGTACTTCCTTCAGAAAATATTAGTATTGATGCAGATATAATGGCACAACCTGTTGACACAAGATTTGGCAGTAATGTTGATTTTAAACAAAATTTGCCTGCTCCTGTTGTTGCGGTAGAAGATACATCCAGCTCAACAGAGATCAATATGAGTTTAGCTATTACTGTTAAGATGTAATCTAAGTTGAGTATTTAAGTATTAAGTAAATAACAAGCCGGAGGCTGTTCATTCAGCCCCCGGCTTTTTTTATGGCTGCATGTTTTTTTGGAATTATAAACTGTTGGATTTCTTATGGTAGTCGCGGGCTTCAGCCCGCGCGGATATTATTATTATATTGGATTCCTTATGGTAGGGGCAAGATATATCTTGCCCCTACAAATAAAATTCTAGAACCTGCGTGGATAATTATAAACTATTGGATTTCTTATGGTAGTCGCGGGCTTCAACCTGCGTGGATAATTATATGATATTGAATTTCTTATGAAAGCCGCGGCCCTCTTGGTGCCACTCTTTGGTGGTGGGTTTCTGAACCCCGTCATTTTAAAGAATTTTAGTGATTTAACGGGGTCAAGGAGACCCCTACACTACAACTAAACACAAAATATATGCTTAAGTTTACGATAATGGGATATATCCTGCCCCTTTTTTTATGGCTTTAGGGTTTTAAAATGTAGTGCGACCTTTTAAGGTCGCCTCAGCGAGGCTAAAGCACCACCAAAGAGTGGCATCAAAAGCCCTCGCACCATATAATTATGACACAACCTCTTTTAGCCCGCGCGGATATTATTATTATATTCCCTCAGAAAATAAGTGAAATGGGATAGTTACTGGGGGCATATCAAGTATTTATTTTCTGTCATTCCCAACTTGATTGGGAATCCAGCGGATTAATATAAGTTCCTGGATTCCCCGGTCAAGCCGGGGAATGACAGGCCCCCAGTAACTATCCTATTACAAATAAGTGAAGAAAAAGTTGAAATTTAAATCTGTTTTAATATACTAAAACAAAAGGTTTTCAAAATTAACAAGAAAACCATTAAGGATAAAGGTTATGAATGCTGTAGATGAAGCAAAGAAAGTTATTGAAAAATTACCAAAAGACAGTTCATGGGAACAAATAATGTATAAGATTTATGTAAGGCAAAAAATCGAAAAAGGGCTTGAAGCAGATAATAATGGAAAACTGATTTCCCATGAAGATATGAAAAAGAAATTTGGTGTTAAATGAAAATAAAGTGGACAGATCCTTCTGTAAGAGATTTGGAAAATATTTATGAATATATAAAAAAAGATTCAGAGTATTATGCTGCTATATTTGTTGAAAAAATAATTAAGGCTCCTGAGATTTTAGTTAAATATCCTGAAATAGGAAGAATTGTTCCTGAATATGAGGAAGAAACCTTAAGAGAACTTATCATCAGCCCTTACAGAATTATTTATAGAATTAATATAGATTTCGTTTCAATTTTAACGGTAATACATTCGTCAAGGGATTTAGAGCAGATTGATTTAAAGGAATAATCATAGTAGGGGCAAGACCCCCGGTCTTGCCCCTACAGAAGAATTAATTCCCGGATCAGGCTTTTATGGGATTATGCTTTTAAGCCATTTTAATTAAAAAAAATACTTGAAATTTTAATTATATGAACTATATTATAGATTATAATGAACTATTATTTGGTTCACAAAAGGAGGATCAGATGAAATCTATCACGATTCATAATTTAGATGATTCACTTGATACTGAAATTAAAAAACTGGCTAATAAAAAAGGAATAAGTTTAAATAAAACAATAAAAGATCTGTTAAAGAAATCTACCGGCCTGGATAAAAAAAATAGCTTACGCAGGGATTTTGATGAATTTTCAGGCATCTGGTCAAAAAATGATGAGAAAGAATTTAATAATGCTATAAAAGACTTTGAAGTAATTAATTCAAAGGAGTGGAAATGAAAAAAATATTATTAGATACAGATGCTTATAGTAATTTGTTAAGAGGAGATCATAATGTTTTAGATAGTCTGTCAAAGGCTGATATTGTGTATATGTCAATATTTGTTATAGCAGAACTTTATACAGGATTTAAGGGCGGAAGCAAAGAAAAAGAAAATAAAAATATCATGCAGGCATTTATTGATAAACCAACAGTCAGCATAATAGAAGGCTCTCTGGAAACTTCTGAAATTTTTTCTGAAATTAAGCATATATTAAAATTGTCCGGGAATCCTCTTCCCATAAATGATATCTGGATTGCTTCTCATGTAAAAGAAACAGGAGCAGTTTTAGTTACTTATGATGAACATTATAAACTAATTCCAGGACTAAGATTATGGGAACATTATTATAGGAGGAATTAATTTATGCCGTCCTTATTATTAAAAAATATTCCCAAATCTTTGCACGTAAGATTAAAAGATGAAGCAAAAAAACATAGAAGATCCATGACACAGGAAACCATTACAATATTGGAAGAGAGTTTAGCCTTAACACCTCATGAGTTCCCCCGGCCAATTAAAGGCCGGAAATCAATTAATCAAAGTATTTTAACAAAAGCTATTAAACAGGGAAGAGAATAATTGTCGTCCATCACCAGATGGGATAATGCTCCATATCATAAAAATATTAATACATTTCCTCATCATAAACATACTTCAGATTCAATAGAATCGAGTTTTGAGACAACTTTACAGGATGTCTTAAAAGTCATAGAAAAAGAAATTAAAAGTAAAACAAATCAATCATAGAAAAAGAAATTGAAATATTTCCTGACGAGACCGTTGCAAAATTGTTAAATAGTCAATTATCTTCAAAAAATACTTTTTAAAATGACGGGGTTAAGGAAACCCCTTCACTACATTTTTCTTAGATTATGTCAAGTTTGAATCTATAACAATTTTGCAACGGTCTCTTCCTGACATACGGTATAATTTCACTATTTCTCTTGACATGGGAATAAAATAAGTTAATATATTTCACTTATGATACCGGTAAACAAACCAACAATAATCAGAAAAGACCTTGAATATGTTCTTAACTGTTTAATTACCGAGCGCCTGGAAGAAGGTGAATTAGCACAACAATTTGAAAAAGCAATTGCTTATTATTTAAATGTAAAATATTCTCTTGCTACTGGTTCTTTTACATCAGCCATGCATCTTGCCCTGCTGAGCCTTGATATTACAAATGGAGATGAAGTGATCATCTCTTCTTATTCTCCTGCCCCCCTTTTAAATGCAATTAAATATGTGAATGCCCGGCCTGTGCCGGCTGATATTGAGATGAAGACTTATAATATTGATTTTAAACAGGTGCAGAAACTTACTACTAAAAAGACCAAAGCTGTAATTGTTAGCCATAATTTCGGTATACCTGCTGATATTGATCCTTTCCTGGGCCTGGAAGTGCCCCTTATTGAAGACTGTTCTTATGCTTTTGGAGCTGAATATAATTCAGCAATAGAAAAAGAGAAAAATAAGGCCGGTAGTTTTGGTATCATCTCTGTTTTCTCTTTTGATACTGATACTGTTATTACAACAGGTAATGGTGGAATGCTTGTATCCCAGAGAAAAGATTTTATTACAAAGGCAAAAAACTGGAAGTATAACCCTTTATCAGTTGGGAAAGAATATCAGGTTCAGCATGATTACCGCCTGGCTGATATTTCAGCTGCCCTGGGTTTAAGCCAGATAAAAATAATAGAAAAGCTGCTTGAGAGGAGATTAGAATTATCATCTTATTATAACAAGAGGTTTAAAAGTTCCAAATATAAAGTTTATAACCGGATAAACAACCGGAAAAATGTATATTCCAAATATACCGTACTTTTAGAAGGGAATCTGGAAGAAGTAATATCACATTTAAGGAAGAATAAGATCGATGCGGCGCGGCCAATTGGAACTCCGGCCTTTCAACTGTTAGGCCGGGATGAAAAAGATTTCCCTAATGCTTCACAATGCTATAATAAGCTTATGGAGATACCAATCTATCCTTCTTTAAAGAAAAAAGAAGTTGAAAAAATAGCCAATACACTGTTGGGGACATTATAATGTACGAACTGGCCATAGATGATGGTTTTTCTGCTGCTCATAATTTAAGAGGTTACAATGGTGACTGCGAACAGCTCCACGGGCACAACTGGAAGGTTCGCCTTATTATTCAGACAAAAGAGTTAAATTCAACAGGCCTGGGCATTGATTTCAGGGAATTAAAAAAAATTTTAAAAGAGTCTTTATCATTGTTTGACCATAAACATTTAAATGATCTAAAAGCTTTCCAGGAGGATAATCCTTCAACCGAGAATATTTCAAAATTTATTTATATGGCTATAAAAGAAAAGCTTAAAAAACATAAAAATATCAAATTAAAAAAGGTCATATCCTGGGAAGAAGACGATGCCAGCGCTGCGTTTTATGAGGATTGAAATATAGTTAATATGTATATAATTTAAATTTATTAGTTTATTACAAGTATATAGATTTTTCCCTCGGAGGGTCACATGGATGTGACCCGAGAATGAGAAAAACGAATATACTTGTGATAAACTAATTGGTTTGCGAAAAAAAAATTGACAACATAAATATTTCAATATATATTTAAGGGCATCTTGAAAAACTATTTTTTTTAAAAAAAGTAGTTTTTCAAGGATATATGCCCGAATGGGGATCAACTTATAAGGTTAATCGAGATCCCCTAAATTAATATTATGGAATCACTAAAGATATTTTCAGGAAGAGCTAATTTGGACCTGTCAAAAGCTATTGCAAGGAACTTGAACATTGAACTGGGTAAGATTTCCATTAAAAGTTTTGCAGACAAGGAGATATATGTTCAGCTTCAGGAAAATGTCAGGGGCAAGGATGTCTTCCTGATCCAGCCTACCTGTAATCCGGCTAATTATAACCTGATGGAACTGTTGATCATCACTGATGCCCTGAGACGTTCATCTGCAAAAAGGATCACATTAGTTGTTCCTTATTTCGGATACGCGCGGCAGGATAGAAAAGACAGGCCGCATGTTCCTATTACTTCAAAACTGGTTGCTAATTTAATGGTCACTGCCGGTGCAAACAGGATACTTACAATGGACCTGCATGCTACACAGATACAGGGCTTCTTTGATATTCCTGTTGACCATCTGTTTGCTTTGAATGCTTTTTTAAATTATGTAAATACATTTAAAAATATTAAGGATTATATAATAGTATCTCCTGATCCCGGGGCCATATTCAGGTCGAGATTCTTTGCCCGGCAACTGGATACAGAGATAGCTGTTATTGATAAGAGGAGAACAGCTAATAATGTGTCTGAAGTAATGAATATAATCGGTGATGTAAAGAATAAAAATGTTATTCTTGTGGATGATATCGTTGACACTGCAGGAACATTATGTAATGCTGCCGGGGCATTAAGGGATAATGGCGCAAAAGATATATATGCATGCATCACACATCCTGTTTTATCAGGAGATGCTTATGAAAAGATTGAAAAATCTGTTATTAAAGAGCTTATTACAACTGATACTATTCCTTCAAGAAAAAAGAGTTCTAAAATAAAAATAGTAAGCGTTACAAAATTATTTGCTGAAGCAATATATCATATCCATATAGAGAAATCCCTTGGAGAGTTATTTTTAGAGTAATATAAAAAACATAAAAAACCACAGACCCCCGGGTGCAATTCTGATAGTAGCACACAGAGTAATTTTATAATTATTATCATATTCTCTGTGTCCTCTGTGGTTTAATTATAAGGAGAAGAAGATGAAAGTAGTAGAAATAGAAGCAGAAAGCAGAAAAGAGATCGGCAAGAACAAAGTAAAAAAATTAAGAAAAGAGGATAAAATACCTGTGGTTATATACGGCGAGGGCTCTATACCTTTGACCATTAAGGCGAGTGATGCTTTGAAATTGTTTAGTCTGCGTCATGATAAATTCCTGATTAAATTAAAGATTGACAAGAAAGATGAGAAAGATGCGTTGATGAAGGATATTCAGCTCGACCCGGTTAAAAATACTGTTAATCATCTGGATTTTCTGGAATTAATTAAAGGCAAAACCATTACAACAAAGATACCTTTAATATTGAAAGGTGATCCCGAAGGCGTGAAGATGGGCGGAATAATCGAGCACTTTTTGTGGGAAATAACAATTGAATGCCTGCCAAAAGATATTCCCGAATCATTTGAACTGGATATTTCACAGCTTAATATCAGTGATGCCCTACATGTGAGTGATTTGAAAGCAGTTGAAGGTGTAAAGATACTTGATAAGGATGAACAGGTCATAATGATGGTCGGATTACCTACAGGTGTTGGAGAAGAAGTAGAGGAAGAAGAAGCCATTGAGGGAGAAGAAGGCGAAGCAGTTGAGGGTGAAGAGGCAGTTGAAGGTGAAGAAGGCGAAGCAAAGGAAGGCAAGGAAGCAGCAGCCGAGGGTGAAGAAGGAAAAGAAAAAGGCAAGAAGATGACACCTGAAGAAATGGCAATGGCGCGAAGGGAAAAACGGAAAGAAGATTTTGCAGGTAAAAAGAAAAAATAACCAGTCAGGTGAGACAAATTGGATTATTTAATTGCCGGCCTGGGGAATCCCGGGAAAAAGTATCATTTTACCCGTCATAATATCGGGTTTCTTTCCATAGACGTATTAAGTGAATATCTTGATATCCCTGTTGAAAAAAAATATAAAAAGTCTTTAATCGGGAACAAGTTCATTGATGAAAATAATATTATTCTCATGAAGCCTTCAACATTCATGAATTTAAGCGGCAAAGTGATTCTAAGCGCTCTTGCCAGATTCCGGATCTTACCAGAAAATTTAATAATCATATATGATGATGTTGACCTGCCCTTAGGGAAGATCAGGATAAAGAAAAACGGAGCTTCAGCCGGGCATAAAGGTTTGCAGTCAATAATAGATTATATAAATAATGGAAATTTCATAAGGATACGGATAGGAATAGGAACAGAATCCATGAAAGATCATTCAACAGAAGAATTTGTACTGTCAGAATTTTCAGATGAAGAGGTAAAGGTGCTTAAAAACAGTATAAAAAAAATTCCTGAGATTATTAATATAATTTTAGATGATTCTGTTGAAAAGGCAATGAATGACTACAATTAAAGATAAAATAATAAAAACTGTATTAGATACTATTAATGAGTATGATTTAATAAAAAATAATGACAGGATAATAATAGGAATATCCGGGGGAGGGGATTCGACTGCTTTATTTCTTATCTTAAATAAATTAAAAAAAGAGTATAATTTAAAACTGATGCTCGCGCATTTGAATCATATGCTGCGGGGGAAGGAATCGGATAAGGATGAAAAGTTTGTCAGGAGCCTTTCTTTAAAATATAATATTCCTTTAAAAGTAAAGAGAGTTAATATTCCGGGGATAAAAAAGAAGAAGAGGAAATTCTCGACAGAAGAGATCAGCCATATGGAGAGGTATGATTTTTTTCAATCTTTACTGGAAAAAAGTAAGTTTGATAAAATTGCTGTAGGCCATAATCTTAATGATAATATTGAGAATTTTTTCTTAAGATCGTTAAATGGCGGTTCGATCAAGTCTCTGGCCATAAAACCGGCTGAAAATAAGATTATCAGGCCGCTTATTAAATGTTTTAAGAAAGATCTTGAAACATTTGTTTCCCAATACCGGGTCCCATTCAGGCATGATATGACTAATAAAGATGAATCATATCCAAGGAACTGGATAAGGCATAAATTGATCCCTTATATTAAAAAAAATTATAAACCAATAGACAGCAGTATTTCAAACCTTATAGATATTATATTTCATGAGAATAAATTCATAGAAGATATTTGTGAGCAATTTATAAAAAAGAATGTTATTTTTAATGAGAATTTTTATACAGTCCTTATTAAAGCAGATGGATCGTTATCCACAGATGGATCGTTATCCACAGATGGATCGTTATCCACAGATGGATCGTTATCCACAGATGGATCGTTATCC
>SDBT01018725.1_pt1 | contig 10875 bp, 10 predicted proteins | sample 2277101 | NCBI WGS metagenome assembly SDBT01 (sample SAMN10404973, study PRJNA504765) | marine sediment metagenome | isolation source: marine sediment core GS10_PC15, 103 cmbsf | place: Arctic Ocean: Southern Knipovich Ridge | collected 2010 | reverse complement strand
CGGCAGCTCCGCCAATCCCTCCACATCTGCGAATCCAACCAGGGCCGCTCCGCTCTCTCGCGCCAGCCGCTCGATCTCCTCGTTCAGGGCATTGTCGCTCGACCGCCTCGCATCACTCATGTGTAGTCCTCGCTTGTCGTGTTCACTGAAGGGTCTGTGGTTTGCCCGGGGGCGATGATAGCACCTGCGCGCGGGCGCGTGAAGGGGCCGTGCAGCGCTGACCATGTGCGTCATTGATTCTCGGCCGCAACTGAACATGCTGCCCTTGTCAGAGGCCCGTGGAGCCGGCCTGAGACCCCTGGAAGGAAGGCGGCCGGAGGCGCGGCCGAACAGTCTCCTATGGTAGGATGTCCGAGGTCCACGGACAAGCCTGCAGGGCTGTCAGGGGTGTCTCATTTTCGTTTGACACCCGCGCTCTGGCTTGGTTAACTGCTCTGCCGCGATGAACCATCGAGGGAGGCAGGTCATCGGCGCGGCAGCTCAGGTCGACAGGAGCACGAGCGCCTGGGTGGAATCCTTTCAGCAGTACCATGAAGGCCCGCGTGCTCATCGTGCTCTTGCTGGCCACGTGCCCGCTTGTCGTAGGCTGTCGAGCGGAGCCGCGGCGCGCCCAGGGCGAGACGTCGTCGGAGCAAGGTTCGGCTCTGTTCCTCGCTGCACACCTCCCCGACCGGGCACCGGGCGGGTGGCAGGCGGTTGGGACGACCGAAGAATACACGTCCGTTAACTTGTTCGAGTACATGAATGGCGGTGCCGCGTTCTACCTCGGATACGCGTTCGGCGGATGCGCGGTCCGTCGCTACGAGAGTGCTGGCCAGAAGGTGACTGTTGAGTTGTACGACATGGGCTCACCAGCGGACGCTTATGGCGTCTTCCACTGGGATCTGGCCGCCGAGCGACCGCCGGTTGGCGAAGGGGCGTGCTACGAGGCCGGCCTGCTCAAGCTGTGGACTGGGCGATTCTTCCTCCGCCTCCTGGCCGAGCGAGAGCAGGGGGGGACGCTGACCGGGTTGACCTCGCTCGCACGCGCTGTTACAGCCTCATTGCCCGGCGGCGCCGGGCGGCCTTCAGTTGTCCGGCGCGCGGAGGACGCCGGCCTCACCGCGGACTCCCTCCGCTACTTCCATCGACTGGAGACCCTCAACGCGATTGGCTACTATGAGTCGTGGCAGCATCTTAACTTGGCTGCGGAGACGGAGGCAGTATGGGGTGAACTGCCAGGGGGTGGCGAGGTGCTTGCGATCTGGTATCCGACCGCCGAGGCCGCCCGTCGCGCGGGATCGGCGGTGGCTGAGGCCCTTGCGCGCGAGAGCGCCGGTGTGTTCTCGATCGCTCGCAGAGAGAAGGCGCTGGTGATCGTGCTTGGCACAGGCGATCTAACCGAGGCTCAGGCTGAGGCGAGGCGTCTCGCAGACCTTATGTGACGCGTACCATGGGAGGAAGAAATGGCGGACGATCATAAGGATCGACTTACCCGGCGGGAGCTGCTGAAGCGCGCAGCCTCTGGGGCTGCCGGCCTTGCCCTGGGTGCTTCACTGGCATCCTGTGGCGCATCGGAAGCAGGCAAGGAAGCGAGTTCCGCAGGGGCCAAGGCTCTGCCTGCGACCGGTCGCGCGGCGGTTGTGCTCGTGCGCGATGAGGCAGCGCTAAACGAAGCTGGCGAAGTCAGTGCGACGGCCGTGGCCGGTATGCTTGACCGCGCCGTGCTCGCGCTCACCGGAGAGTCTGACCAGACTGCGGCCTGGCGGCGGTTCGTGAGTCCGGACGACCTGGTGGGGGTCAAGTCGAACGTGATGATGACGCCGACGCACCCTGAGTTGCTGCGGGCCATATGTGGCGGCCTCACGGCGGCTGGTGTCGCCGACGAGCACATCACGACCTGGGATCGCGACCGGGCGGGCGTAGGTATGGCTGAGGTCGATGCTCTCCCTCGTCGCCTTGGGTATGGGAAAGACGATGTGAGCGAAGGGGTCTGGAATTCCACAGTGCTCATCAACGTCCCGGGACTGAAGTCGCACTGGCTTGCGGGCATGGCTGGTGCACTGAAGAACTGGGCCGGGGCTGTGACTCGCATCAACACACGGGACCGCAACGTTTCCTACGCCTTCCACGCTGACAGCTGCCGGGAGATCGGAGTGCTGAATGCGATACCACCGATCCGAGAGAGATGCCGGCTGATCGTCGTCGACGCGCTGCGGCCTCTATGCCATGGCGGCCCCCAAGTGGACCCACGCTACCTCTGGGACTACAAGGGACTCCTGGTAGGCACCGATCCAGTAGCAGTGGACACAATAGGCGCGGCGATAATAAGTGGTCGCAGAAGGCAGGTCAGGAGCGGCGAGTGGCCCCTGCGGCCTCCCGTCAAGCACCTTGCCGTTGCAGACAGCGAGTACGGGCTTGGGGTGAGCGACCACAGCCGTATCGACCTGATCAAACTGGGGTGGGAGAGAGACGCCTTCGTCTAGGTTTCCCCGTGCTGTCCATAAACTCATCCGTGCCCCACAGTGCCCTCAAGCGGTCTCAGAGGCGCTGGCCGCCAGCATACGGGAGCGCCACAGAATGGTCCCATATGGTAGAATGATCCCCGCCCGCGCACAGGCTCAGGAGCCGCTCAGGGGTGTCCCATCGCTATTCAACACGCACACTCTGGACGGCACGGTATCCCCATCCCTCCTGACGAGGTTCCGGTAAGACATGCTTACCAGTTGTACGTGCTTCCTTCTCACCGCAGCCGGTGGTGACAATAGCGGTCGCTTCACGCTGACGTTACATGGGCGTGCGGTAACCGGCGAGGTGGTGCACATACAGATTACTGAGTACCGTCCCTCATTCTACACCCCGCGCTCCACGTCGAGCGTCCTGACCGCGCGAGCCGTCGAGCGTCACTGCCTTCCGCTGAAGTCACTCGATGGCGAGGAAGTCGATTGCCTTCGATTTGCGTCACTCGCTGCGCTCCGAGAGACAGCACGCCGAATACGATCGGCAGCGGGCAGGGTGTATGAGTCCGATGTGTATCCGGTCGACCGATTTCTCATGGAACACCATGTCAAAGGATGTTTCGAGGTTCAGGGCACTGCTACCCGTCGAGGTAAATCGGTTGAGTTCGTGAATCCCCGTATTCGCAGTGCCGATGCTGCCATTGCACTCACGGTGCTCTCCGTCGATATCGAGACCCACGTTGCCGGTGGAACCATCTACAGCATCGCCTGCAGCGGCACAGCGAATGTCGTCTTGATGGTTGGCCAGGAGCCCGATACAGCAACGGTACGTTTCTTCCCCGACGAAGCGGCAGTGCTGCGCGCGTTTCTGGCACAGGTCGCGGTGGAGGACCCGGACGTCATCGTGGGATGGAACGTGGTGGATTTCGATCTGGCCTTCATTCAACGGCGGTGTATGGCGCTGGGTGTGCCTTTCAGCATGGGGCGCAGCACCACTGCGCGCATTCTGCCGGCCGACCCTCTTCGCAAGCGGCCGGCTCTGGCGCGGGTACCCGGCCGGGTGGTGCTCGACGTTCCCGTCATGCTGCGCACATCGTTTCACACCTTCCGGGAGTATTCGCTGGATTTCGTCGCCTCAGAGATGCTAGGGAAACGCAAGTTGGTCAGAGAAAGCGGGGCCAAGAAGATCGCGGCGATCGACCAGCTCTACGCCTCCGACAAGCTCGCGTTGGCGCACTATAACCTCGAAGACGCTCTGCTCACCCGTGAGATCTTCGACAAGGCGGCGATTCTCCCCGATCTGGTCGAACGCGCCAAGCTGTGCGGCCATCGGCTTGACCGGGTCGGCGGCAGTGTGGCGGCCTTCGATTATCTCTACTTACCGAGGCTGCACCAGGCCGGGTACGTCGCGCGGGACGTGGCCGATGTGCCCTCCTCGACCCTATCGCTGCCAGGCGGTTACGTGATGGACAGTAGGCCTGGCATGCACGAGAATGTCCTCCTCTTTGATTTCCGCAGCTTGTACCCTTCGATCATCATGACGTTCCATATCGACCCGCTGGGTCTGGCGTCGAAGGCCAGCGAACGGATCAGCAATCCCGTGGGCCCGTCGTTTGCCAGAGATGAGCACATTCTTCCTGGCATCATTGCCGAACTGCTTGCGGCCCGCGACCGCGCCAAGCAGACAAACAACGCGCCGCTATCGCAGGCGATCAAGATCATCATGAACAGCTTCTACGGCGTGCTGGGCACGACGGGCTGCCGGTTCTTCGCCGCCGACCTGGCGTCGACGATCACAGGAATCGGACAGCACGTCTTACGCGAAACCAGCGCACACATTGAACAGACCTCGGGCTGCCCGGTCATCTATGGCGACACCGATTCGCTGTTCGTGCTGCTGGGCGCCGGTCAAGAGCAGGTAGCGGCCCAGCGCGCAACCGGTATTGTCGACGAGGTGAATCAATGGCTCCGCAGCCAGCTAAAGGCGCGGTTTGGGGCGGAGTCGGTCCTGCTCCTGCAACTCGAACGTCACTTCCGCTATTTCTTCATGCCCACGATCCGCGGCTCCACACAGGGAAGCAAGAAGCGCTACTGCGGCGCTCTGGAAAGAGACGATGGATCGCTCCACTTGGCCTTCACGGGTCTGGAATCGGCGCGCACTGACTGGACCGACCTGGCGCAGCAAGTCCAGCACGAATTGTACATGCGGGTGTTTACGCACCGGCCGGTGGAACGCTACGTTGCCGAAACGGTGGCGGCGCTGCGGCGCGGACAGTTGGACGACATGCTTGTGTATAGAAAGCGCATCAGAAAGCCCCTCTCCGAATATACCCACAACATCCCCCCGCACGTGAAAGCGGCACAGCTACTGGAAACACCCCCGCGGGTGATTGCCTACGTTATTACGCGCAACGGCCCACAACCCGTCGAGCAGCGCACGGACGCACTTGATTATGGGCACTATATCACCACACAAATCAGACCCGTTTTCGAGCAGATTGCGGAGTGGTCGGGAACGTCGTGGGAGAGAATCATGACCGGACAGCAGACGCTGTTCTAGAGCAGGGATAAATGGCGAGGTCGCGACCCGCGCTGTCCAGAAACTCATCCGCTGGCCAAAGTGTCCTCACAGCGGTCTCACGGGCGGCCGATAAGCGCCCTAGTTTCCTGGATGCCTCAGATTAGTTCTGGTACACTTCGGCTACCCAAAGGTCTCATATGGTAGAATGATCCTCGCCCGCGCACAAGCTCGGGAGCCGCTCAGGGATGTCCCATCGCCACTTAACACCCGCAGGTAGTAGTCATCGATGAACTCCCGCAAGAGCCGCTCCAAGTGAGCTTGATTCAGCACGATCACGTGACTCAGAAGTTCTCGGCGCAGCGTGCCGATGAAGCGCTCGACGTAAGGATTCTGCCAGGGACTCCGGTAGGCCGTGCGCACCTCCAGAATGCCACAGGAGATCAGGAAGGCGCGCACGCCGTGACCGTAGATGCCGTCGTTGTCCCGAAACAGATAGCGAGGCTGTTCCCCGAAGGGGGTCGCCTCCCGCAGTTGCTGAATCACCCCGTGCTGTCCAGATACTCATCCGCGCCCCAAAGTGCCCTCGGAGCGGTCTCGCGGGCGCTCGACAGGCGCATCCGGTCGCAGGATCGAAGCAGCCCATACGAGAAAAACGCTTGTGCACATCCAGACCAATGTAGATCATCGTCGGTCTCCTCCTGACAATAGTGTTTCTGCTTCGAGCACCTTTCAACACTTACAGGGGGAGACCGTCCTATGATAGTCAAGTGCGAATGGGACATGCCTCAGAGCCGCCAGAACGCCCGGATAGCATTTCTAAAGACGACAACACCCCAGTCACAGACATAATTGACTGCCTGCCCAGGAAGTGCTATCCTCTCAGCTGGAGGGGAGGCGCAAGACATGATTCCCGGGGCTGAAGTGTCGCATGGGAGCTGAGTACGCTCTCAAACTTAAGCCGCTCCGCCGGGCGCCTTTGTTCGATCCATCCGAGTCGAGCGACGCATCGCTCCTTGCCGACCTCGCGGTCTTTGTCCCACGTCCCCGGCCGATGCAAGAGCTCCTCAGGGGAGTGGTTGTCCATGGCCGCGGCTGCTATGTGCTCTCGGGAAGGCCCGGCAGCGGCAAGACCAGCCTCGTCAATATCCTTCATCGTGCCCTGACGGAATCCGGAGAAGAGCCCATCCGAAAGGCCCTGGCGGACGGCTGGCTTCCGAAGGACTTGCCGTGGCAGTGGCCCCAGGAGCCTCCTCTGGTGGTCCGTGTCGAGCTACCTGCGGAGTACAGCGCGACTGATCTCCTGACCCGCATTGTCCGCGAGACCTGCCGCGCTGCCATCGACGAGCTCACGTGCACTGGTCAGCATAGCGACAGAATAGAGTGCCTCAAGGAGGCGCGGCAGCTACTAGATTGGACTCTCGCCCTCAGCCGTTCCGCGACCATGGAAATCGAGACCACTGCCGCCCTAAGTGCCACTGCCGAGGTTGCCTTTGGAATACTGCCTGCTTTGCTCACAAAGGCAGGAGTCAAAGTGGGTCTCAACGCGGCCCTCGAGCAGGCCCGCAAGGAATCCCTCTCACGCTCACTGTCCTTGACGTCTAAGCCTGACACAGTGGAGCGCCTCGAGGTATTGTTCCGGCGCGTTGTTCGCCTCCTTCAGCGGGAGACTGGAGCTGCAAAGTGGCACTCTTCGGACGAAACCGAGGAGTTCCTCGCTCGACGACTCCCCTCTATCATCGCACGGGAGGAGGCCAAGCGGCGCAAGGGCAAGCAGCTACCTACGAACTTCCTGGCGACAATCCGGGAGAAGATCGCGCATGCCTTCAAGCAGGCGAAATCCTTGCAACAGCCCCCGCTACTCGAGGGCGCTGCAGTTGCATTTCGCCGTATCCTTGTGATCCTCGACAACGTCGACCGCGAAACACATGAGGATGCCCTGCGCTGCCTGCGAGCGCTCCAGGGCATGGTTCGAATCCCCGGCTGCTGCTTCATCATAGTTGGCTCTCACCAATTCTACGAGGACGACCTTACCTTCCAGCCTCGGCAGGCGGCCGGATTAGCTAGCGACCTATTTGACTCCGTTGTCTACCTTCCGCCATTCTCGTCACGTGAGGTCAGCGAGCTTCTTACTCGCTATAGAGATCTACAGGCTACTGGGCTCACATCCGACGAATTGCAGAGTCTGGCAAACGCACTGACCATGATTACCGGGAGCGCGCCGCGAGATCTCGTGACCATGATAGATGCTATGTCTGACTATAGGAGAATCTGAAGATGGAAGAGCATCTGGAGAGTGTGGACAGGGGCCCGTACGTCCGTCAGACGGCCGTGAGCCCGTTCCTGGATGAACCGGCGAGCCACACCTATCGCTTCCTGGCCGAGAGATATTCACTCCGACCTGATCCCCGCTACGAGGAGTGCTTTCTCGCGGTTGCGCAGCGTCTGTTCCACCCTCCGGATCAGACGGCTGTAACGCGCGAGCACGTGGAGAGAATACTCGCGGAGTTCGAGAAGGAGTTTGATGGCTTGTGGCCGAAAGACGTCTGCAAGCTCGTCTGTCAGGCGCTCGATCCGGCCAACAAGGTCTTCCCGGGCGCCCCTGAAGGAGAAGCAGCGGTGCGCGCCGTCCCTGTCGCCCTTAGCATACTGGATATGCAGATGATCGAGCGCTCCCAGGACCTTTGCGGTGCCGGTGTCGTCGGCATCGACATGACGCCCACCCGCGCTCGGGCTGCCTTGGACAGAATGCGTACGCTACTAGAAGACTATAGGTGGAGAGATAGGATGTTCAAAGGCGTCTAAACGGGTTCGCTTTCAGATACACAGGTCGTCCGAGGAAACAGTTTGGCAACCCGGCTCGGATGCGGCTCGATCTGCCCGAGCCAGCGTGAAAGTTGATTCCTGAGTGCTAGGCCGTCTGTACGACCGGAGGGGATAGGCAATGTTTAATAAATGGGAAATGAAGGAACTCGTAGCTGGGCTTAGGCGTGACCTCGTTACCGTGAGCCTGCTCTGCCGTGACGCGAAGCGCGCGACAGACGGCGTTAACCTCATCTTGCCCGTCGATTTCAGTGAGATCTTTGCTCATATGTACGGACGCGTTGAGGGCACGCGCCTAATGTTTGAGGCGCGCGTACTTCTCTCGGAGGTATTCGACCACGGTAGCCACAGACAAGCCTACCAGCTCACCGTTCTGCCCGCCACGATTTGGGAGATCCTCCGCCACTTGGAGTGGGTGCGGATAAACATGCTCCACGAGGGCAAAGCTGCTCTTGCTCAGATCCTTGAACGAGATGAGGTGAAACGCTTTATCCAGAGAATTGAGGAGCATCCGGAGGAGGCCCTGGATGCATATGCCGAGTTAGGGGGAACCACAGGCGCCATCGCGACGCTGACCGATGCTGCACTTGTCGCAGAGGTAAGGGAACCCCTGGAGAGATTTATTGCCCTCGTCGAGGGCAATTGTCTCCTCCCGATCGAGGACATCCTTCCCTCGATCGAGCACATCCAGGTTGACTCGGCCCTATGCGACACAATCTGTGGAGCCATGTGGAAAAGTGGGCGGGCCGCACACAATCCCGCTGACCTCGCAGACGCCTCCAACTATTCCCTCACCTTGGCCATCAATGATGCGACCTATAAGGATGGGAACTACTTCGCAATGCTTATGCGCCCCCAGGCGCCCAAGGCGGAGTTCGATCAGCACCCGTGGAAGAACGACCCGCTGGCTGGCTACATAGAGGCCGTTGCCCCGGTTGCCACGCGTGAGCCCTCCTATTGCCACCGCGCCATCACCGCTGCCCTGGCAGAGCGCAACCCAAAGAAACGGCTCGCAATGCTCGAGCGAGCACACAAACAGACCAAGGAACTACTGGAATCCCTCGGCGACCGGGCGGCTCACATAGGCAAGCAGCTTCAAGCTCTAGACAAGGATGTGTTCACCATTCTTGCCGACGAGGCCCGCGATTTCCTCGATCGCTTCTTCGTCTGGGACCGCGAAACGTACGCCCCTCTCCTCGAGCTGCTCCACAGGTTAAGGCCTGGCAAGGCCCCCTCGCGCGGGCTCAGCCACAAAGAGATCCAGGCCCTCAAGAAGAAGCTGAAGCTCTTGGGCAAAACGGATATGGAGGGCGCCCAGGAGCGAACTCAGGCTGCCAAGGATCTCATCGCCCGGGCGGATGCTGCGGCCCTCGTCCTGCTTCGCGATCGAAATCTCCTCAGGGAGATGCACCCAGACCTTCCTCCCCCCGAGGAGCTGGTGCAGGAACAGAAAGAGGAAGAGACACAGGAATCGGAACAGCCAAAGGGAGAAGAGGGCTAGTCTTGTGAGCGTCCCTCGCCCCAACAACTCCCAGCCCACACCGCGGGACGCCAGGCGGGAGCGTCTCTGCCGGTACGGCTATCTCCCGTATCTGCTCGACTGCCCTACGGCCCACAAAGCCCTGGCGGCTGTTACGCCCGCCGTGCTCGAGTACTGCGAGATCGATCCTCGCGCTTTTGCTTCGGCCCTGCCCAACACCAACCTCGATGCCTACCAAGCCCTATTTCAGCGGAAGTACCTCTCGTCGGGAGTGCTGCGCCACCAGCTAACGCGGCTACTCGCCTGGTCCGTTGCTGATTATGCGAGTGGTGTGTCCGACGAGTGCGAGATGAACAGTCTGCCGCCGCGCGAGGGGCAAACTGGGGCCGCCGGAGACCAGCAAGAGAGGCTACAGAAGCGGATACGTCAGATCAAGCAAGAGAGCGAGGAGGTGGCCCTGGCCGCCATCGAAGCACTTGCTTTCCGGCATCAGGCCCTGGCCTGCCTCATGATGCGCGGTAGGGTCGCGCTGGCGTATCGAGAGCAAATCGAAAGCAGGCCTCCTCCGTGCTGCAAGTCGGTGCCGATGGATCAATTCCTAGTTGCGGCATTGCTCTCTGCCGTCACTATGTGGGACCGCGCGCGCAGTCTCGCGAACAGCTCACCCGACGGTCTGCCGCCCGAGTTCCCAGCCGCGGCACAGAAACTTGGGGAGCAGTTCTGGAGGAAGCTCCTCAGCCAGGCCGCGACATGACCGCGTGCCCGTTACGATCCTTCACTCTTTCGGCACCTGCTGTCGGCCGGTGGCCCGTCAATCGCGAGGCCGATAGCTCCGTCGTTCCTACTTCCGCTGAGTCCCAGCGCGTTCGGGCATCCGACAGTTCCCCTCTCCATGGCGCCGCTGGCACCACTCGTGTGCCGCCGCCGCGAAAGAAACTGCGCGACCCTTCTCCTTTTCCATCTCCCCCATCAGCTTGGCGATCAAGACAATCGCCTCGGCTATCCGCTCGGCGCCCAATTCCTCCCGAAGTTCTTCATATGCTATCTGCCGCGTGATCTGCTGAAGCAAGGCCAGTTTCGTGGACCGCGCGTCTGCCCTGGCACCGCTCCGTCCCTCCCTGATCAGGGCAGCGATCTCTTCAGCACTCAGTTGTTCAAGTGAACTTCCCATCGCACTCACCATACGGCTTTTTCCACAATTGAGGATATTGACATCACCCACGACCGCTGTCAACCCGCTCTGACCCGAGGTCAGTACAATCTATGGGTGTCGAGGACCCGCGGGACCGCTGTAGATGCGTTCTGAACGGCTTCATGGGCGGTCGACGCCTACAGCGTGCCCTAGGAGCTGCTCACCGCCCTAGGTCGCTCATCGGCAAGGGCATGAGGGCGTCTCTGCTGCCGCTGCAACCTGATCACCCTCGACGGCAGCCGAAAAATCAAGAGCGTCAGAATCCTGCCGGGGATTCGAACCCGCGAATTCACCCAGGGAGGGGATTCTCGCGCTTCGCGGCAGGAGAAGCCCTACGCCGCGATGCCGATCCGCCGCATCGCCCTTGCCCCCTGCTTCGCCGGAGTGTAGACCCAACGTGCTGCTACCAAGGGTCGCCCTTCAG
>SDBT01018724.1_pt1 | contig 10876 bp, 14 predicted proteins | sample 2277101 | NCBI WGS metagenome assembly SDBT01 (sample SAMN10404973, study PRJNA504765) | marine sediment metagenome | isolation source: marine sediment core GS10_PC15, 103 cmbsf | place: Arctic Ocean: Southern Knipovich Ridge | collected 2010 | reverse complement strand
TTAGTGGTGGAGGTGCCGAGATTCGAACTCGGGTCCCCAAATCCCAATCCGAAAGCCTCTACATGTTTACTCTATTTTTTGTCTTTTTCTCTCAAACTCCAATAGAAAGGATTTTGAGAGAAGCAACTTCCGTTACTACCGCTTAAAGGCCCGAAAGTTAGGCCCTTAAGGGGTTCTGCATAATCGAAGCCCTATTAGTATCCCAGAACGCTTACTAATGGACTGGTTCCCACAAATTGGGGAACACTTAACGCATCCTCGGCCAAGATTGACTCGGCTTCGGCTACTGAATCGTAGTTTGCGTTTATTTGTGTGCCAGGTGTTTTAAGAGGCCTCCTAGCAACCTCTACATGCCACTTCCAGACTGCCGACTTAGGTCGAAACCTGTCACCCCCTTCGTTTACTGCGTAATGCTCTATCGATTTCCCGCTTTGCTTCGCGGCGTTTTATCGCCTCTCGCTTATCGTACTTCTTCTTACCTTTCGCTACAGCAAGTTCAACTTTCGCAAAACCTTTTTTAAAATAGACCTTTAGAGGTACTAATGTAAGACTCTTAGTCTGTATCTGGGCATATAATCTTAATATTTGATTCTTATGTAATAGTAATTTTCTCGGCCTCATAGGATCGACATTGTGTATATTGCCGAATTCGTAAGGGCTTATGTGAAAATTGTATAAAATTACCTCCCCTTTTTCAATTCTGGCGAAACTCTCTTTGAGATTTGCGAGTCGGCCCCTGAGCGACTTGACCTCTGTACCTTTAAGCTCAATGCCAGCCTCAATAGACTCTAATATCGCGTAATCTCTTCTTGCCTGCCTATTTGTGACAATAGCACTGCCTACCCTTTTCTTCATCATAAATCACTTTAAGAGAAAAGGGGCATCAACGGCTAACATCTTTTTCCATCTCCTCTGGTTTTCCTTCTCGACTTCGTCAGGAAAAACCCCTTTTGCCATTTATTTAGGGAATTATACTATAGCATAATATTTTATTAAATACAAGAGAAGCCAGAATGTATGGCTCGGGGCGCTCTTTCACCAGTTTTTGAAGGGGGTACAGCGAACGAAGTGAGCGTCATAGGGGAATCAAGTTTGGTGCGGAAGAGGAGAGTCGAACTCCTAAGGGCTTTCGCCCACAGCGTCCTGAACGCTGCGCGTCTGCCAGTTCCGCCACTTCCGCATCTTTAGGCTTGAGCGTATGAGACGAGCTCTATATTACGTCTATTCACTTCTTCCAGAAATCGCGGATCGGATAATGCCATTAATTCACTTTCGCAATTACGATGCCAGGCATATTTCAAACGTATCTCATCGGTAAGATATCCTGGATGACAAGTGAGCTCCGTAATACCTTCTTTGATATTAGAAAGAGCTTCGGAGAGTTTCTCTCTATTTAAGTTTCCCGAATAAAAGTGGCCATAAAAATAATCATTATATTTGATTCCGCTTTTAATTAACATACCCTTCGACAAAGCGCACATACTCCTTAAAGAAAAAACCCTTAATGTATTTTTGCAATCGAAAAAATTTACAATCTTTGCCTCAAAGGGAAATCTTATAAACTTAATATTGAATTCCTTTGCCAAGCGAACAAAAACCTTTAATATCCGCGGCACCATGTGGATATGCTGATGGCTGTTTAGGTGGGTTATGTCAAACCCGCTATTTTTTATTTTAGAAATCTGATTTTTAACGTTAGAATAAATATCCTTATCGTTTACGGCCCCGAGAAAATATCTCCAAGGAAATCTGTAATACTTTAGGAAAGGGTCTGTTTCTTCGCTTAATAGTATGTGAGCGCCTATATTTTTTATATTATTTTTTTTAGCTAAACCTACTGCGTGTTCATAGGCATTAGACTCTGCCATCAGGCTTATATCTTTTATGACACCTTTTTTGTAACAGTCGATTATGCCGTCATTTATGCCGCCGGTTAAACCAAAATCATCTGCGTTAATTATGAGTCTCTTCATTTAATATATATCGAGGATCAAAGTCCGATACTAGATATTGGATGCTAGATGCTCGATCCTCATTTGCTAAACTTGAACTTCAGCATATCCAGAAATGTTTGCAATATAACAGGTACTCTGGAGACCTTGGAAACCCCCTGTCTCCTAGGTCGAAATATAAGAGGGTACTCTTTTATTTTTGCGCCGGATGCTTTTGCCCTTAAAAATATCTCCACATCTATAAAAGGGCTGGCTGATTTAAGATCCATTCCTTTAAAGATGCCTCTTTTATATATTTTATATCCGGAGTTTATGTCTTTTATATTTGTTTTGAACAAGGTTTGAATCAAAAAATTATATACCCTCGATATAATCTTTCTTTTTATATTTTCTCCTTTTTTTACAATGCTGGTCGCTGTCACTATATCGGCATCTTCTAAGAGGAGAAGCGACTTTTTAATATCGAGAAAACTTACCGGTAAATCCGAATCTGTATATATGATTATATCTTTTGTAGCTTGCTTTAAGCCTGCGATCAGGGCGCCGCCAAATTTTGTATTGGATAAAAGGTGCACAACCTTTATGCGTGAATCCTCCTTTGTCAGTCTATCGGCGATTTCAGCGCTTCCGTCAGTACTTGCGTCGTCTGCAATAATTATTTCATAATCAGAGGTCAGGCTCTTGGCAATGATGCGGATCTCTTCTACCGTATCTTCGATCGCTTCACGCTCATTGTACATCGGCAGGACAAATGAAATACTATAGGGGCTCATCGATAGGTCTTTTCTCTATATATTTACCATTTTTGGGAATTTTATTTGTAATTATAACTTTTTTGCCGAATTTATAGACAACATACGTAAGCTTCCGGTAAGGTCTTTTCTTATCCTCATATAAAAACTTATAGTTTTTATATTTCAAAACGGCCCACACCCTTTGTTTTGATTCCAGAAACTTGGTAATGATATGGTGGCGGTGCACATCTATAAGATTTTCTTTATCGAGATAAAATACGACCCCCCGTCTATAGCATGTCTCAACGCCTATTCTTTCATTCGGTCTAACTATATTTTTCAAAACTTTAGAAGCCTCTTTGCTTGACTCATACAAACTAACTACAGGCCCTATACTTATAGTTAAAGGGATTAAAACTACCGCCAATGTAAAAACAATAGAGCCGAAAAACAGCGATATTTTCCTTCTAATAAAGAATGTAAATGATATGGCGAGGAGAACCAATAACACAATTCCTGATTTTAAAATAGCCTGACTCATCGCCGGATATTTAACCAGACTGAATCTATAAAAAATTATTAACGCTATCGGCGAAGAAATAAGATAAAGTATTCCAGAGACCTTAAAGGGGATTTTGAAATCTTTGCTACCAGAGCTTAACTCCCAGCATCTGCCCATGGCAATAGCTAACGCCGGAAAAAGAGGAAAGATATATGTCGGTAATTTGGTCCTTGATATCGAGAAAAATATAAAAAATGTTAGTATCCATACCAATAAAAATAGGTGACTGCGAAACTTCTCTTTATCTTTCTTAATTATAGTAAAGGCGCCATAGGGCAAAAATATACTCCATGGGAAAAATCCGGCCAAAATAACGGGTATATTGTAATAAAAAATATCTCCTATTCTATGTTCGGGGTGCAAAAAACGTGTTATATTTTGAAACCCAAAGAAATGCCCGGTAAAGTCGCTTCCGTAAACTCTATACATGAGATAATGCCATGGGGCTGCTATAACAACGAAGATAACTAAAGGCCAGAGTATCGGCATCTTGAACAGGTGCGTGAATTCTTTCCTAATTATGAAAAAGACAACTATTATGAAAACGGGCAATATCACCCCTATGGGCCCTTTAGTTAAAACCGCAAATGCAAGACAGGCTGAAGAGAAAATACAGGATACTTTATTTTTCTTCTTTAATTCGTAAAAGAAAAATAAAAAAGCGTATAATATAAAAACGCATAAAACCATATCTGTAACGCAGGCCCGGGCCAGGATAGTATATTCAATAGCCGTAGCCATAACAAGTGAAGCATATAGCGCCGTTCTCTTTGAAAATAAAAGACCTCCCAAAAGATATATTCCGATTATTCCCAAAATGCCGAAGACGGCCGAAGGAAACCTTGCGGCAAATTCGTTTACGCCGAATACCTTAAAGCTTAAAATTACAAGCCAGTAATATAAAGGTGGTTTTTCAAACTGCGGTTCGCCAAAAATGCGGGGCGTGAGCCATTCACTACGATTGAGCATCTCCCTGGCTGTTTCAGCATAAAACGGCTCGTCCGGATCTAAAAGCGCCATTTTCCCAAGGCCAAATAAAAAAAGATAGGCGCAAAAGAGAACTAATAAGATTAGGCTAATACGTTCTCTATTCATCACTTGGAGGAAAATTTCGTATATATGAGTGAGGCTGTTATGAGTTTAAATGCCGCACCGGGAAGAAAAGGAATAAGACCCAGATAAATTGCGTTAACTAAATTTAGCTTCAGGCTTACGGCAAGCCACCAAATACCAAAGGCATATATTAGGGCCTGGCCTAGCGCCATAGAAAATACTGTCCAGCCAAAAGAAGGCTTGTTCCTTTTAAAATCTATGAGCGCTCCAATAACAAATGAGGCTGCAATAAATCCAATCAGATAACCGCCGGTGGGTCCTAATATATGGAGAATCCCGCCTCCATAACCCTGAAATATCGGCAACCCTAATCCGCCCAAAAACAGATAACCGCAAGTTGCAATTGGTGCATATTTTCTGCCTAACATAGCACCGCCTAAAAGAACAAAAAAAGTCTGGAGGGTGATGGGGATGGGCGTAAACGGCAGCGGTATTCGTATATATGCGCCCAGAGATAAAAGTAAAATTATCGTGAAGACACCGATAACTTTAGAAACCGCCTTATTGATTAGTGCCGGGTGTCTATATAAAGTCGTTAATGTATTCATAATTTCCCTCCGCAAAAAGCATACTATAAATTAATAGCTTTGTCAACGTCAGAACTCCATCCTTATCCCGCCTGTAATCCACATCCCCGGCATAGGAACCGAGCCATTTTCCTCATAATCGGTATCCAGCAGATTCTCACCTTTGAGGAAAACCTGAGCTTTCCAATTACGAATTTTTACATCTTTATATATTCTGGTATTAAGGAGGAAATAGTGGTCACTTCCTATTCTCTTTTTAAGAATGAGCTCCCAATGCTGCATAATTCCAAAAATTGTTTCATATGCCAATTCTATATTTAAATTATGCATCAGGTAGTTTAAGACATATTTTGAGGTAACATTCTCTTTGTTAAAGTCTTCTATGTATCCATATTTAAGCTGCAATTTCTTAAGGTTTGGCATATCAAATAGCTTGTGGGGTTCGGTCCTGAATATCACCTCAATTCCATAAACATCGAATTCACCGATATTCCTCGCATACCATACTCCAGATGAACCCGTTCTTGTCCAGTCAATCATATTACTGGTAAATCTTACAAATGAAGTAGCGCCTATAAAAATACCGTCTTTTATGTAATCAACTCCCAAATCAAAGGACCACGCCTTCTCGGGCGTTAAATCAGAGTTACCGACATTTGCGGGGCTTACATAATAAAGGTCCGTAAAAGTAGGCGCGCGGAAACTGCGCGCTGCTGAGGCGCGTAACTTAAATTCCGGATTTATAAAAATGCCTATGCCCAGATTGGGGTTAAATTGCCATCCGAAACTTGAGTAATAATCAATTCGCGCGCTTGTATCTAAAAACCATTTTTCAAAATCAGTCCTATTCTCAAAAAATATTGCCAGCCTATCTCTTGAATGGTCCCCTAATGAAGTAGATTTTATCTCCTCCCGCGCTAAATCCATTCCATATGAAAGGTCTCCTAAGGGGTTTTTCATGATTACATCAAATTCGCCCCCGTATAGATAATTCTTATGAAAATTTTTGTACCAGTCTGGCCTGTTTCTGTCGAGTATAAATTTATCCCAGTGACGCCTGTAATAAATTGTGGGTTTAAAAATTATTCCATCTATGCGATAGCTTGCATCAAGTTTAAAAAGTCTTGTATCCGTGTGTTCTTCTTCATTATCATAAAATTGAGAGTAAAAACTATCGGCGCCGAAATTCTTCCTAAGATAACCAAACATAAAATCAATGTATCCATTTTCAAATGTCAAGTTTGAGTTAGCATTCATTATGATTTTATCAAATTCTGTTTCGGCCCTATATCCGCCGGAACGCGATGCCTCGAATGAAACTTTATTCTTTAAAACGCTTACCGGCGCGTTTATTGAAATAGCGCCGGAGAAATAATCATACTGACCGCCTTCAAGCTCTATGTCGACACCCGGTTTCTCCAGAGGCGGTTTGGCCAATATATTTATAGTTCCTCCGATTCCGGATGAACCGTAATATGCCGATGAAGGGCCGTAAACAATATCTAATCTATCCACATCGAGTCTGGTCAATGGAATGTCCATAGTAAAATGGCCTGTCTGGGGATCGTTCATCCTTATACCGTTTAGAAGAACCAATGTCTCTTCAAACGGCGCCCCGCGCATGCTGATATCATCCTGAATGCCCCTGGCACCCCTTGTTCTGGAATCGACAAGAGAATTATTCAGCCGGAGTGAATGGTCCCAATCTATGCTTCTGGGGGTCCTGTAGGAGGATTCTGAATAGATACGGCTGGCGGTAACTGTTATGGGTTTTAAAATGAGGGGTTTTTCTTCAGCGATAGAAATAGACGGGAAAAATAAAATAAATGAAATAAATAATAAAGCGCTTCGATACTTTTTCATTATTTGTGCAATTGTACCAAAGCGCCACTTAATTGTCAACCTTGCATTCGGCTGTAGGTTTACGGTTATCTGTGTTCGGTTATTTTTTATCTTCCTTTGTTACTTCCTCGATGTCGTCTTTTACCTCTTTTCCTGCTTTTTTAAATTCCTTTATCGCCTTTCCGAGCGCCCGGCCGATTTCGGGTAATTTCGCAGCGCCGAATAAAACAAGCACAATCAAAAGTATTATTATAAGCTCGCCCATGCCAAATCTAAACATTTTTTACCTCCGTTTTATACAATGTACGGATTATCCTGCTAAGCGCCCCCGGCTTCCCCTTTCCTATTCTCCTCTTTCCTAATTTTACCACAGGAACGATTTCAAGTATAGAATTTGTTAAAAAGATCTCATCGGCATTGAAAAGATCGTCTGGTTTTATATTTCGTTGGTGTACTTTATTGCTGAAATATTTTTCTATTATCTCGATAACAGCTTTTCTTGTTATACCGGGGAGTAAACCTGCACTCGGAGGCGGGGTAATAATAGCGCCTCTCTTCACCATAAATATGTTGGATGTAGTTGCCTCGGCAACATTACCTTTTGCATTAACAAAAACTGCTTCGTCAAAACCGCCAGAGCGCGCTTCGGCCCTCGCTAATATATTATCAAGATAGTTTAAGCTTTTTATTTTTGCAATGAAAGACTTCTCATTTTTATCTACACAGGTAAAATTTATTTTTATCCCCTTTTTGTATATACCTTCCGGAATTTTCCTAAGCGGTGATGCATATATAAGGAGGGTGGGTTTGGTGGTTTTAGGTATATTTATTCCTCCAGGCGTAACACCTCTTGTTGCCAGCAATTTTATGTACGCATTATTCAATTTATTAAGGCGCAATGCCCTATCAACAAGTGAGCATAATTTACTCTTCGTATATGGAATCTTAATACGTAATATCTTTAATGAAATAAGCAATCTATCTATATGGCGTTCAAGCTGAAATACCCTCCCGCTATATGAACGCATCGTCTCAAACACGCCATCTCCATACAAAAAGCCTCGATCAAGAATCGAAACTTTCGCATTCACCAGTGGAACGAATTTACCGTTTAGAAACGCTACCTGCATATTCTATTGCCTCCACCAGCGCTTTCGCCTTATCAAGTGTTTCCTCGTACTCTTCCTCGGGATCAGAATCATAAACAATCCCTCCGCCAACATTAAAATAAGCCTTATCATCTTTAATTATAAACGTCCTTATGACAATGGAGGTATCCATATCTTGGTTAAAACCGATATAGCCGATTGAACCTGTATAAATCGCCCTTTTTACCGGTTCAAGTTCTTCTATGATTTCCATGCTCCTTATCTTCGGTGCGCCTGTAATAGAACCTCCCGGGAAACAATTAACCAAAACATCCGTTGCATCTTTGTTTTTTCTTAATCTTCCTTCTATTGTTGAGGTAAGATGGAAAACCGTCGGATAAGTTTCACAAATCATAAATTCGCTTACCCTTATACTGCCATATTCACAAATCCTTCCAAGGTCGTTTCTTTCTAAGTCTATAATCATTAAGTTCTCTGCCCTATCTTTTATACTCCTGGTAAGTTGTTCCTTAAGAAGAGAATCCTCCGCAATATTCTTTCCCCTCGGCCTTGTGCCCTTAATAGGCCTTGTCTGTATGTTTTTGTCTATAACCTTTATAAATCTCTCCGGAGAGGCGCTCGCAACCTTCACATCGCCAAAATTTAAATATGCCGCGAAGGGGGCGGGATTTATCCTTCTCAAAATAGAATAAAGCCCGAAAGGAGGCATGGTCAATTCTGTCTCGAACCTTTGGGAGAGGTTTACCTGATATATATCGCCCTTTTTTATATATTCTTTTACCCTAAGGATTGTATCTATATATTGCTTCTTTGTGAAGGTAGAGCCGAGCCCCTTATATCCATTCCGCGTTCGGGACGCGGACCATTCCGCATCCGGCAGGTGAAATGGCGCTCGGAGGGTTTCTTTTAAGTTCTCCAACCTCGCCTTTGCGCGTAAAAGTCTTTTTCTGCCTAGCTCAGGAAATCCGGAAGATGAAATATATGTCTTTTTGTCTAGATTATCAAAAATTAATACGCAATCGTAAAAACCAAGGGCGCAATCCGGTATATCCAAATCGCAAACCGAAATATCCGGAAGTTTTTCAAGGTGACCCTTTAAATCATAGGAAAACCAGCCGACCGCGCCTCCCCAGAAAGGAAAATCCCTGCTTCTAAAATCGGATTTATATCTCGCCAATAGATCCTTCAAGATATAAAAAGGATTTCCACGGAAATGTTTTTTCCAACCCTGGCAATCAACAAATATATCATTACCTTTTGATTTAAATAATAAAAACGGCTCTATTCCTATAAAAGAAAATCTGCCTAATTTCTTCGGATCCATACCGCTATCAAGGAAAAAACTATACGGCTGCTCTGAAAAAGACTGATAAATACCAAATGCGCTTTTACTTAGAGATATCTCTTCGATAATGGGCTTCAAAGAAATCCTCCAATTCCTTAAGGGAGATACTGATCTCTTTACTCATATTCGGACCAAATTCTGTTTGCTTTGGCTCTACGGAAAGCAAAAATATATCTATATCCTTTGTTTCCTTCAGCATATTCATGAAAAGTTTTAAGGACGGGTCGTGCGTGGTAAGCCCTGAATCGGGGATGTCCTCTATCTCGAATATCTTAATCGTTCCAAAAGGATTTCCGGCTTTTGCAATATCAAAAATTACTACGGTATCAGGCTCTAATTTTTCTATCTTACCGATATAGTTTTCAGGCGCTGTGCCGCAGTCGTAAACCGTAAAATTTACCTTATCCTTTATGCGTCTGGCAAGCTCTGAACCGAATCCGTCGTCGCCTTTAAGAGGATTTCCTACACCAAGGGCAACGATGCTACCCTTTAATCTTTTTCTAAGGTGGTTTTTCTCCTGCATTTTGCGCAGAGTATTTTTATCCTGTCACTTCGGGTGAGATCTTCTTTAGCTATTCTCTCGATATCGGGGATTAACGCCAAGTTTTTCAATTTGGAAAGGAAAAGTGTGGGGTTTGAATATGCCAGGGGTCCTAATTTTTCGGCAATCCACTTAAGGTGGTTTTCGGTTGTTATTACCTCTCGGCATGACTGGCACAAAGCCAATTTCAAATTTTCTGATTTTTCCACGGCGTCTTTTCTATCAAAAACCGCTAAAGCAAATTGACTGCCTAATTTTATGCCGGGCGGCGTATCTTCTTTCGTCGTGCAGAGGGCCTGGCACTGTCCGCAAAAGATGCACTCATCATAATGAAGTTCCATCCTTCTGGTGGGCTCCCCATCAATTACTTCTTCAACAACCCTAATGGCATCAGGCGGACATACTTCCTTACAGGCAGTACAACCTATGCAGCCCTCTTCGCTATATTCAGGTTTTCCCCTGAATTTCTCGGCCGGTATGTGCGGTTCAAAAGGAAACTTCGTCGTACACGGTCCCTTTATTAACGCCTTTATTGCCTCTTTTAATTCTCTAAGTTTTGGTTTTCTCACTATCTTCCTCATACTTATCAACGACACTTCCCTCCCACAGCTTAACGCCTGAAATATGCGCTGCGCGGGCGAGGGCGTGCGCTGACACCGGAGCAGTCAATATCAAAAATACGATACACAGTAGGGCCTTGATGCCGGTAGCTGTAAAACCTACCATTAAAAATGTGCCAAACATGCCAAAGACGTCCATCAAACCCCCTAGCGAGGGGATTTTGAGTCAGGCATGTCCGCATTGCGGCATCACGCTTCACAAAATACTGACGACAGGGCAACTTGGCTGCCCTCACGATTACTTGGTGTTCGGCGATACGTTGTCGCAGGTGATCGCGGTGGCACAAAACGGATGCATCCACCACATCGGGAAAGTGCCGAAAAGAGTCCCTGAAGAGACGTGTCGCGCTGTTCTACAGGCCAGGGTAGACAGCCTGCAACGCAGGTTGAACGGAGCTGCGTTCCGCGAGGACTACGAGCAAGCCGCTAAGTACCGAGATGAGATTAAGAAGACGCGGTCGGAACTCCACCAGACGGATTCGACGAGTCTTGGTGACTAAGCTTTGTTGATGCCCCACTTCACCTTGGTCC
>SDBT01018723.1_pt1 | contig 10876 bp, 23 predicted proteins | sample 2277101 | NCBI WGS metagenome assembly SDBT01 (sample SAMN10404973, study PRJNA504765) | marine sediment metagenome | isolation source: marine sediment core GS10_PC15, 103 cmbsf | place: Arctic Ocean: Southern Knipovich Ridge | collected 2010 | reverse complement strand
CAATTCGTCTTCTGCCAGCCCATAAAAGTCTCAGTGGGTACAGCGAACATTGCGCGGCAACACTTGGGGGTGATGTCCGTGAAATCCACAACCAGCTTTCTACTCGTCACCTCGTCACCTCCCGCCAGAAGCCTGAGAAGGGAGCCCAAGCAGCGTTTCGCCGCCTCCGGTCAGCAGGTCCGGCAGTCGAGGGATCGCGATCTCAGCGATGGTCTGGCCATCACGCGCTACCAGGAACGGGAGGAAGAGGGTTTCCGCGTCAACGATCCCGGACTCGACGGCCACGAAGGAAGCCTTCAGCCAGAGCAGCAGGGCACGGTGCTCGGCGCGGCCTCGAGCGGCGCACAGCCTCTGGAATTTTGATGCTAGGAACTTGCCAGCCCCGCCATGCCGCGACAGCTTCTTGATGTCGGTATCTGATGGCAGCTTGATCGAGACGCGCGCGGTGTACTCAACGTCCTCCCGGGACCAGATGAATTCAACCCGGACGAGGCCCTTCGAGAAGAGATCAGTCCACCGGATGCCGTCGCAATTCCACTTGCGGAGTAGCGAGTCGATCTCGCCGCGACTCTTCGAGACGGAGACGGTTGTCTCCTTCGCGTAGCTTGGCGGCATCTAGTCCCAGCCCCCATCGAGCCCCAGCGCCACGGCAACGACTTTCCGCAGCTTGGCCAGATCGACCGCCTGCTTTTTGACGGTATCCTCCAGCTCTCGAATGCGCGGAGCTGCGGAGCCGACCATCAACCCTCTGTCGTACCACTCCATCCCGAAGTCTTCGTCAGGAGCGAGAGATTCAACTCCCCTCTCCCCATCTTGCAGCCCGTTCGCAAATTCCTTTCGTGCAACTTTCAGCGATCCTCGTTCAGCCATTTGGCTCCCTTTCAGTTTAAGACTCCGTGACTCCCCCCATAACGAGCCCCCGCCCTTCGAGCACCTCCCGCAGGTGATGCAGGAAGTGTTCGGCGACCTGATCGCGCATCCAATCGTCGCACTCTGTCGCGTCGTCGAGCGCGTCCTTCACGAGCTGCGCCAGGTCGTCCAGGGGGTAGGACTCGGGGGCGGGGGGTGGGTTGAATTCGGAGTGACACTCGGCCTGCGCAATTGCTTGTTCCAGTGTGATCACACCGCCAGCCTCTATGCATTCGATGCCAAAGAATTCAAACGAATAGCACCTCAGCCCGTCCTCGAAGCCTTTGCGGTAGCTCATGACTTGGCCCAATCGCCCAGCTTTGGCCGTTTCCGATCCTTCTCGCGCTCCAGCCTCTTCTCCACCGGGTCGCCGTAGAACGCACACCCGCGAGCGTAGGCCCGCTGCGCATGGTGCAGGCGGTCCACGATCCCGATATTTGCCTTCTCGCACTCGCGGTGGAACTCCACGTCGAGATCGGCGAAGACATCCTTGCCCTTGCTCGCCACTTGCAGCTTGTGGTCCGTGCAGTCGATGGCGTGGTGGCGCACCCAGTAGGCTTTCAGGATCGGCTCGAGGGCGGCGTCTACTTGGCTGGGGGTCATGACGAGGCCCGCCCAGAGATGGTGCGCTTCGTCTCCACGCGCACGCCCGGGTAGTCCACCTGACCGCCCATCGCGTTGATCGCCTTGTTGAGCGCACCCTCGTCGATCTTCAGGACAAGCCGCGGGATCTTCCCATCGAGCACGCCCTTCAGCAGGGCCATCGGGTCGGTGACCGTGCCGATGAACGACTTGCGCGAGGAGACGCCCTTCACCTTCTGGGCTGGGGGCGCTGCGACCGGGGGCGGGGCGACGGGCTCTTCGGGCACGTAGACCTCGATCGGCTCAGCGATCACCGCCTCGGCTTCCTCGGTCTTGCCCTCGGCCTCGAGTGCTGCCGCGATCTCGATGGCCTCGGCCTCCGCGGCCTCACGTGCCTCGCGCTCTGCTGCCTCGCGCTTCGCCCGCGCTGCGTCCTCCAGCCGGCGCTGCTCTTCCTCGATGCGCCTCTGCTCTGCGATGCGCTCGGCCTCGAGCTTGTCTTCGTGGTCGGCGAGCTTTCCCTTCGTGAGGGTCCTGGCCTCGAGGAGCGGATCCAGCAGCTTCTTGCGCTGGCCGGTCGCCACCTTGTGAGCCTGGTTGGTGGCCTCACACACGGGATCGCAGGAGGCGTGGATTTCCTTTATCATCGGCTGGAGCAGGCCGGTGAGCAGCGTTCCGGCCTCTTCGTAGGACGTCTGGTCGACGATCGTGAGCTCGCGGGCCAGGACCACGATGGGGTCGCGCTCTTTCTCGGTCTTCTCGACGTATGCGGCCACGATTTCGGTATTCGTAACGAGAACTTCCATGTCATTCCTCCAGTGTCGCTAGGTTGTTGTTGAGCTTCCAGTGGGCGAGCCGGACGCACGCCGCCCAGTCGTAGTAGTCGTCGTGGCGGTCGTACTGCTTCAGGCGGTAGGTGCCATCGGCTCGGAGTTGCAGGGACTCGCGGCCGTGTGTCCACTTGAGCGAGCGCACGCCCCAGTCCATTGCGCTGCCATACCCCGTGACTTGGAGACACGTTGCCTCCGAGACAAGCGCCACGCATTTCCGGTCGATCGTAAAGATCCGCGCCGGCTCCCTGAGCTTCCTGCGGTAGGCGGCAAGATCGACTGTGCCGGCGTACCGATATCGGACGTTCAATATGGGGAATTCGCTGTCCACGACCTCGACTCCTGCCTCTCGCTTGAACAGCAGGTAGGCCGCCACGTAGCCCTCGATCGAAGAGTCTGGATCGTCTTCCGGCGAGACGTCGCCCTTGTCCAGCATCTCGCACCACAAGTGGACCTCTTCACCGCGGAGCCTGGCGACCTCGAGCACGTCGCGCGGGATGCCGCTCATGTCGGTGAGGCCGCAGATGCCGAGTATCTCGGTGACACTCGGCACCCGCACGCCGTCGATCCGATACAGCGACGTGTCCCTCATTCGTCAAACGACGCGATAGCCGCGAGCACATCGTCGAGCTGGCTTGTCTTCAGCTCCGCGAATTCCTTGACGTCGAATGATTCGAGGATCATCCCGACCGCGATGTGCTTGGTGTCGTCGGTCCACTCGTAGCCCTTTTCCTTGAATCGCCCGGAGAGCTTCCCGTAGCAGAGCTTCACGCGGCCCTCGGAGATGAGCGAGTCGTCCTTCGACCGCGGCTTCGGCTTGTCTTTCTTGGCCGCCGCTGCCTTCTGCGCCGGCTTCTGGTCGCCCGCCTCCGCCGGCGCCTGGTCTTCCGGCGGGAGATCCTGCGCGAACTGGCCGGAACATGCGTGGGCCTGCACCGTGGCCGCGACATAGGCGCGCTTGCACGCCATCTTCAGCAGCGTGTTGTCGAGGTCGTACTGGTCGGGGTTCTCCGTCATCATAGGCTGAGCGTCGATCGCCTCAGATTCCTTGCCGGGCGCGAACTCAACGCCACATCCGCCCTTCTTGCGCCAGCAGAAGTAGGCGGTCCCAGAGTCCTTCGAGCGGTAGATCGCTTTCGCGCCACACTCGGGGCATTCCTTGTCGGCGTAGCGGTAGCGGTGCTTCTTTTCCCAGGAGTTCGCGGAGCCGAAGCCCTCGCCCACCACCTCGCCGTTCTGATTCCAGAGCTCGCATTCGACGCTGTAGCCGAGGATCGGCGAAGTGGACCCGTTGCCCACGTGCCGCTCGGGCGTGTAGCTCGGGCGGAATGCCGCCATCCTGTTCAGCACCTGGGCGCCGGGCTGGAATAGCGTCGGCTTGTCGGTCCCGGGGATCACGCCGTAGTCGACCTCCTCCACCATCACCGCGCGCTGGATCTCGCGCATGCGGTTGAGCTCGAGTTTTGCGAGCTGGACGCGGCGTTGGAAGTCGTCCTCCGAGAGCAGAGCCAGCGGCGAGGGCGTCCACGCCCGCTGCTGCACTTCGATGGCGCCGAAGGATTTCCCGCTCGGCTCGAGCTCGATCAGTTCGCTTCCGCTCTCTTCGTTTTCGGCCACGTTCTTCTCCCTGTGTAAGTTGCCCGCCCCCGTATCAGTCTCCAATCCAAGCCAGGGACGGGCTGTCCGCTACTTGCGGATCATCGTTGCACACTCGCTGCGCGCTTGTGTGCGAGTTTTGTGAAAGGTCATCGCCCCCACCACCAGCTCGACGCCATGGCGAAACATCCAGCGGCCAAGACGATCAGCAGCCCGCGATACCCCGGCCCCTCCAGCCACTCGTTGAAGCGGTCCCAGCGGGACTCGTCGCGAGGGTTCGGGCCGTACATCTCGCGGACTGTGCGCGGGTGGCGTTGGCGGAATGGCATCTACCCCTCCCCCTTCGTGGCTGCGTCTACCTTCGCGTTCCATTCTTTCGTTCCGCAATTGCATAGGTTTGGCGTGAATGATGGATTTGGTGCGCCGTTGCTGTCGAATGGATAGCCCAGACACCATTGCGGGTGACTTCGCTTGGCACCTTTCAGTAGTTGCTTGAGCTTCTCGATTTCATCGGCCAGCACCCATGCCGACTTTTCCGTTGAAGACAACTGAGCATTGAGCCTCTCAACCTCCGCATCCCGCCGCCCCAGCGTCTCAGTCAGCTCGGCGATACGCTCGGCGGCGGTGTGGAGGGAGGCGAGGAGTTGCTCGTCCGGCTTGTCGACTTCCTCTGCGCAGGCTCCATGGTAGACCCGCGTCTGGGCGTTGAGGTCTCCGTCCAGAGTCTTGCCGCAGCGGTTGCAAGGGTCATGAATCGCCATCGCTCGGCTCCTCATCCTCGTAACGGACCATCGCTTGGGCGTACTCGTCGCCGCCACCCTCAGTGCAGAGGGCCACGGCCACCGACCCGAACGGCTCGAACCCACACTCGATCATGCCGTTCACATTTCCCACGAGGTCCGCCGCGGTTCGCCCGGTTTCTACCGTGTACTTAAGAATCTTCCTCATGCGAAATCCCCCACAGAAAAGTCAGTCCCATAAAACTCGTTCACCGCGTCGAGGAATCCCACCCGCTGTACCCCCGCGACCTCCGACCAGTTGTCCTCGACCGGCATCTCAAGCCCGAGGTCGATCGGCTGAGTCAGCAGTACCAGCACGTCGATGTCCTGCTGCTTGTCCTTCCACGCGGCGACCAGCGCCCAGACGCCGAACTCGTCGAGGCGGGTGTGGGTGCCTAGGTGTTTGTGGGGGCCGGTCATTCGCTCATCTCCGGCGTCCACCGCTCCCAGTCCGTGCCTTCATCTTCGGGGTCGATACATCGTTCAAGCGGGGATCCTTCGAGCGTCTGGTAGGCAATGACCGGGGATTGTTTCATCGCGCGCACGAAACCCGAGTCATCGCCGCACGTGCAATCAAACCCACCGTCATGGTCTAGGCAGCGATGCGACGGGTAGCCTTCGATGACTCGCACCACAGTGCCTACAGCGCCACCCCGCAACCACCGCGTTGGATTTAACCCTTCGCCCATGCGCCGCTCGCCATCGGGCGCCCCGATATACCGGACGCGCTCGCCGACCTTCGGGTGGTTCCATACGTTGTCAGCCATTTGCCTTCCCCCCCTCCCTCATCCCCGCCGCCACGCCCTCGGTACGGGGTCCAACCAATATCGACGGTGGCAATTCTGGGGCCGCGGCGTGTTGCCGCCACAAGTGCAGGCAATGCGGGTGATAGTTCACGCGCTCGCCGGTCCCCCGCGGTGGCGAGAACTGGATCACCGTCTCGCCGTCCTCGAAAAACCAACCGCGGACAAGCTCCATCTCGTCCCATGTTGGGCATCGCCTCTCCAGCGATACGGAAACATGATCCCAGCCCCACCCATTGCCTGAGATAATCCGAAGGGTGCCAACCTGGAACGCGCCGTTCGGTCCACTGTTCTTCTTGCTCGCATATAGACCGGATGTGATCCGACCGCGCTCTGCAATGCTCTGCACTCTGCTGCGCATCAGCCAGCTCCCCCCTGCTCGCGCATGCCGTCCGCCACGCCCTTCAGCGCCTCGGCCAGCTCGTCGGCGGCATCGGGGGACTCGATTGATATCGTGACAATGTGCGGGTCGCCTGCTGTCCCGATGGAAATCCAGTTGGTTTTCGGATGCGGCGATTGTTTGATACGCATTCCCTCGCGCAGCACCACTTCCATCATCACCTCAACGCCTCTCAGTCCTTCACTCATTCGGGCTCTCCTCCTCTGTCTCGGCGTCGGCGATGGCCTTGCGGGCGGCGGTGATGCGTATGGGCGCCTGGAAGACGTGTTTGGCGAACTCAATACGGCGTACGTGACGGGATACTGTATTTTGCCAATCCAACGCCTCAGCCAGCTCCCGCCAACGCGCCTCGGATTGGGTGAGGTTCTCGATCTCTTCTATCGACGTAGTGGCTTCAGCAAGTAGGCGCTCAATCGTACCAGCACCGCCACGGGAAATAGTCTTGAGTCTCTCAATCTCCCGCCTGCATTCCCCGTGGACGTCCTGCGGCTCTTCGTCGAAGCTCATCAGCCCTCACCCTCTGCACCAACGAGTTCCGGCAGCTTCCGGCACAGCGACTCCGCGTCGTCCGCGATCCCGCGCAGCTCTTTCGCGAACCGGACCACGCGCTCCTCGGCCGAGCGGATCTTGTGTACCGACTCCCACGCATTGCGGATGTTGTACTCCTTGCCGACGTGCAAACGGTTCTGGTAGTCCGTCAGGGCGGTATACCCGATGCCCGTGAGGTCCTGCAGCTCGGCGTGTGTCATCTCGACTATCGCCGTGCCGTTCCCTGCTCCGATGATCTTCATCTGCTTGCGTCCTCCTCGTTGACCACACTTACCCTACGGCCATCCGTCGGGCGGCGCAAGGGTTTGCCACAGGTATTGCGAAAAAAAGGTGGGCGTGTATTGTTCCGCCATGCCTACGCACACCAGGAAGCCAAAGCCAATCTTTCAGAAAATCGCCCGCAAGAAGAGGGTCGGCTGGGAGATCAAGTGCTCGGAATGCGGGGTCCTGAAACACGTGAGGCGCTCGGATGCGAAGACCTGTTGCGCGACCTGTCGCAAGACGCGATCAGATCGACTGCGGGAGGCGGCCGGCAAATAGCCCGCCGCGTGCCACAATCAGCAAATTGGGGGGATCCATGAGCGATATTCGGAACGAAAAGATCGAACTGCTCCTGTCCGACGACGAGGTTCTCGCCTCGGGGGAAGAACTGGCCCGCAAGCTCAGCGAGAAAGAGCGGGTGGAGGAGCGTCGCAAGTTGGCGGCCTCCGGCTTCAAAGAAGAGCACGAAGACCTCGACTACGGTATCGCGAAGCTCCGGGAAGAGGTCAACACCAGGCGTCGGGACATCTGGGTCGAAGTGCGAGACCAGCGAACCGATGAGACCTGCACTATTGCGACGGTGAGGATTGACACCGGAGAGATCATCCGCACCCGCGAGATGACGTCCGAAGAGCGCCAGGGGAAGCTCTACGGGATCACCGGCCGGTCCCCAGACGACCAGGACCGGATCGACAGGACGCCGGCTGGATCGTAGGGGCCGGGGATGGCAAACGGCCCCGTCGCGCCAGCCTTGAAGAGGAAACCGCTGAGGTGGCGCGACGCGCTGAAAATTGTGTCGATGTGCGGTGAGGACTTTATCTGTGCCTACTGCGATTGCCTGCTGGACCCAGATACTGCGGAAGTCGATCACAGAGTTCCTATCAGCGCGGGCGGGACCAATGACCTGGAGAATCTGGAAATCTCGTGCCGCGAGTGCAACCGGGCCAAGGGGTCGAAAGAATTGACTTTCGAGTTGCACTGGTTTCTGCGGCACGGCGAGATGATTTGATGCCGAGCCGAGTCATTCGGGGCGGGTTCAACTCGAGCGAGTCGATGGCGCAGCGATCGCTCCTGGCCGAGCTGATGTTCGCCAAGCTACTGCTCGCCGTCGACGACTACGGCAGGCTCGATGCCCGCCCGATGATCCTCCGCGGACTCCTCTACCCCATGCGAGACAATGTGTCTCACGCTGACGTTGAGTCGTGGCTGTCCGAGTTGACGAGTGGTGAAGACCCCCCGGTGGTGCTCTACGAAATAGAGGGTAAGTCCTATCTGTATCTACCGAATTGGGAGGTTCACCGAGGGAAAAGCAAGCGGGGCAAACTGTCCCGATGGCCCGACCCTCCGCGGGGATCCGCGGGGATCCGCGGGGCCCCTAAGGGATCCGCCCGGGGTAGCGAGGTAGCGGGGAGTCGGGGTAGCGAGGAGTCGGGGAGTCGGGGTAGCGAGGAAACCACACAAAAGGTCAAGCCCGCGCCTCCGGCGCTCTGTGTGGGGGTCGCTGAAGCTCTCCGTTCTGGGATTCTGAAAGTTCAGCCCAACCGGAACCTGAAGCCGAACTTCATCGAGCAGACCGCGAGGGTCTACGACCTCGCCATCAGGATCGACAACCGGACCTGTTCCGACCTGCACGACCAGATCGACTGGCTCTTCGGGCTCGGCAATCAATCGGCCGAGGCGATGTTCGAGGTCTTCAGCGGGGCCAAGCACCGCAGGAAGTTCGATGACATCGAGCGCATGATGGCGCGTCCCAACCGCAGCAACGGCCGCCCCCCCAGAGAATCCAAGAGCGACGAACTCGATCGCCTAGCAGAGGAGTTTATCCGTGAAGACCGAATCGCACACGGACTCGACCCAGAGTCAGGAGAGCTTTGAGTCCGAAGAGCGGGCCAAGAAGTCTCGGGCGCTTACCGAGCTGTTCAAGACGACGCCCTGGGGCAACGAGGCGGGCAAGGTGATCGGCCCCTACCTGCACGCAGGGGCGGACCTCACCTCAGAAGAATTCACGGCCGGCTGCGAGATGCTGCAAGACACCTGGACCGACAGCAACCGCTCGCCCCAGCCGGGGCACGTCCGAGCGGCGGGCGAGAAGTTCAGCCGCAAGAATCGCTCGGAGATCCGGGCCGAGCAGGAGCGCCAGCGCCTCCAGCACATGAGCGTCAACCGGATGACCCCGAAGCGGATCCTCGCCGAGCTCGCGCGCATGCACGACGACCCAACAGCCATGGTCCCCGGCGCCCCGCGCGATGCCATCGCGACCGACGCCTTCGAGGTGCGGGTTCGCAATCGGTACATCCGGGGCCTAGAGCGGATCCTCGCGGCGATGGAGCGGGACATGGGCGCCAGGCGCGAGGTCGGGGCGATCATCAGCGAGACGGCCGCGGCTGTGTCGGGGGCGTCATGATGGACCGGAAGTCGCTGCGGGGGATCGTCCAGGACGTTGGCGCCGGGATGGGGATCGGATGAAGTTCCAGGGGCGAAACGATTGGGAGACTCCCGACTGGCTCTTCTGCCGCTTTGATGATGAGTTCGGCTTCACCGTCGACGCTGCGGCGCATGGCAGCAACCACAAGCTCGAGCGATACTGGGACCTCGAGGCGGACGGGCTGGAGCAGGACTGGTCGATCGAGCGCGTCTGGTGCAACCCGCCGTATGGCCCGGGCATCGACAAGTGGATCGAGAAAGCAATCGCTGACGACGCGTTGGCAGCATTCCTCCTGCCGGTTCGCACCGAGATGGCCTGGTGGGCCCGAGTACTCGAGTGCGCGGACGAGATCCGATTCGCAACGGGCCGGGTTCATTTCAAGCTGCCCGGCTTCAGCGACCCCAACGGCTCGCGACCAGTGTTCGCCTCGGTGGTCGTGGTCTTCCGGCCGGGCCCCGCGCCGGCCTCGCCCCTCGTGACCTCGTTCCCGACGCCACGGATCCGCGAGCAGCTGCGCCAACTCCATCTTTTCAGATTCGCCAAGGGGCCCGCATGACCACAATCCGCGAGCTGCGGAGAGACCTGGCGCAGAACGCGGTGGTAGTATGACCGGCCCGTCCGACATCGTTTCGTTCGCACCCGACAACCGCCGGCCGGAAAGCGGACTGCCCAGACGGATGCGAGCCCGAGCCCGCGGCGCCGCCCCGAGCCAGCCAGCTCTCTGGGCGGCGGCCGAAACCCGGGTCGGCGAGGGCGTGTGGGGGCAGTATCCGAAGGGGTTCGTAACCTGGGCGGCTGAGCTGCTCCGCTGCGCGCCCGATCAGATCCTGCACCTCTGCTCCGGCTCCCTCGCCGCCGGCCAGGGCCGGGCGCGCGTGGACCTGCGCCCCGAGGCCGCGCCAGATGTCGTCGCCGATGCGCGCCGGCTCCCATTTGCTGACGACACGTTCGCCGGCGTGATGATCGATCCGCCCTACAGCGTCGAGTACGCCAAGGGGCTGTATGGGATCGAGTACCCAAGGCCAAAGCATCTGCTGAGCGAGGCCGCGCGCGTGGTTCGCCCGTGTGGGCGTATCGGGATGCTGCACTTTCTCGTCCCCAGCCCTCCGCCCAGGTGTCGAATCGAAACGATCCGGGGCGTCACGACCGGCTGCGGCTTCAGGATCCGAGCGTTCACGGTCTTCGAGAGGGAGCAGGACGGGCTGCCAATGGTAACCGCCACGGAACGAAGTTATCGGTAAGCATTACCGGGAGGGGAGATGGACACAGACAGCGGAAGGTTCGTTGCAGAAGCAGAGGCGCAGCCATGGATGCAGCGCATCACTATCGGCGAGGTCGTCACAATCAAAGGCGAAGACTGCCGAGTGGTCCGCATCAGCGGACGCAGGGTGGAGTTGGAACTGATGAGCGCAGACGATCGCACGAGAGATCGCCTCAAGAATCCAAACAGGCACGAGCGCAGGGCGCTTGAATCAATCATCAAGAGGCGTGGGGGATTGTCGAGATGAGGATCACAGAAGCAACGGAAACGCGCTGGAAGATCGAGGCGCTCGAACCGGCGGAGCACCGCAAGGCGACCCCGCCGAGCAAGATCCGGGTCAGGAAGCGGACGAGGCCGGACTCGAGGAAGAGGCGGAAGCGGATGGATGCGGTCGAGCGGAACCGTGTGTCGCTCATTGCGGGCGGGCACGCCACGCTGACCCGGGACGAAGTGCGCGAGATTGTCTCGCCGACCCGACACG
>SDBT01018722.1_pt1 | contig 10876 bp, 9 predicted proteins | sample 2277101 | NCBI WGS metagenome assembly SDBT01 (sample SAMN10404973, study PRJNA504765) | marine sediment metagenome | isolation source: marine sediment core GS10_PC15, 103 cmbsf | place: Arctic Ocean: Southern Knipovich Ridge | collected 2010 | reverse complement strand
ATTCTTTTGGAACATGCTTTGGCTCTTTCAATATAGGATGCCCTTATTATATTAAATTTTTCCCGTTTTGAGGAGGGTATAATTTGGATAACTTTTGTCCTCTCGTTTTTTCAGGGGACTCATCGATCCTTTCGCGGTAGGCGGTCCAGCAGCCAATATAAAGGGATTCTTGAAACTGATACCGAGCAATTGGGTTTCTAAACTTGCCATATTATCTATCTCCAGGAGGTGTTTACTACTTTGTAATCACTTTGCTTAGAATAACATCTATCGTTTTCACTCTGACAAATTACTAGTACTTAGTATCATAGAACAAGATGGTTCGTCATCCTAAACGGAGTGAAGAATCTAATCGATTTCTCATCGATGAAAACCCTTCAACGAGACTTTTCGCTTCAATCAGAGTGACAATCTGGCTATTTATTATCCATCCATATTACTGTGACTAAGTACTATTTGTTTTCGCTTTGAGACAGATTAAAGTAATCTGTGACCATATCGGCAGCCAATTGCAGATGCTTCCTCATTGTTTGTGTGCCAATCTCCTCGTTCTGGTCCCGGATTGCATCCAGTAATATCTGATGGTCGGCAATCCCTGCCGCCAGATCGTCGTAGATTTTTGTCTGTACCGCGATATACATTCTTACTTGAGTCGTGAGCTCTTTAAGCATGTTCTTCAAGCGCTGATGATCTGCGATTTCCCAGATTTGACGATGAAATTCCAGATCGAGCTCCAACACCTTGGCGTGGTCACCATCATTCGCGGCTGCGAACATGTCATTTAATGTTTTTTCTAAGTGCTTTAAATCCTTGTCTGTTCGTCTTGGCATTGCCAATCTAAAGGCCTCTTCTTCTAACAAACATCGCAATGAGTAGACTTCGCGAATATCGCGCTCGGAGGTTTGGGTGACATAACTACCCCGTCCAGGATGGCTTTTTAATAAACCTTCCGTCTCTAAAATCCGAAAAGCCTCTCTAATAGGACCGCGACTGATGTTGAGTTGATTGGCGACTTCGGATTCAACGAGCCGTGATCCAGTTGCGATTTTCCCAACCGCTATCGATTCGCGTAACAAGTCGGCTACACTTTCTGCCAGATTTGTCCTTTCGAGTGTACCAATATTTTGCATGAGTTATCTCCGGTGGTTGTTTTAGTCTCTTATGCCAATTTTAACAGAATATTCGTAATTCTTTGAGGACTCTTTTGTAAATTTCCAATATCATACCTAACATCTAAACACAAGTCAACAGTTGACAGTATAATTGTTGACAATTATACGATTCGATGATAATATTTATGTGCATAGAGGCCAGATTATCAAAAGTATTCTCAATCCTGGAACATATTAATATCCTCCGTAAATAAAAGGGGGCTACAAAATTATGGGTTTTAAAATTTCCGACATAAAAGCGAGAGAAATTATTGACTGTAGGGGCTTCCCCACAATAGAAGTCGATGTTTGGGTCGATGGGCAGCAATGCGGACGTGCGGATGTTCCAGCCGGAAGATCCACAGGAAAACGGGAAGCTGTGGAAATACGTGATGGCGGAAAACGTTGGGCTGGTCAGGGCGTCAAGAGAGCCGTCAGGAATATTATCGACATTATTCGACCAGCCATCATTGGTTGTGACCCAAGAGACCAGCGCGTGATAGACGCTTTACTATGCGAATTGGATAATACAACTAACAAATCAAACTTGGGGGCCAACGCAATTGCAGGCGTTTCTCTCGGCATTGCCAAAGCTGGGGCAAATGTTTCACATCTGCCTCTTTATAAATATATCAACACAAACGCTCATGTAATTCCCGTTCCTTTGGTAAATCTGATCAACGGCGGGAAGCTAACTTCGAATGATCTTGAGATCCAGGAGTTTATTGTTATGCCAGTCGGTGCAAAAGACCTCTTGGAGGGATTGCAGATTTGTTATGAAATCAATATGCTCTTGCGCAACCTGATTGTTGACAGGTATGGCAAGATTGCAGCGAACGTTGGCGACGAAGGTGGCTTTGCACCACCAATGCGCGGTATCAAAGAGCCGATGGATGTCTTATCGACAGCGGTCAACGCGTCCGGCTACAAGGACAAAATTATCTATGGGATGGACGCAGCAGCCAGCCATTGGTACGACTGGGAAAAGGGCATATACCAAATGGACAATGAGCAGATGACTCGTGACGATGTAATCGACATGTATGTCAAGCTATGCCAGGCATATCCATTTGGTTCTATTGAAGACCCGTTGATGGAAGATGATTTTGAGGGCTATGTGATATTGACCAAAAAACTTGATGGTGTGCAGATTGTAGGAGATGATCTTTTTACTACAAACATAGAATATATCAAGAAAGGGGTCGAAGCGGGCGCTGCGAACGCTATTTTATGGAAATTCAATCAGGTTGGTACATTAACTGAAGCTCTAGATGCCGCAGCCTTTGCATTTCGTTCTGGCTATGGCGTTCAAGTTTCTGAGAGATCTGGCGAGACAGAGGACACATCCATAGCCGATCTGGCCGTTGCATTGAATACGGGTCAGATTAAAACTGGAACAACTCGAAGTGAAAGAACTGCAAAATACAACCAACTGCTGCGTATAGCTGAAGAGCTTGGGGAGCAAGCCTATTACCCTGGGCAGAACTTCCGTAAACCCTTCTATATGAGATGAGCCACATAGGAAGGAACTACGTTTCCAATCGAGATGAGTTGACTTCCCACGGCAATGTTTCGCTGCGAAACACAGCCATTGATATCATCGAACATGCTCTGGAGGCCGCTAATCCGTACTCAGCGGTAATGGGTCTGCTCCAGCTTGACGGTGATCTGCTCCGGATTGAGGATCTTATCCTGGATCTGAGTAATTACGAACGAATTTTTATTATTGGCGCCGGCAAGGCTTCCCTTGGAATCGCCCAAGCACTGGAAGAAATATTGGGAGACCGTATTGAGGATGGATTGGTTGTGCTGAAGTATGGGAGCGAGACTGATTTCACGAAAGTAAGGACGTTGTTTGCCAGCCATCCTTATCCAGACCAGAACAGCCACTTGGGGGGACGCCTCTTGATGGACTTTGCAGAACCATTTACGGAAAACGACCTGGTCTTCGCAGGAATCACTGGGGGTAGCTCCTCCTTACTCGCATTACCCGTAGATGGAGTGACCTTTGACGATATAAAAAAGGTCAATCAATTGCTCATTTTGAGTGGTGCAGACATCATCTCAATCAATACTGTCCGCAAGCATTTATCTAAGATCAAAGGCGGCTGGCTTGCAGATCAAATCCTACCCGCAACACTTATAAATCTAACAGTTTCTGATGTAGTAGGTGATATGTTGGACTATATCACCGGTCCAACAGTACCGGATACGTCTACTTTCGATGACGCTCGGCGCGTAATGGATACCTATGATCTCTACGAAAAGTTTCCACCTTCTGCAAGTGAGTATATTCGTAACGGTAGGGATGCACAAGAAACTCCAAAAGATTTTGCGGATTTACCCTTGTTTTCTTTCGTAGTTGTACCTGGCGATGCGGCCTGTGTTGGCTCTTTTGAACGCGCAGAAGAGTTGGGGTTCAACACAATGATTCTGACTTCCATGCTCACGGGAGAGGCGAAAGATGCAGGTGCTTTGTTCGCCTCGATCGCGAAAGAAGTTGTGATGTTCGGACGACCGTTTACCGCTCCCTGTGCGATCATCGCTGGCGGAGAGAACGTGGTAACTGTTGGAACCGGAGATTACGGTCACGGAGGACCAAACCAGGAGTTTACCCTTTCCGCAAGTCTCGAAATTGCCGGTTTTGATAGAGTATTGGTTTCCTCTATTGATACAGATGGACTGGACGGTGTTACCAATACTGCTGGGGGTATGGTCGACGGAAATTCGGTCGCAAGAGCTATGGAAAAAGGATTGGATGCAGTGAAAGCTTTGCGAGATCATGATGCAGGATTTATTATCAACGAAATCGGTGATTCAGTGTTGACAGGGCTTACGGGTACTAATGTAAACGACCTGAAGATTTTGCTCGTAACATAATTCGTCTTTTTCGTTTCTGGAAAATAAATGCGTATATTTTTTTCTGAAATACAATTATAGTACTTGACTTTTTACCAATAATCAACTATTCTATGTGTATATCCAATATTATGGATTTCTAATTCACCGCATGGAGTGGTATATGAACCCTTCTAAGAAAGAGGATCAATGTCCCGATCGAGAGCTGTTAAGAATTCGTTCCAACGCTGAGCTTCCCAGCCATAAAATGGCTGCTTCTTTGGATGATCTCGATCGAGAGATAATTGAGATGCATCAGAAGGATGTTTTCTTCTCGTATGCGGATCTTGCCGAGAAATGGAGTGTGACACCTGCCACCATCCGTAACCGTATTAAACGTATGAAAATTTCTGGTGTGATGGATGTAATATTGGTGCTAAACCCCTTCAAGATAGGTTATAACACGTTCGCAATTATTGGAATCAAGCTCGAAATTGGAGCAAATCCTGACGAGGTGATATCAATCCTTTGTGCGATTCCAGGGGTTACAAACTTGGTTTTTGTTGCTGGTCGATATGATTTTTTTATTCAATATGTTTGTCAAAATATGGAGGAATATCGACTATTTGTAGCCAAGAATCTCAGAAAAGTCCCAGGAATTGCTAATATTGAGAGTTTCCTGGGGCTTGATTTATACGAACGAAAATTTGAGTTGGGGGTGATAAGTTAAGAACTTTATCATTAAGCTGCATGTTCATCTAGGAATGAATAATAATCTGTAAACACATGGAAAGGAGATTTATGCAACCTGAAATAAATTGGTGGATCGTTTGATCATAAAACAAATTACTGAAATCTAGGAGATATAAAATGACAAACGAAGAAGGAAAATTAGAAGAACAAAAGACAATTGTGAATTCCTGGAATGAATGGGATCCCCTGAAGCACATCATTGTTGGCGTAGCAGATGGATGTGTCATTCCACCATCGGAGCCTGCGAGTGAATGCAAAATACCCATCGGCAGCGACATGAAAGGTAAATGGGGGCCACGACCTCAAGAAACAGTCGAAAAAGCCAACATTCAGCTGGATAATTTCGCTGACATTATGCGCAAGCGGGGAATACGGGTCGACAGACCGACGCCTCTCAATTTCAACCAGCCTGTTGAGACGCCGGACTGGAAGCAATTAAGTATGTTCGGTTGCATGCCCCCGCGAGATGTCATTGTAACAGTTGGAAATGAGATGCTGGAAGCCACAATGTCGTATAGGTCCCGGTGGTTTGAATATCTTTGCTACCGCCCGCTGATCGAACAGTACTACAAAGAAGATCCAAATATGCGCTGGGAGGCAGCCCCCAAACCACGCTTAACAGATGCTACCTATAAACCGGATTATCTCAGCAGAGTAATGACGATCGAGGATAGGCTGAAGCTAACCGCCGCAAAAGATTTTGTGACAACCGAAAAAGAACCGCTCTTCGATGCGGCAGAGTTCGCTCGCTTTGGCAAAGATATCGTAATCCAGCATGGATTTACCGCTAATCTATCCGGCATTGATTGGGTTCAAAGACACTTCCCGGATCTGAGAATTCATGGCATGAATTTCCCGGGAGATCCATATCCGATTCACATTGACTGTACTTTTATCCCTCTCCGGCCTGGTCTGGTACTTAACAACCCAATTCGAAGGGTTCTCCCAGAACATAAAAAGTTGTTTGATATCAACGATTGGGACATCGTAGAAGCCGCACAGCCAGCACATGAGAAACCGCCTCCCCTTTGTTACTCCAGTGTGTGGCTCTCCATGAACGTTCTTGTGCTTGACCCGAAAACAGTCTGCGTTGAAGCAAGCGAGGTCGCAACGATGGAGCAGATCGACAAGCTTGGATTCGATGTGATTCCGGTCCCGTTCCGTGATGCCTATCCTTTTGGAGGTGGTCTCCATTGTGCGACGACAGACGTTTACAGGGAAGGTGCTTGTGAGGATTACTTCCCTATACAGATTGATGGCTTCTAAAAATTGGGGCCGGTATCCGAAAAGCAGAAAAACGATAATTCCTATTGGAAGCTGGTGAGACACAAGAAAGGAGGTCCAATAATGCTGGTTGAACATATGATCTGGGAAGAGTATCGTGACGAGGTCATCCGAAGGATTATCATCCTTCCGGTGGGATCGTTAGAACAACATGGGCCCCATCTACCTTTGAATGTAGATGTTGTGATTCCGACAAGCCTGGCAAAGATGGTGGACGAGCAGCTGGACGCGATGGTGTTACCGACGATTGCCTACGGTTATAAATCGCATCCCACAAGTGGAGGCGGTCAGTTGTTTCCGGGTACGACTAGCCTTAATGGGATGACGTTGATAAACTTGACGCTCGATATCCTGAAAGAGACGTATCGCCACGGCGGGAGGAGATTTCTCTTGCTTAACGGTCACTATGAAAATCTTGCATTTGTGACCGAAGCCGTTGAATTATTCATAGAGGAAAAGAGTGATGCACGTGTAGTGGTCCTGTCGTGGTGGGATCAGGTTTCAGACGAGTTGGTCGATGAGCTTTTCGCTGGAGCCGGATTTCCAGGATGGGATACGGAGCACGCGGCTATAACAGAAACTTCGCTCATGCAGTACTTTGCTCCTGAGTTGGTACGGGAAGATAGGATCATTGACGATCAGAGTGAGCGAAAAGTGACATACTCCATCTTTCCGCCGCCAGAGGACATCATCCCTAAGTCTGGCGTTCTATACAAGGCAACTTATGCTTCCCGAGAGAAAGGCGAGAAGCTCGCGAAACACGTTGTAGATAACATTGTGCAGATAACTCGTCGAGAGCTCGATTCGTAACGAGAGCTATGAAACATCTACGAGCATAAAATAAGGAGGTGAAGGATCGAAAAAAAACTCAGTGGTCTTGAAAACTCGGATAACCAAATCTATTTAAAAGCGCATATACATAAAAAGGAGAAGGGAAGTGGTGATGGATATAATGAATACCCTACTCAATCTCTCTTGGACGTTTTTACGATTCTACAAGAGAAAGGAACAGTGGATGGACTAAAAATTGCCCTAATTGGAGATTTGAACATACGTGTGATGCATGCACTACCTCTGGTTTTGGCGCAATATGACACTCACTTGTATACCGTCTTACCTGAAGAACTATCTATGCCTCAAAATTGGTTTGATGAATTCTCTAATGCTGGTTTGAATTATGTTGAGTTGGAAAATCTTGAAGGGATTTTGCACAAACTGGATGTTATCTATTTAATGGGGACAAAAACACCTTCCTATGCCATAGGCCACACCGATTCACAGAACCAAGATCGTCCGCAAACACCTAAAGCGTGTATAATCGATGCAAAAAACTGAGCGGAACTAAATCAGACCTGATCGTTTTGCATCCCATTCCTCGGACAGATGAGCTTCCTAAAGAAGTTGATTCACTGAAACCTGCTCACTATTTTGAACAGGTGAATTATGGAGTGGCACTACGCGTGGCTTTGCTTACATTAATATTTGGACGAATCTCTTAATGATAATTTTCCTGCGGATACTGTTAGTAAATTATTCAAATTAATATATTTAATTGGAGGTGAATATGTAAAAGAACAAGAATAAGACAATTGTAAATTCTTGGAACGAGTAGGATCCATAAAAACGTACCATTGTTGGACGTGCCGAAGGTACAATTTTTCAGGCTCTAGGGATCGCTGTTCAGCGGTCTCGGCCTGATCATGGATATCCGTTAGGAACGTATGGTCTATTTCCTGAAGAAATGACTGCAATGGCGATCGAGCAGTTGGATAATTTTGCCAAAATATTATAGATCCGGGGAGTGCGTATCGATCGACCAACACCGCTTGATTTCAGCCAGACAGTACAAACGCCGGATTGGGTTCAAGAATCGATGTTCGGTAGTATGCCGCCTCGAAAGAGCAGCCTGTCCATTTGGTGATAATCTAAGGTTTGATACCTCACCGGGGTAAGCAATCCTTCAAAACCACCAAGGAGATAAATAGATTCATAACCTTGTCATGACGCAGTCTTGACAACAGCACGAAAGACTGTGTTGAGACCGGGGCAATCCCCGCCACCTGAAACAATACCGATGTGTTTTTTTCATTTTAATTCCTTTCTGAAATCTGATAGGTTTTGCTTGCAAAAAAGCTCAATTCACCTTAAGACGATTATCGTCAATCTCTGTGAATTTACTAACAAAAAAGTAGGAGAATCAACTTTTCACAGCAAGCCCAATCCCGAGCCTCCATCAACTGTGATGGTTCGAAATATTTTTCCTTTGTTCTTTGAGCAAACCAATCCAGCAACTTGACAGCCCATTCGTGCCAACGCTCATCGCTTTGAAAGGCACTACGTTTAATCTCCTAAGGTAGCAACCATGACTGCTTTGATGGTGTGCTGACTACTCTCAGCCTGGTCAAAAACGATTCAACCCCTTCTTCAGTCACCTCCATACCATCCAGATCAAATTTTTATAAATATATTTGCCGATCGTGGTATAATGGTTATAGAAGGCTGGCAGACAATGCAGGAATTCGACATATGAGGTTCCACTGCCAACGTTTACTCTGATTATTTGTGAAGACCAGTCGAAGTAGCGCTTACCATCCATATCCTAAAAATTGATGCCATCAGCTTTAGTCATTGATCTTGCTTATATTACAGGCATGCTGATGCATTCAAGCACATAACTCGCTTATCTTGGAATATGCCAGCAAAGTGAATACCGTGGTTTTGTGATTCCACATAGTTTAATGGATTATAGCAAGTCGTTCAACTAATCGGCCCGATTCGATCATCTCGACGACTGCTTCGACATCTTCACTCATCGCTCGGTCACATTCTTGGAATGTCACCTTTTCTCGAATCATATCTCTCGCCGCTGCAACACCTATACCCAAAGATAATCCAGGTTCTTTATTTAACCGCAAATCGAGTGCTTGAGCAGCAAGGATCATTTCGATCGCCAGGATTTTCTGCAGGTTGTTGATAACTTTGTAGAGGTTTGATGCAGCCGTGGTCGCATTGGCATTATGATCCTCCATACCTGCCGAAGTGGGTAGTGAATGGATAGAGTTTGGTGAAGCCAGTGATTGGTTCTCATGGACTAATGAAGCCGAAGTGTATTGAAGCAGCATCATGCCAGTTTGCAAACCTACCTCCTCTGGTATAGCGATAAGCATAGGAGGTAAACCCTGGTTAGCATGTTCAGATAAAAGCCGGAAGGCTCGGCGTTCTGAGACCGCTCCTACTTCACAAAGGGCAATTTTTAGATAGTCCGCAGCAAGCCCAATTGGCTCTCCATGGAAATGACCACCTGATATCGTTTCATCACCAAAAAGAATTGGGTTATCTGAGACCGCATTGAGCTCGCGATTTAACACTTGTTCGATGAAATCAAGCAGATCCCAAGCGGGCCCAACGATTTGAGGAGTGCAGCGCAAGCTGTATGCGTCTTGAACATGATCACTGCTATTCAATAGCGTGCTCCCCTGAGTTAGCCGCCGGATCTGTTGAGCTACTTTTAGTTGTCCAGGATGTGGCCGAACATCATGCAGGCGTTTATCAAAAGCGGAAGACACCCCTCTGAGTGCTTCGAGTGTCATCGCTGCGACAATTTCAGATATATGTATTAGGTTTTGTGCTTCCATCCAATTAAGAGCGAGTATTGCAGTTGTAAAAGATATTCCATTGGTTAGCGCTAATCCATCCTTTCCATCCAGGACCACACGTTTTAAACCAGCACTTGACATTGCATCGGAACCGGTCATTAACCGATTATCATACCAGGCCTGTCCTGAAGCATCTCCCATTTTATTTTTATCGGGATCGATTGAAAATACTACTGCAATATGGGAAAGAGGCGCTAAATCACCTGAAGAACCTAAAGAACCCTGTTGGGGGACAAAAGGTGTGACTCCTTTCCTGAGCATTTCAAGCATCAATTCAACAGCTTCAATGCGGACACCTGAAAATCCTTTTGCCAGGCAGTTTATCCGTATTAGCATGGCTGCGCGCACTTGCTCTCGAGTAAAAGGTGGACCCAGTCCTACCAGCTGAGATAGAATTTGATTACGAGATAGACGAGCTGATTTAGCCCAATCCATACGTTTATTTGCCAGAACTCCCACACCTGTATTCACCCCATAGACTGGTGTGTCGCGCTCTGCCAATCGTAAAACGTTTTCCGCAGCTTTTTCAATTGCTGACCTTGCTTTTGGATCCAGGATAGGTACAGCATCCCCACAAGCAACATGTAAGACATCTTCGATTGTAAGATCATTTCCATTGATAATGACCGTTTGTTTTTCCATTTCAGCTCCTTATTTTTTTTAAGGTTTGTGAACAGTTTTGAATGTTAAAAACAAATTCATAACGCTATTTCGACATGTAATCCCCAACAGTATAACCAACTTCACAGTAAAACATACACGTGCACATATTACCATTCATTTTTCCTCAGAGCTAGGTCTTGAGGCATTGATTATTCGATACTACAAAACTATATGCAAAATTTGATAGTGTCTCATAATGTGGTGTAAAAAGGATTGACAAAAAAGGTCATCCTGTGCTTCCATAAGTTTTTCGACAAACTCAAAAAAGGAGCACAAAGATGACCGAACCAACTATAGCACTTAAACAGTACCTTATCAATATAGGACTTGAAGAAGATGCAGACTTTCTGCATCAAGGTATTCAACTGCTCAGTCAAATGCTGATGGAACTTGAAGTGGACCAACAAATTGGCGCAAGCAAACATGAACGTACACCCGAGCGCAAGAACTATCGCAACGGCCATCGCCAGCGCACCTGGAAAACCCGGGTAGGTGAAATTGATCTGGCAATTCCCAAATTGCGCAAGGGCA
>SDBT01018721.1_pt1 | contig 10877 bp, 13 predicted proteins | sample 2277101 | NCBI WGS metagenome assembly SDBT01 (sample SAMN10404973, study PRJNA504765) | marine sediment metagenome | isolation source: marine sediment core GS10_PC15, 103 cmbsf | place: Arctic Ocean: Southern Knipovich Ridge | collected 2010 | reverse complement strand
GACGGCTCGGGTCAGAATGCCTAACCCTGTCCGTCCGACCTCAAAAATTATGGCTCTAAGGTGCTCTGATCCTGGGAGAATCCCAGAGATCTTGTCATACCAGGCTGCCAAAGTCGGGCATTAAGGGCAGGGTTCGCCACCAGCTACGCCGATCCTCAGGGACTTGATATTGTTATTGTTAGGGCCGGTCCTATATAAATTTTTTAAAAACTGACTTTAGCCGGATAGGGGGAGTTTTGTCTCAAAAAAAGATAAATTTTTTGCTTGACTTCTTCCTGGTACTCTGACCCCATTTCCTTGGTTAACAAATAGGGAGGATTATAGAAATATCTTGGTTGCTGATTCTTATAAATTGAACGGTGATAATTATCTCTGAATTGTGTCAATTTTAGCATAAGCTCTTCTAATGAAAATTGATTTAATCCATTCTCTTTGCAAGCAAGCACATATCTTTTATTATCTCTTTTTATATCCTGTGGAAGAGTGGCATATAAATCTGCACCGACCATATAAGTTAAGATTTTTAAATTGAGGTCATCGAAAGGGACATTTGATATATACTCGAAAGTTCTGGAAATACTAGATTCCGTCTCCATTGGAGCGCCGAATATGAAATTCCCAACACTGAACAATCCGATTCTATTAGCATATTCTATCAATTCTTTTGTTTTGACCAAATCAACAGGCTTTCGATAAAACTTTAAGATATCCTGATTAGCAGATTCTATTCCATAACTAATAATTGATACATTTGCAGCTTTTGCCAGATTGAGAAATTCAAAATCGACATTTGTCCAACTGCTAAGCGAAATTTTCATCTTTTTAGAAATATTTTTTTGAGCAAGCTGTCTCAGAATCTGTTTGGCGCGGGATAAATTGAAGGTGAAATTATCATCACAAATCCAGACGTTTATATATTTACTTCTTTTTAATTCCTCAAATTCCCGAATAACATATTCAACGGAATGGGTAAGATACCGATTTTGCCAACCTTTTCGTTGACAAAAAGAACAAGTATTTAAACACCCTCTGCTGGTTTGGATCAGCGTGGATTTAGCGAGATTTGCCTTATGAATCAGGGAGCCGCCATGCTCGGCAAAATCCGATACTAGGTTTCTGTCTGGAAAAGGTAAGAGGTCTAAATCAGTCAGCGGTTCTTCACATATCGTATTTTTATCCAACGTACCAGTGATAAGACTGTCAACAATCTGGGCGATGGAATTCTCCGGTGCGAAGGAATAGGTAAAATCAGCACCGGCAATTTCCCTGATAGAAAGGATCAAATCATATCCAAATGCAATAATCTTAACACTGGGCGCTTGGGATCGAATTGACTGTATCAGGGATTCTGCGTGAAATGTATTCATAATACGCTTCAAAGGAAAACTATCGATCTCAACAATAACTACATCAGATGAATGAACATCCTCCGTTAGTTTCTGGATATTCATTTCTTCTACCGAATAATCCAGAAATCTTAATATATCATGACCAGCGTTCTTTAGAATAGATGCCAAGTAGAGCAGGTTAAGTGAAAATCCAAAGCGCCAACTCTTAAGTTTTTCCGGTCTTGGATAGATAAGTAATATTTTTGTCATTTAATTCAAATAATTTTTCGTAACTGACTCAGTGTATATAATCCCCAGGACGCGCCATCTTCAATTTCATGATATTTCCAGATACCGGATTCCAAACGATTGTCTAATGACCATTTTCTGGCTTTAATGAAAACATCTGATGGAACGTGATCGGAATAACAGGCCAATCCCAAACTTGCAATCGAGGTACAGAAAACATCAGAATCAACCGGATGTCCTTTCCAGGGAGAAAAGCCGCCATCTTCATTTTGTTGATTAAGCAGCCAATAAACCGCTTCTTCGATCAAGCCTGAAGCCTTTGGGATATAAGCATTATGAGAGAAAGCCATCAATGTGTATCCCGCCTTGTATGTGAGCGACCCCTTCTCTGTTTCCCATAACTCTTCAAGCAGCGTGAGGTCGATGTTATTTGTCATTCGGGGAAAAAGGTAGAAAAATAGAGCGCTAACCGGAATGCGGCTTATATCACGGGTAGAACGTCCCCATAATCCTTCCGGATTCTTTTGTGCCTCCAGATAATTCAATGCATTTTCAATATTGAGGTGTAATTCAGGACGTGATAATAATTTCAGGAATTGAGTGTTCCAGATCGTATCTACAACATCAACCCAACCACCATCATTATTTTGCTCGCGAATACATCTTTCAACGATATTAATTGGAATTGAGTTGGTTGACAATCCACTCATCATCAATAGTGCTGAGGTTTTTGTAATACGCTTTAGCTCCAACTCTTTCCGGTTCATTTCGGAAATCATATTGCGCAGAGAAGCTACCGTACGAATTAATTCATCCATTTATGGTGATTTTCATCCTTTCCGGCAGACACAGTAAAATCCTTTATGGAAATGAGGAGCCCCATGATTTTTATCATCTCTTTCCCAACACTTTTCATCCAATATCTGGCAATCGGTTTGCTGCTCGATAAGTAATTGTATGTCATTTGTCGTGATTGCGTTTTCGCGGTCTGTAAATATCCCTATTATTATTAATCCATTGGAATTTAGGGCTATATAGGCATTATTCAATACTTGTATAGCTTCTTGGGTCTGTAGGTGTTGGAGAGAATAGAATATCGTAATCAAATCAAAATTATCCGACCATGTAAAATCGCGAACATCAATCAACTGTGCATGTACACCATTGGCCTGGGCCATTTGTATTGCGCTATCGTTTATATCGACACCCAGAACATCATAGCCCAACTCCAGCATATATCGTGCGTTAATGCCATTGCCGCAACCGATGTCGAGCGCCTTTTTATCCTGAACCTTTTCCAAATATCGGATTAGAAGCGGATTAACCCGGGAAATCTGATAAAGATCATCCCGGTCATAAATATCGATAGTTCGATGGTCTATGCCTTTATCTTTTTCCATCGAAGAATAAACTCAACGTAGAAATCAATGATACGGTCAATATTGTTCAAAAAATCTGATTCATCGGCTTTAGATATATCTGATACTCCGTAAACACCATCAGAAGATACATCCTCCGATTTCGTGGGCATTATCGTATCCAATAAGAATCTGTCAATATCATCCGGATTTTCTTTATCCATGATTGCCTTTAGCGTTTCCGGAATTTTTCGGTCCGCATTTATGAGTTCATCCTCATCAATCAAGTCGGGGGCGAGGGCTTTCATGATAGCAGTTTCCGATCTGCCTGCATGTATATCCAGTTCTTTTATCTTACGATTGTTAAATGCTCTCACAAATGTCGAAGGATAATTTCTTGAGTAAGCAATCGATATTGAAGAACTCTCTTTCACTTTTAAAATGGCCGATTCAATAATCGGTCCATTAGTTGTGTGAGTATTTAATATTAAAACACGTTTCACGCCGTGTTTGGTCAGACTCATGATTGTGTCATAAATAATACCGACAAGAGTCTCCTGCCTTAAGGAAATCGTTCCGGGAAAATTCAGATGTTGGGGTGAATACCCGGCTAACGTAGTGTAACAGACAAGTGAATTACTTCTTTCAGCAATCCGCAAAGCCCGGTCCTTCGCTGAAATAAAATCCGTCCCCAGTGGCAAATGTCTGCCATGTTGCTCTATCGAACCCAAACAGAAAATCACAACTCCATCCGGATTATTCTTCAGAAATTCATCGAATCCTTTGCTGGTGAGTTCGTGCAGTAAATAAGATTTCATGATTTTCTCTATACTAAATTGATATCCAGTTGATCTCTTAATATCTGTTTGTATTCGCTGATTTTTTCAGGTTTCACATTTTGCTCGGAATACTTCAGGATGATATGCTTTAAATAACCGTATTCTGTGTCGTCATTACGTTTCCCATACTTTTCGTAATAATGTTCATTCCGCCGAGAAATGTCAATTCTCTTGATGTCATCGATCAGGTTTTCTATGACCGTCTCTTGATAACAGTCGATATGAAGAACATGATGATAATTCAGCCGTTTTCGGATTGGTGGACTCTCCGCAGGATATCCGATCGCCAGCCCTGCAATGGGTATTACATATTTCGGAATCTTCAGAACTTCACAGACTTTTTTCATTTCGACAGTGATGCCACCCATAATTACAGAGCCCAGTCCCAGCGCTTCCGCTGCCATGATCATATTCTGCATGAAGAGCCCGGTATCTAACAATCCCCAGAGAAAAAGCCAGGATTCCATTTCCATCATTTCTTTATCCTGGGATTTGAGTAAATATTGCAGTCGGTTAAAATCGGCACAGACGACCAGAATTTCCGCATTCTTTCTTCGATATGGCAGGTTTTCTTTTTGCACTTTATCCCGTACCCAAATGACAGAATAGAACTCTCCCGCGGTAGGAGCTCGCTGTCCTGTTTCAATGATCCGTATGATCAGATCTTCCGGTATTGTTTCATCGCGGAATTTCCGAATACTTCTGCGCTGTTCGAAAAGTTGCAATAAATCCTTCATACCACCAATATCCTATTCAAAAAGACTGTCATCTGCAAATAGTTCGCCCCTTGAGGCATGGCAACCACCGTAACAAATCTCCCAATCTGGACAATTGCGGCATTTGTTGTTCCGCCACAACCCTGATTGAAATTCACGAATAGTGGGATTTGAATCAAAATCGGACAACAGGTTTTCAACCGGCTCTGAAATCCGGAATCCTGTCGCCGGGCACAGCTTCATACTGCCATCGATATTTAAAGCAATCACCTTTCGGCTCACCAGGCAGGGGAGACTAATCGATTCAACCAATTCAGCACTGACAAATGTACGGAGAAAACAAACCGGATAGGCTTCGGCAAAAGCCTCGATGTGGAACTTCTGCCGGATATCGATCAACTGCCGGATCAGCGAAATATGCTCTTCGATATTCAAGTCCGGGGTCTGTCGGAAATACACCAAAGAATGCTGGGTAGGAATGATACGGTTCAGGTTCAACTCATCGATCTGAATACCGGAATCCACAAGGTACTTTACAGTATTGAATAATTGATCGAAATTCGATTTCAACGGTGAGAAAAACAATCCCAATCGAATTGTGGAATCAGATATGCCTTTTAGATTGTTGACCACACGATCGAATACATTCTCATCATTGATGCCCATGATCTTCTTGTATAACTGCCGGTTGGCGGTATGAAAGGACACGTTGATCTGTTCGGTGTGTGTTTCAAGGAAGGGAATATCTTCCGGTTGAATCAAAGAGGCATTGGTGATAATCCGGTTTTTGAGCTTCCTTGATGTGGAGTATTCCAGGATCTTCCGCCACTTTGGATGAAGAAAAAACTCACCACCGGTATAAATAATCCGCTTAGCGCCGGAGTCGGCAATCCGATCAATTGTTTGTAGAATAAACTCTAAAGAGGCTTGCTCCTCGGATTCGCTGTCTGCCCAATCATTCCGGCAGTAGATACAGCGATAGTTGCACGGCCCCGTGACATCGTAAATAACAGTGTGTATTTTCAGATCGTTCAGCTGTTACTCCCTGTTTTTCCTATAGATAAGTTAAAAAGTTCAGCCGCATTCCGGTAGAAAATCCTCTCTTTTTGGTTGTCGTCGAGAAAGGATTCAAGCAATGCAATCATTTGTTTCGGAAAAGTATAGGGAAAGTCACTGCCGAACAAAATCCGCTCGACAGGGAAGACACGTACCACATGCTTTAGCAATTCCACATCCGTCAATCCGGAAATATCCACATGGATATCGGGGAATATTTTATTAATCCGTACCAATAACTCTTCCCAGGATGGATTCCAGATTTTGCTACGGAAATCGCAACCCGCATGGGCCAGCACTATCTTCAATTCCGGAAACAGATTTTTATAGTCGCACAGCCGCGCAAAAATCGCCTCGTAAAAGGCCTCCTTGTCCGTATACCCCTTGCTGCCTAAGTGCGTAATCAGTGGCACTCCGGCTTGCTCGATCTGCCGGTAACTGCCCTGGTAATCATTGGACGCCAGACGCATCCCGTAAAAGTGTTCCTTAATGGCAACTGCGCCTTTTAAAATCCAGCAATCCGGATATCGATCCAATAAACAAACCGGAAATATATGAGAATTTCGAGATGCCAACTCCAGCACGGATTCGTTCTCTTCATCAGACAGCAATTCCCGAAATGGAAAAGGCATGACTAAGCCGGAATCTATTCCGAGATGATTCTTTAGGTTAGGCTGAATTTTAAAATGGTTCGGAAAATCGAGCATTAACGATGTATTAACATCGGCTATTTTATTTGAATTCGATATATAGTGTAAGTGGGAATCAAGATGAATCATGTTTTAGACAAAGAGTTAAATTTTATCTTCAAGATTTTTTACTATTTCGTCACTTCCTGGAAAACCTTCACCTTTAAACTCACTTTGTTCTTTTATAATTGACTGAATAAAGGACTGGAATTCCTCCTTTTTTTTAGGTTTCCTTTTTATATCTTTTTCGAAAAATCTATATTGCTCATTATCTAGATAATATAATACTCTATAATAATCCCATAATTGATTGAAAGTAAATTTGATTTTCCCAATTTCGTCTAGATACTTCATTGCTTCATTCAATAACTTTTTTTCAGGCTTTTTATTTGCTTTTCGTATTTTGTACAATTCAATCCTATTTAATGCAATATTTCCAAGAGTTTCCTTTCGATTAATATTGTCAGATAGTCTCTCGTCATCAAGCAGTATTTTATATTTTTTATATGAGTTTTCTAAATAAATTTCTACACATTTAATTTTTTCACCATTATCTTCTTTTAAATCTACATTGGTACTATTGAATAAGTTATATTCGTTACTTATCAGTAAATAATTCTGAAAATATAGTTGCCCGAATATATGGTAAAATTGAGCTCGTAAATAGGGCTTATTCGGATCTATACTGCAGGACAATTTTATGTCAATGGAAGCCATGATACTTTTTGCTACTTCCAAATTCTTATCTTCAGAAAAGATCAATTGGTATGCATAAATCAATGCTAACCAACATTCACCGTCGTTATTTTTTACGACGTAATTTTTTATTTTGGAAAACTCATTTTTATCATCTTTAGTAAAAACAAGCTTTTCCAAATTTTGATTCGATATATCTCTAAATCTTTCCTCAATCCATTGAACATAGTCACCTTTTTCTTTTAAGAATTCTACATCTCTTTCAATCTCGCTAAATTTGTCCAGTTTAGTTCGTAAATCCCTGATATTCTTCCATCCAACAAATCCAAATATACCTGCTATTACTGCCATAAAAGTAAATAATGCAGCATAAAATCCATTTAGATTGGAGACACTTAAATATTCACTATTTTTAATTTTTTGGGAAATATCCTTGTTTGTATTAATTATGTCTTGTGCCAGCTTTTGTATCTCCTCGAAATCCTTTTTGTCAATGATATTTAACGTCGAATCTGAATTTTCAATATCAATGGTGTTATCTGTATCAGAGAATTCAAATACTACTTGTTGTGTTGTAACAGGACTGCCCAAAAAACTTATAAACCATAGATAATAAAAGACTCCACAACAGATTGGAATTAAGACAATAATAACTAAGCAATGCACCAGGGTAGGCCAAAATTGGGACTTACTTTTTTTCGTATGCTTCGAATCCGCCATCACCATCTCCTTTATAAATATAGTGTTCGTCTACCATCACACCGCGTGTAAAGGCGGAACTCGGTAAATGCCGCCGCAGTTGAATTCGGTTTATGTCTTGAATATCGTAAACCAATACGCCATTCTGACCGTCGGCGATATAGAGTATTTTATCACGAATGATAAGATCACGGGCTTCTTTGGAAGGAATTCGGGTGAGGAGTTGTGGTTTGCTAAGGTCGCTGATATCGAATATTAACACTCCGTCCGTTCCGGCTGCCGCATATAGCCTGTTATTGTCTTCAAGGGCCATCCAGCAACGGCCTTTCAGGTTGCGGGCCGAGCCGATCGGGTTCAGATCGTGATCGAAGATTTGCAGCCCATCGTGGGAGCAGGCACAGAAGACGCCTTTCTCATTAACATGCACACCGATGATCTCTCTGCCATCATCAAAAGCCGCGGTCTGCTTGAGTTGCTTGATGTTGGAAATCTCGACTTTCATCAAACCTTGCGAGTAAACAGCCAGGTATACGTGGTTTCCATATACCGCAGTATCCCAGACGCCTTTGGGAAGTACCAGGCCGCTGATAAACTTGGGATTCGCAATATCAGACAGATCGACGATTTTCAAGCCAACGGCTTCACAGGAGCAAAAGGCGTAATGACCATCGATCACTACTTTGGCAATGCGGTTGCGGTTGGACTCGATTTTACTGACTGGTTTTAAATCGTTGGTTCTATCATAGATTTTTATGCCCAGTACATCGGCGACAATCACATAGCGATCATATACGGCAATATCTTTTGCCCAGCCCTTATAAACCGTAAAGCGATCGTCAAGTTTAATGTTGTTAAGATCACCAATGTCCAGGATTCGTAGTCCGAATGCATCGGCCATCAAAAGCCGCTTCTCACTCAGGCAGATATCATCAACATAGGAATATCCGGGAAAATTGTAATGAGCGATTTTCTCAAGAGTCTTCGAATCGAAGAAATCGATTCCCTTTTGTTTGTACGCGATAGCAATTATTCGTCCGTCGCTTGCGACGGAACGGGGCGTCTCAATCAAATCATCTGAACTTGGCATTTCCCATTTGATTGAGTCTGGAATGGGGTAATAATCTGTCTCTTGAATTTGAAGATCGCCATCGTCAACATATGGTCTTAGGTCAATTTGAGAGGTTTTTCCGGAATGGTCCCGAAGAAAGAGAATATCAGATTCAATGCAATAGTCTGTCAGTTCATAGAAAGGTATAAAGTCTTCCCGGTCCACCGTATCCGTGATGACAATGCCCCCGGATTTATATCCAATGACATAATTTCCCCACGTTTTCACGCGGTGCCAGTTACCACCGTTTTTTTTCATTTAGTTCAAAAGCGCCTATGGAAACAAGGTTTTCAATAGTAAGAAAGTCACCTTAAGAGAAACGGAAAAAACATATCAATTGCAATTGCAATTAGAGCATCCGAAGCACCAATTCCCGCCATTGAATTCCTCCCAAATCTCCTCGGGGAAATTCATTTCCGCTTCCTCGATAAACACCGGTTTTTCATATGGCTTTTTTTCTGGATTGCTTGTTACTTCTGACATGTCTATTACCCTTCTATAATAATTTTTTTATTGAGCCATAGGTTTATTTTTTCATTCAAATCATTCTCAATTTCCTGGATTTGTACATTATAAAGGTTCAGGAGAGATTGTAGCACATCCCCAACCGCTTGTCTTCCATCAAATTGTGAGAGCATATCATAGGAAACCTCATTCAATCGGTAAATCGTTCCATCGGATACATTGAAAAGATAATATATTTTTTCCTTAATGTCACTTTTATATAGGCTGAATGAGTCAGATAATCTATATATTTTATCCGTTTGCGTCATAGAATCCCTCCGTAATTTTCCAGCATTGCGGATCATCGGCCATATAGTCTCCCGTCATTTGAAAGGCAACCGCCCGGCAGCCGCCGCACCGTGAAAGATACTCACAATTCCGGCAATTTACACCTAATTTACGTTTGTTTCGCAAATTCCAAAGGACATCTGATGTATACCAGATTTTAAATAGACCATCAGTCAGAATATTTCCAATGGGAATTTCCAGGCGTCGGCATGGAAGTACCGTTCCATCATGCAATATTGCCAGACTGCTAAATCCCGCCGGACAAAATCCACCCAGATTCTCATCGGTTAATACCCACAAGGGACGCGAGACTCGAATTTTTAATGCCGAACGTGTTTCGATCTGTTTTTTAAGGTGATAAATTTGCTGGTATTGTGTTTCTAATTCTTTTCTGTTCATATAGAATTTTTGAACATCATCGTCATTCATCGGCACAATACGCTCGATAGTCAGTGCGTTGACCTCTAAATCCTCAGCAAGTTTGATAACTGGTAACGCTTCTGTACTGTTTTCCCTATGTAAAGTAAACATCATACTCACAGGAATATCATATTGCTTTAAAACTTCAATGGCTCTGATTGCTTTGGAGAAGTTACCCCTACCTCGAATTCGGTCATGCGATTCTGAAGTTGCTCCATCAATCGATATTTGGACTTCTTTCAATTTAGAATAGCTGTTTAAACGGGTCGCATCCTCTTCATCGATTAAGGTTCCGTTTGACAGAATCCCTAACCAATATACCTGCTCAGCATTTTCATAATAATCCAGCAGTTTGTATAGTATGTTTTTCCTTAAGAAGGGCTCTCCCCCTGTTAGTGATATCCTGCCAAATTTATTCCACTTCTTCAGTGTATTGTTGATAATATTTGCAATCGAGAATATCTTCTCTTCAGGAAGATCGGTAGATATATAATTTTCTTGATAGCAATGGATGCATCGCAAATTGCAATGCTCGGTGAAGTGCCACTGAAAGTAAAATACCTTTTTATCGTCGATTTCGTCTTGTATCATCATTTTTAAGCAGTAAATACTCTGAATCTTCAGTATTTTTAAATGGTTTAAGAACGTACAAGAAACCCGGGACATCCATTTGTAAATCACTAATACCGGGGACATGATGCTTAATTACTGTTTCCGCGTTTCCAGTGATCTTCTTGGAGAAGGGCAATTCAATATCTGCATAAATTAGCATTGTGTCCCCTGAATTCTCCAAGTTATTTACTTGAGGCGCATCGTCCAAAAGTAGGTCTTAATTTTTATCATTTAGTGATGGTGTAACTGCTAGACTTTTCAACATATTCCAGCGTCCAGACTTGTAATAGGAACGTAACATCAACATAGCTTCAG
>SDBT01018720.1_pt1 | contig 10878 bp, 11 predicted proteins | sample 2277101 | NCBI WGS metagenome assembly SDBT01 (sample SAMN10404973, study PRJNA504765) | marine sediment metagenome | isolation source: marine sediment core GS10_PC15, 103 cmbsf | place: Arctic Ocean: Southern Knipovich Ridge | collected 2010 | reverse complement strand
GTGAGGACCCTCCGAACCCTGGAACTGGGAGCGAGCCCAGCTAGTAGCGTATGAGGCTGGACTCACACCCGACCAGTTCTGGGGGATGACCCTGTGCGAGTTCTCACTGTATCTAGAGGGGTACACTAGACGTGCGCAGCGAGAGAATGATCAGTCCATGACAATGTCCTGGTTGATGGCAAAGCTGAACCGAGCCAAGAGAATGCCCACTTTGGCTCGGCTCCTCAGGTTCAAGGACAAACCCACCAAACTGTCCCCCGAGGAGGGAGCTCTCGAGCTGGCTCGGCACGAGGCATTGGTGAAGAGCCTGGCCCCCGACGCTACGGCCACGGAGGAGCAGCTCAAGGAATTCATCGAGCGCGAGAACAAGCAGTACGAGGAGCGGCGTGACGCCAGCGAGATCGCTCCTCCTGAGGAGTAAGTAGATCATGGTGAGCATTCAACTGGGCGAAGCCTTCATAGCAATCCGAGCGTCCCTCAAGCAGCTGGACGGGGACATGGCGAAGGTTCGTCGGGTGATGACCCGCTCTCTCACAAGTATCAGCAAGAGGCTGCAGGGCATTGGTCGTAGGATGACGACCAGCCTGGCACTTCCAGCACTAGCACTGGGTGCTGGGATACTTCGCAGTGCGTTCAAATTCCAGAAGGCAATGAACCGGGTCGCTGCCCTGACCGGCGCGACTGGGAAGGATTTTGAGAAGCTCTCGGCGCAAGCGCGTGAGCTCGGCGAGACGACGGAATTCTCTGCGGTGCAGGCTGGCGAGGGTATGGCCTTCCTGGCTCAGACGGGTTTTGAGGTAAATGAGATCCTGAAGGCAATGCCAGGTATTCTCCAGCTCGCGAGTGCTGGTCAGCTTGACCTGGGGACAGCGGCGGACATCGCCTCCAATGTTCTGACACAGTTCAGGATGGAAGCTGATGAGCTCACGCGTGTCAATGATGTCTTGGCAAAGGTACAGGCAACCGCCAACGTGACTATTGTACAAGCTGCTGAGTCCCTGAAGTTCGTTGGCACGACAGCGCAGCAGGCCCGGATACCCATTGAGGATATAACGGCCGCAATTGGCCTGCTTGGTGACGCTGGCCTGCAGGGTGGCATCGCTGGTACGTCCCTGAACCGTGCCATCATAAATATGCTCAAGCCCACGGATGAGGGCACTAAGGCCATGAGGAAACTTGGCCTTACGGTGGTCGACGCCAACGATCGCATCCGTCCTCTTGCTGATATTGTCAGAGACTTAGAGAAGGCAGTTCTGTCGGGTGGTGTCACAGCGACTGAGACGGGGTTGATCCTAGAGGTCTTTGGCATCCGAGGTGGTCGTGCGATTGGGGCGCTGGTTGGCCGAAGCAAGGATCTTGCTGAACTCACTGACAACCTGAAGGAAGCTGGTGGCACTGCCGAGCGCATACAGAAGATCCAGCTGCGTGGGCTGGTTGGCGCAGTCGTTGAGTTGAAGTCTGCCATAGAGGGTGCCGCTCTCTCTGTCACACGATCGGGTTTTCAGGGCTTCACGGAGAGAATGCTGCGCAGCATGACAGGCCTGGCGCGTCAGCTGAGTTCAACCAACCCAGAGATCCTGCGGTTTGGTACTGTCTTGGTTAGTGCTCTTGGCATAGCTGGCCCTGCCCTCTTGGGCCTGGCGATCATACTACGCGGAGTGTCCATAATCCTGGGTCTCTTCCTGAGACGCCTCTTCCTGATCCCCGCAGCGGTACTCATTGCTGGCCTTGTCATAAGACAGTTTGCGGAGAAGGACCTCACGTCCTTCAAGGACGTGATGGAGGGGATGAAGGATGACCTGGGAGAGCTGGCGGACAACATAAAGGACCTCTTCGGTCCTGCCTTCGAGAGCCTCCTAGGAAAGCTGCCTGATGCACTGGACCCTGCTAAGAAAGCTGTGAAGGATCTTAATGCTGAGGTGACCAAGACCAGCTCGGCTTTCAAGGAAGCCTTTCCTGGCTTGGGTAAGTTCAGTGACAAGATCCAAAAGGGTCTGGCGGTGTCCCTCGCGGACGCCAGCTTTGAGCTGAAGCTGATACAGAAAAGATTTGGCGATCTGTCCCCAGAGGCCATCCGTGCCGCTCGAGAGGCCGGGGTCCTAGGAGATGCTTTCAAGCGCATCGGTGAGGGGGAAGACGCGATACTGGTGATTGACGCTGCGCTCGTCAAGCTGTCTGACACCATGAAGGAAGTTACCAGGCTACAGGACGAGCAGGCAAAGAAGACTGAGAAGCTGAACCGCCTGGGAGCGGAGCTTGGCTTTACGTTCTCGTCGGCGTTTGAGGATGCTATTGTTGCGGGAAAAGATCTCGGCAGCGTTCTCCAGAGTTTGTTAGATGATATTATTCGTATTCTTGTTCGTGTATCAATAACGGCTCCTCTTACTGAGGCGTTGGGCGACATTTTTGCGGGCTTTTTCCGCGAGCACGGTGGACCACTGAAGAGGGGCCAGCCAGCGATCGTCGGTGAGGCTGGTCCGGAGCTCTTCGTTCCGAATATTGCTGGTATGGTTATTCCCAACAATCAGTTGGATGGTGTCACTTCTGGTGTAGGAGTCGGTGGGGGTGGTGACGTAAATGTGACTGTTATTAACAATACATCTGCTGATGTTAGAACTGGCTCAAGTGCTGGTGCACGTGGTCGCTCTGTCTTCATAGTTATTGGAGAGGAGATGGCTAAGAATGTCCGAACCGGTGGTGCTCTTAACAAGGCCATTGCCGAAACATTCGTTGCGCCGAGTCGTGTGGTAAAGCGGTAATTGACTAGGCAGTATGGACAATGGTAGCTTGGCCAGCGAGCCTTCCTCAGGATCAGTTTATTGGTCTGTCGGATCAGCGTGAGGATGTTCGACTTCGTACAGAGATGGATACTGGACCGCCTAAGATGCGGCGCAGGTTTACTGCAGCATCGCGGTTCTTCAGTGTACCTATCGTGCTGGATGGTCAGCAGCGCCAGGACTTCGACACTTTCTATATCACTACTCTGAAGGAGGGAGTTCTTTCGTTTGACTGGGAGGATCCAGTTACCGACGTGACTGTGTCTTTCCGGTTCCGAAGTCCACCGGAGTTTGAGTTAGTTACTGGTGGGACAACTACAACTCGTATATGGCGAGGGGTTATCGCGCTGGAGATCTTGCCGTGACCGTCAGTGCGGCCTTCAAGCGGGAGGTCTATGATCCCGAGACGGCTCAGGCCTTCTTGGTCCTGCTGACTATTGACCACGCCGACATCAGCCCACCAATTAGGGTCGTGAATGATACCAAGGATATTACCTCTAGGGGTGATAGTTTCATTGCCTTTCCCTTCGACATAGATCTACCGGATAGCACTAGGGACTCACTGCCACGAGCTAGGTTGTCGATCGACAACGTGGGCCAAGAGATAGCCGAAGCAATCCGCACGATCACATCCCCGGCAACGGTGCTGATAGAAGTAATCAGAGCATCTGACCCAGACACGGTAGAGATTGCCTTCCCAGTGTTCAAGCTCAGGGACGTGAAGTGGGATATACTTCAGGTCTCTGGGGACCTCGTGGTTGAGGACCTTACGACGGAGCCCTTTCCCGTGGGCCATTTCACACCAGCAGAATTTCCTGGTCTCTTCTAGTGATGGGTAGACTGCCTGCCTGGGGACGTGTGTACATTGGCATCCCGTTCTTGGACAAGGGACGCACTTGCGAGGGATGTGACTGCTGGGGACTAACCCGATTGATCTGGGGTGAGCAGTTCTCACTGCGGGTGCCATCTTTTTTAGACACCTACGAGGAGGCCCATGACGGGGCGACGGTGGCTAGAGCTATCGTAAACTATGGACTCACGAACCCGATCTGGCATGAGGTGGCACCAGGCCAGGAGAGGTCCGGGGACGCGGTACACATGGTGGGTTACTACAAGATAGACGGACACTGGGAGAAAGCCGAGATGCACGTGGGGATCGTCCTGGAACCAGGTGTGCTGATACACGTCGAGGAGGGTATTAACGCAAGCCTGATGAACTATCGTGAGAAGCTGGCTGGGGCGGACCGGGTACTCGGGTTCTATCGCCACGAGGAGTTATTGCAGTGACTGAGCCAGTCTTGGCGTTGACTCCGACCGGCGAGTTGAGAGTTGTTGCATCACCTCACCCGTTCAGGACCGAGACCGTTGACCTATGGGTACCTGAGGGCTACACGATCTCAGAGCTCTTGGTCATGGTACAACCCGACCCGGTATTGCTAGCTCATGCCTTCGTGTTTCTCGGCGAGGACCTGATCGCTCGTGAGTTCTGGTCGAGAGTCTATCCCAAGGCTGGTACGACCATAACGGTCCGTGTGGTGCCTACTGGTGGTGGCGGCAAGAACCCGCTGAGAACTATACTGATGTTAGCGGTATTCGCTGCGGGCTTCGTCCTCGGCCCGATGCTGGGTGCGTCGATCTTTGCCAACCTGCCGCTGATCGGGGGGCTGCCCCTTGGCCTGTCGTTTGGTACAGCCTCGCTGCTGTCCGGAGCGATTGGGTCAGCGATCATCTCGATAGGTGGCAGGCTGCTGGTCAATCTGATAGCACCGGTCAGCTCGTCGTCGTCTGGGCAGCTCGCGTCAGAGGGCTCGGTTGGTAGCAGCCCATCCCTCTTTATTGAGGGAGCTCGAAATATACCACGCCCGTTTGGGACGATACCAGTGGTGTTGGGAAAACACCGGACCATACCGCCGATGGGCGCTCTGAGCTTCACCGAGGTGGTTGGTGACAATCAGCACCTCCGGATGTTGGTGGTCTGGGGTTATGGACCGCTAAAGATTGAGAACATCACGATCGGTGATACACCTCTTGCGAACTTTGACGACGTTCAGATCGAGACCCTGGAGGGTCGGCCTTCAGATCCACCACTCACGTTGTTTCCAGATAGCGTGCTCCAGCAGGAGTTGTCAATCCTACTGACCGAGGTAGGGAGCTGGCAGCAGCGCACCACCGCTGTGGATGCAGACGAACTGAGTGTGGACATAGCTTTTCCAAAAGGCTTGGTTGATTTTAATGATCGCGGCAAGAGGCAGGATCAGGTCGTCGCGATCCAGATCCAGTTTAGAAAAGTTGGAGATCCCATCTTTATAAATCCGGTCTACTCGGCCACGACCGTAGACCCCTCCTGGATTAATGGTGCCACCATCATATTCGAGCACGCACGCAGCGAGGCGGTTAGGCATGGGTTTAGATGGCCGGTGGCTACTCGAGGACAGTACGAGATACAAATTCGTCGGCTCACTGAGGATCAGGGCAGCCCAAATGTCTTTGACGAGACAGTCTGGGCGGCGATCAGGACAATCACTAATGAGGACCCACTAAACTTTCCCCATCCGCTGGCAGTAACGGCACTGGTGATCAAGGCTACCGACCAGCTCAACAGGGTGGTTGACGAGCTGAGGGCCGATGTGAGCTCCTACGTGCTCGACTGGAATGGATCGAGCTGGGTGGAGGCGATCAGCTCTAACCCAGCGTCGTTATTCAGGCACGTACTGCAGAGCAAGGCCCTGGCTGAGCCGCTGGCCGATGCTCGGATAGACCTCGTGAAATTACAGGACTGGCATGACTTCAATGTATCGCATGGTTTCGAGTTCAACATGGTGCGTGATTTTCAGACCTCGGTCTGGGACGTACTGTCAGACATAGCGGTAGTGGGGAGAGCCTCTCCAACTCAGGTGGATGGTAAGTGGTCCGTCGCGGTTGACGAACAGCAGACTGTGCCGGTGCAGCATTTTACCCCTCGGAATTCGTGGGGTTTTGAAGCCGAGAAGATGTTCGTGGATCCACCACACGGGCTTAGGATCAGGTTCACCAATCGTAATGAGGGTTGGCGACAGGACGAGCTCCGAGTCTTCGACGATGGTTTCACCGAGGCTACTGCTACCAGGTACGAGGCAGTCGACGCCTTCGGGATAACGGACCCGGACCACATCTTCAAGTTTGGCCGGTTCAACCTGGCTCAGTTGCGGCTGAGACCGGAGCAGTGGACCTTCAATGTAGACGTGGAGCACGTGGTGGCAAAACGGGGGAGCCTCGTGGTGATCACCCACGACGTGCTACTGGTAGGTCTGGCCTCGGGTCGGATCAAGGCATTGCAGACAGACGGGGGAGGGAATGTTACCGGGATGACCTCGGACGAGGTTCTGACCATAGAGCTCGGTAAGTCCTATGGGGTTTCGATCCGGACGGTAGACGACGCAGCCCTGACACGGGGGATCGTGTTTGATTTAGGTGATCAGACCACGGTAGTCTTTACGTCTGTGATCCCGGTGGCGGACGCGCCAGTAGTCGGGGATCTCTTCGGATTTGGTGAGCTAGGCTCGGAGACAATCGAGGGTCTCGTGCTGAGTATCGAGCGGCAGTCGGAGCTGACGGCCAGGTTGACAGTAGTGCCTCACTCGCCAGCCGTGTACAACGCGGATACTGGGGCGATCCCACCTTTTGATACCAAGTTGACACCTGTCCCAACTATTCCAACTGCGGTGATCACGCGTGTAAGATCGGATGAGAGCGTCCTCGAGCTGGGTTCGGGGACTACGCTGCTGCCTAGAATTGCCGTGACCGTCATCGCGATCGACCGAATATTTGTCACACTGCCACCGTCGTTTTTCGGCGGGACCACTCTTTCGTTCCTGGCCCAGGTTGAACCTGTCGGACTTAAACTTGAAGCTCAGATCAGGACGACCGGTATTGGTGAACCCTTTGTGGATGCGACTGTCCTTAACCGCCTGGGTGGTGAGATTCTGCTTGGAAACGTACAGGAAGGAAACACCTACGACCTGAGAGTGCGCTGGAATACCGAGGGAGCGCTGATCCCAGGGGCGTGGGCAGTGTTTAATAATCACCGCGTGATTGGTCAGACTAACCCACCCTCTGGTCTACAGAACTTGACCATCTCCGTGCTTGGGGGGTCGGTGATCTTGAGGTGGGACCGGCTGCCTGAGTTGGATGTCAGGTTTGGGGGCGAGATCAGGTTTAGGCACTCACCGGAACCGGACGCAGCCCTGGCCACCTGGCAAAGTTCCACGTCCATAGGGACGTCGGCTTCGGGAAGCGACCTAGTGGCGCAGCTTCCACTCAAGCCTGGTACCTATTTGGCGCGGGTCTTTGATCGGGGAGGGCGACCCTCGATAGAGATCGCTAAGATCGATACCAAGCAGGCCTCGGTCTTGACCTACGCGAACGTAGACTCGATCGTGGAGGAGCCGGTCTTCTCTGGTATTCATACGGGTACCATAAAACCTAACGGCTTTATCCAGCTGACTGGTGTCGGGTTGTTCGACGCGATCCCTGACTTAGATCTGATGACAGGTGACCTAGACGCCTTTGGTGGTATTGGATTGACGGGCACCTACGACTTCGCCGCCAACATTGATCTAACCACGGTCAAGAAGGTTCGACTCACCTCTAAGATTATCGCGCTCAGCATTAACGTCCTGGACAAGATAGACGACCGGCTCAACGACATCGACAACTGGGAGGACTTCGATGGGACGGTCCAGGCGTCGACGGACGCACGGGTACAGGTAAGGAACACGGACGACGACCCCAATGGCTCGCCGACGTGGTCTGCTTGGAACAACCTTGACAGCGCCGAGTTCGAGGCGAGGGGATTTGACTTCAGGGTGAACTTAACAAGCGACGACTCAGCCTATAACATTCAGGTAAGTGAGCTGAGTGTGCAAGTGGAGGATGTGCCTTGACGCAGGTTGCGAGATTAAATGAGGGAAAATATCTGGTTGGGTACCGCCAGGTCAAGAAGGTAAATGAGTCTCACGTGGTGGTGCCAGACAACTGTGATCTTCCGGTAGATGGGAGCTACCGCTGGGACGGGGAGCGGTTCATACCGAGAGGTCACGGCTATGGCAAGCCATCGTCGCCACCAATGTCCGCAGACTACGCGATGTTCTTGACGATGAGAGCCTTGCTGAATGACAAGCCAATTCCACCCGAGGTCCAGCTCTACGTGACCTGGTACGAGGAGAACTTGGCAAAGCGGAATGAGGAGCTGTCGCGATGAGCCAGGTAGACTACAACGTTGCCAATGCCGATGGTGCCACGGTAAGAGCCGACATCAACGCCCAGCTTGGGGCGATCGCGACTAACAACTCCGGGGCGACGGCACCGACCACCACCTTCGCAAACATGTGGTGGTTCGACACCGCCACCAACGATCTCAACCAGCGCAACGAGGCCAACACGGCCTGGGTGCTGGTCGCGCGGAAGGACGGGAGCGGCTGGACGCCTTATTTCCAAGGTGTGTTACTGGCACTGGCGAACACGACAGTGCCAGGGATCATCGAGACCGCTGACCAAACGGAGCAAGAAGCGGGGACGGCAACTGACAGGGCCGTCGTGCCGGGCCGGCAGCACTTTCATGATAGTGCCGCAAAGGCGTGGGCGAACTTCTCGGTAGCCGGGTCGATTACCGATGACTTCAACGTCACGAGCATTACGGATACCGCCGTCGGTGACTGGACTGTTAATTTAACGACCAGTTTCTCGTCAGCTAACTACGCGGCTTTTTCGTCTGGGCGGGCTGATAATGCGTCCGATAATATGGCGTGGGGGATCACGACTTTAGGAGCAGGAAGTTACCGGGTTCATTCGGTGCTGAGCACTGGGGCCGAAGCCGACCCAGCGAGTGGCAACGTGTGGACCGTGGCATTTGGAGATTTGTAATGACAACGAAAAGAATAGTTTATACTCGACCGGGGGGTGGCGTCTCGGTGGTGACACCCTCTCCCAATTACATCGCCGCGCTTATCGCTGGGGGTATGACGGAGGATCAAGCCGTCGATGTTGTGAAGGCAAAGGATGTTCCGCCTGGCAGCATTAGCGTGATCGTCACAGAGGTAGCATCTATCCCAGCGGATCGCACGTTCCGAAATGCGTGGACGAGGACCGGGCCAGGAATGCCGGAGGTCAATATGCCACTGGCCCGTGAAATACACAGTGGCCGGATGTCCCAAGCTATTGCTACGGCGACCGCTCGGCTAAAACTCTCGGAGCAAGCCGCTCTATTCGATGGACGTACCGCCGATGCCGCTAATGACAATGCAACACGTACGGCGATTGAGGCCCTTGATCTGGCTATCCTCGCCACGCAGATCGCCAACGTTGCCACGCCTGACGCGCTCAAGGCTGTGTGGCCGGTAGAACTGCGAGACTTTAAGCCTTTCTGAGCCGCCGAAGATCGCGGCGATCACCACCGAGGCTGAGCTCACAGTCGTCGACCCCACTGTCGCCGATCCATTTGGTGATGGTTCACCGTGGCCGTAGTCTAGATTAACCCTAACAGCCAAATAGAGTTCCGGGGTCCACACCCCCTTGCGCCCCCGGAAACGGACCCCGAGCCGATCTGGGGTCTAAGACACCTCCCTCCCAAGAGGTGTGCCTCCCTGTTAACTTGCCCCCTGGCCTTTCCGCCAGGGGGCTTTTTTACACGCATACAAGGTCCGTGGGTGGGGGCTGAGCCACTATCCCCACCCCCAGGCCCCCTTACCCCCTACCATCGGCTCCTATGCCCACCCTGCTCGGGCTGCTAGGAAGGGTTGGGGGGATCAAACCGGGGCGGATGGGGACCGGGCAGCTGGTCCTGGTACTTGCCATCGTCGGGGTACGGCTGGTTGGTTGGCTCGTCTAGCATGTGGAAGACAACCTGGGCAATGGGAGCACCAGCCTCGATTACCAGTGGCATCTCGTCGTGATGGAGCGTGAGCTCCAGTGTGAGGTGTCCCCTCCAGCCCGGATCGATCAGTGTGTTCTGGACTACCAGACCCATCCGCGCCCACGTGGACTTGTCGTGGACGACGCCGATTAGGTCCAGCGGCATGTTGAATAGCTCGAGAGTAGAGGCCAGTGCGAATTTCCCTGGAGGTATGGACACTTCTTCACCTAATCTCACGTCGTAGCTTGCAGGACCGAGGCCATAGGTGAGACCTCCAAACCCGGTCTGCATTACAGTACGAGCGACGAATGGTGACACTGGCCGGATTATCTTCAGCGTCTGTGCGGATGCTACACTCATGGTGATCTATCCTCCTCTGTGGTTGTTACGTAGCCCTAGCGAACTCACCAAAGAACTTTTTAGCGGCGGTTAAATAAACCGCATGCGCCTCCTCGGGCGTGTCGAAGCGACCAAGATAGTGATGCTCACCATTCACCCGGATCTTTGCCTGATAGCGACGGCTGCCTTTGCGTAATGTGACACCCTTAAAACCAGTCTTGTTATCGGCTCTTAATTTAGCATTGGCTTGGTTTTGGGATCTCGTTGCTGCTCGTAGGTTTTGCCAGCAGTTGTTAAGTCCATCGCCATCCCAATGATCAATATCAACAGGTGGAAACTTGCCAGTCATGTAGAGGAAAGCTAGGCGACCCGCATTATAATATTTGCGATCTATCTTTATGAACAGTCGCGGGCCTTTCCCTTTCCTCTTCTTGTTGACAAACACACATCCGGCCTGCATACCAGAACGAGCACACCCACGACTGACGCGCCACATGAACATCCCAGTCTCAGGATGGTAGTAAAGTAACTTGTGTAGACGAGCTTGGGTTAGCTGTTCCATGAGTACAGTCGTGATTGACCTTCCTAACTTTTCTGGGCTGCCTTCCGCAGTCGTGACAGCGCCCTGGCCTTCACGCGCATGGACTTGGGGCGTCCCTTGCTCGGGACCATGTCACTGGATCCCGGCCTGCGCACGAGGGTGCCCTTCTTGATGGCGGGCTTGATCTTGGTCGAGACCTTGATCAGGCCGGGGAGCATGAACTGTCCCATACTGCCGGGTTTGATGGATCGCTCCATGACGTCGGCGAGACCCTCGAGTACCTCCTTGGTCACGCGCACCGGGTCGGACGATCCTGAGGTGACGTAGCTCGC
>SDBT01018719.1_pt1 | contig 10878 bp, 7 predicted proteins | sample 2277101 | NCBI WGS metagenome assembly SDBT01 (sample SAMN10404973, study PRJNA504765) | marine sediment metagenome | isolation source: marine sediment core GS10_PC15, 103 cmbsf | place: Arctic Ocean: Southern Knipovich Ridge | collected 2010 | reverse complement strand
CACGAAGCGGCAGCACCTATCGGCTCAATCAGACCGCCACGACCGTCTGGCGTGGCTGCGACGGTCGGGCGACGACCCGCCAGATCGCCGAGCAATTGACACAAACGTATGACGTCGAGCTCGAGCAGGCGCTCGACGATGCCGAACAGATAGTCGCGTTCTTCGGGCAATCGGGACTCTTCGATCTGCCGAGTGCGCCATGAGCTCCGCGCGTCTCAGTGACACCTGCCGACCGCGGGCCAACCGCATCCAATTTCGGATCGGGTCCGTCGGTGTGTCCGTGACCTGTGAGCTGCAAGAGACCCTGGAAGACCTCGTGGCGCTTTATGGCGGCAGTCGGGAGAACCGAGTGCCCGCCGATCAGACCATTAACATCGAGGTCCGGACCGCCGGACGGTCCCTACTCGGACGTCGTCGTTATTCCATCTGGGGCGACGGGGAAGAGCTGTTCAAGAATCGCGGGCGCGACGAAGTCCTGCCCTATATCGAATGGGGCATCAACTGGTGCGTGATCGCCGCACACGCGGGTTACCTGCAGTTTCACGCCGCAACCCTAGCGCGTGATGGGCAGGCCGTGATTTTCGTGGGTCCGTCCGGCACCGGCAAATCCACGCTGGCTGCCGGTCTTCTCGCGCGCGGCTGGCAGTACTTGTCCGACGAGTTCGCCCTGATCGACCCCGACACGTTACTCGTACACCCGTTTCCCAAGGCTCTGTGTGTGAAGGCCGGCTCCTTCGACGTGGTCGAGCGGCTGAAGCTGCCGATCTGGCGGCGGCGACATTACGTCAAGGCGTTCAAAGGGCGGGTCGGGTACATCAGCACCCGCGATATCGCCGAGCAGTTGGAGACCAGCCCGCGACCGGTGCGGCTGGTCGTCTTTCCCAAGTATGCCGAAGGCGCCGAGGCCCGTCTCTACTCGATTCCGCGCGCCCGGGCGGCCTTCCTGCTGGCTCAGCACGTCTTGAACCGAAATACGTTTGACGGTGAGGCGATCCCGATCTTGAGCGATGTGGTCCGCAACGCCGACAGCGTACGACTCGACGCCGGCTCGCTCGATGTCACCTGCGACCTCGTCGAATCCCTGCTGTCATCCGGCGTCACCTCGGCCCAAACGCACGCCGTCCCCGAACCCAAGTGTGGCACGGCTGTGTCAGCCGTGAGTCTCGAGCACGCCTGAGGGCAGACTTCGCGCTACTCCTCGATAATCGGCCCAGACCGCGGCGCCCCCGTCAGCGCCAGCAATCGCCGCTTGTGCCAACTGACGAACGCACCGACCGCCAGCAGCAGGAACGCGCACAGGACGGCGGCCGCCGCTTTGGGGTGCACGCCGTGCATAGCGCTCCGACCGGCACCGAGGGTCAGCAGCGCCACCCCGGCAACGATGCCCAGCGCGCGGTAGCGCGTCCAGGGCCAGAGCCAGCCGACGACGACCAGAATCGCCACCATCCCCACCGCGTGCCCGACGCAGTACCATCTCAGCTCTGACCGCACGCCAAACACGGCCGCCACGATAACGAGGAACGCAATCGGCCAGACGGTGGCCACCCAGCGCGGGCGTGCAATCATGACGTGCAGCCCGACCAGCCAGGTCCAACCGCCCAGCAAGCAAATGCTCAGGGCGTCGGCGACGATCCGCCCCTCGACGAGCAGTGCGAACGCCACCCAGTGCGCGCCGAGCGCCGCCACGATCTCACCTCGCGAGCGCCGCAGCCAGGCAACCGCGAGCAAGTATGCCGCCACGGCGTACAGAGCCACCCCCGCCCCATCCCGCGCAGCCGTCACGCTCGCTACCAACGCGCGGAAGTCATCGGGCAGGTCTCCCGGCGTGGCCAGCCCGCGAACCGCCGCCAGGGCCAGCGCCGCGCTCCCCGCGTGCAATAGTACTACCGGCCCCCTGCGAACGCAGCCATACCACCAGACCGCAGCCGCCAACAGCAACGCCATCAGCAGCGGGTCGCGTACAATCAGCGGCAGGCCCGCCACCGGCACGTTCTCGTGAAAGCCCGCCGTCGCCAGCGCAACGCCCAGGACCGGCAACGCCCCGCACGACCCCCACACAAGAAACGAGCGCACCCCGGCTCGCGCGCAGTATTCGAACAGCACGATCGTCGCCGCCGCCAAAACCGGTGCCGCGTAGAACGCCCGCGCGTTGGCGAAGAACGCATAGTTCATACCCCACAGGTGCGCGGCGGTCGCGGCACAGACCATCCCCAGAAACAACCCCTCAACGCGCAGTTCGCGTCGTCCGACGACCGCCGGCGCCACACCGCGTTGCCGTCGACCGTGCCACGCCAGCGATCCCAGCGCCGCGAGAACCAGCCCGGCCAACAGCCACCAACAGGCATACAAGGCGATCTCGTCCGTCGCCTCGGTTGCGTACGGCACGCGCAGCCGCAACGGCGCCGCCGCCAGCAGCAGCACGCACGCGCTCGCGGCAGCCAAACACCACGGGCTCAGTCGGAGACCGATCGCCCGCCGGACGGTCTGCAGCTCTACCAGCGCGATCAGGCACGCCGCCGCCGCGAAACCCAACCCCGCCTCGCCGTGCCGGGCGGTCAACTCCACCGTGGCGGCCATCGGCCCGGTCCAGAAAAGCCCGGCCACGAGCAGGAGCGAAGGCTGGTCCTCCGGGCTCTTGCGTCGGCGATGCAACAGAATCAGGACGCCCGACACCGTCAGCTCGTACACCTGCAAAACTCCGAGCGTCAGCAGAATCAGTCGGACGTCGCCCGCGAGTGCGTCGGGCGTCACCAGATACCAGCGCGCCCCCAGCGCCATCGCGGCGGCGCTGAGCAGATACATCGGATTGCGCCGAACCAGCCATTCGGCCCCAACCGCACACCATCTCCAGGTCCCTTCAGCCATGACGAGTCCTCCATACCGTGCCAACGGATTGGGCACCGCGTGGACGCACGCCGACCACCGAGCCTGCTCGCCGCGCTTGGCGCGCTCGTGTGGCGCGCTGCAAGTCGGGTACGAGCGCCAACTCGCGCAATCAGCACCAGATTTTTCGTGGCGGGGAGACCTGCGGGATGGAACGATCAAAGAATGATAGCGTTTCGTACAAAGAAGCGCAGCGTCAGGTCACACCACACCACTTCCATTTGAACTGTAGGACCTTCGGAGGTGCGAAGTCAAACGCGCCGCGACCGCGACCGCGACCGCGCTGCACGCCGCGCAAATGAACGGTGGGGCCGTGGGCGGCTAGACACCACCCACGGCCCCACCAGGTTTCGTTCAGCTTCGGCTAGCAGCCGCGTCTAGCGACGACGCAGGGCCAGCAATGCACCAAGCGCAAGCAGGCCGAGTGAGGCCGGCTCGGGAATCTCAACCCCAAGCGACAGGGCGTCCCAGTAAATGGCGCTGGCGCCGTTGGCAAACAAGTCGAGGGCAGCAACATTCAGCGCGCCGCCGCCGCTCACCCCTTCGGTCCAACTCTTCGAGGATAACAGGGTATCGTTGTAGTAGATATCCTGCAAGTTGGCATCGAAGTCGATCAGCACCTGCAGCTTGGTCCATTGATCGGTAATCAGCGGCAGTTGTGTGGCCTCGAACTCAGATTCGACCACGCCCAGGGCGCTGTCGAACCTGATCTGAGTCGACCAGTTGTTGACGGCACCGAAGGTGTTCAGCAAAATGAAGTAGGACTCACCTTGGAAATTCGCCGGCACATAGTTCCAAGCAGTGAATGCCCACTGACCAGTGTCGTACCCTGCGAACTGCTGCACCACATCCGAAGCACCCACAATTTCCAGCGAATGGGGAGCGCTGTGCGCGTAGGCACTGGTCACGAGCCCACCTGCGCCCGGACCCCATTCTTCCCAGTCACCCTGACCGACGACCTGACTCCCGTCGGCGTAATCCGTGAAGCTATCGCCCCAATCGCCGAGGGTGGTAGCCGACGCGCACGCCATAAGTATCGTGGCGCCGAACAAGAACATAACCCGTGTCTTCATTAGCTCTCCTCCAATCGTAGGTTGACGTGTGCTACTACCTTGTGCCCAGCCTCGACAGCGCCCAGTTCAAGCTCTGACTGCACGGCAGAACACCATGCCGAAGGGCATACTACGAGCGCGGCTCCTCCAAGCCGGGCGAAACTCCTCACAAGCAGAAGTGGAAGTGGTTAGCTCCTACTCCGCTTATTTAGTATCAGAAACGATTCGCCCCCATGTGTCAAGGAAATACTCGCGAAAATGCGGCTTTTCCAACCGCCATGCGACGTCGCAGCGCTTGAAATCTGCAAGTCCGGAGCCGTACCAGGCGACCCACAACACGCCGCGAGTCAAATCCCACAGCACCGGTGACATTCTCCGCACCAGCCAAATCGCCTCGATTCCCCATACACGGTCCGCGACCGCCCCACGACTCCCGCTCCAGCGGCGTCGAGAACCGCCGTGGCGGCGAGCCGTTGGCCCCCCGACGCCGGATCTTGTACTATCTCGCATATGTAATGCGATTCGGCGGCTGCCGAGCCCTGAACGTCTCAGCCGCCCTTCAAGGAGACCGATCTATGTCGCGACGCCGAGAATTGTGGGGGATTGTCTGTGTCGTCGCCGTGCTGGGGGTACTCGCCCCCGAACTTCACGCCGACGATATCGCCGATGCCAAAGCGCGAATCGCCGCCGCCGGTGATGCCGATCAGTACGACGCCGACACCGTCATTGTGCTCAGCGACACCGACGTCACGGTGCGGGACAACGGCATCGGCGTCGCCACGCGGCGCAGAATCGTCAAGATCCTGCGTGACGCCGGCACCCGCAAACAGGCGGTGCAGACCTTCACCTACGACCCCAACACCAACCGCCTCGAGCTGGTCGCGATCCGGGTCTACCGCGCCGACGGCACGGTCGAGGAGATCCCGATCGACGGTTACGTCGACCAGCCTCAGCCCTCCTGGCTACTCTACTGGGGCAGCAAGCAGTTCGTGGTGCAGCTTCCGCGGCTGGAGGTCGGCGACGCCTTCGAGACCATCACCGAGTTGACCGGCTTCAACGTCGCCTATCTCGCGAACGAGGACGAGGTTGCTCCTAACGCGCTGGGCGAGCCGCTGAAACCGCCGGTCCCCGGCCACTGGCACGACGAAGTGCATTTCTGGTCGAGCCGGCCGGTGATCGAGCAACGCTACACCGTCCGCGTACCCAGCAACAAGCCGCTCCAGTATGAGGTCTACAACGGCGAGCTGCGCACGGCGGTGAAGCTCGACGGCGATCACCTGGTCTACTCGTTCGAGAAGAAAGACATCACCCCCTTCAAGAGCGAGCCCAGCATGGAGGCCACCGCCAACGTGGGCTGCAAGCTGCTGCTCGCGACCTTGCCCGACTGGGAGTCCAAGGGCCGCTGGCTGCACAGCGTCAGCGAGCCGCAGCTTGACGCCAACGACGAGATCCGCGCCAAGGTCGCCGAGATCATCCAGGACTGCAAAACCGACGTGGAGAAATACACCGCCCTCAACCACTGGGTGGCCGAGAACATCCGCTACGCCGGCACCACCCGCGGCATGGCCGAGGGCTACACCATCCACGACATCAAGGAGACCTTCCGCGACCGGCTGGGGGTCTGCAAGGACAAAGCCGGCATGCTCTGCGGCATGCTCCGCGTCGCCGGCTTCGAGTCATACACCGCGATGACCATGGCCCGACAGCGGGTCGACGTGATCCCCGCCGACCAGTTCAACCACTGCGTAACCTGCATTCGGCTCGACGACGGCGCGCTCGAGTTGCTCGACCCGACCTGGATGCCCAAGAGCCGCGACAACTGGTCCACGCTCGAGCCGCTCCAGCACGTGGTCTACGGCACCCCCGAGGGGGAGCCGCTCTCGACCTCACGCTATTACACCCCCGAGGAGAGCACGGTGCATTGGCAGGCCGCTTCCGAGATCGGCCGCGACAACCGCCTGACCGGCAGCTTCGAGTTCACTAGCTGCGGCGCCCCCGAAGGCCGCCTGCGACGCGCCCTGGCCGGACTGCACCCCAACCAGCGCTACCGCTTCTTCGACGATACCATCCAGCGGCTCGCCCCCAACGCCCAGGCTATCAGCGTCACGCACAGCGACCCGGCCGATTTTGCCGGCCCCCTGACCGTCAAGTTCGACTACGCCGCCGACCACTACGCTATCGGCGACAACCAGTATCGCTTCCTGGCGTTACCGATGCTGCAGACCGTCCTGGGCAATCGCACGCTCTACGACTTGTTCGACCAGACCGAGCCCGACGAGCGGAAGTACGCGATCAAGCTGCTGGCGGCGCGCTTGGCCCGCTTCGAGGAAACGATCCGTCTGCCCGCGGGCTGGACGGTCGTCGATACACCCGAGCCGGTCGAGCTCGACGGCCCCGCCGCCGCGCTGCACTTTGAGATCGAGACCACTCCCGCACAGATTCACTACACCTGCGAGCTGACCATTAAGCGCTGGCAAATCCCCCCGGAAGAATACGCCAACTTCAAGGAAGTCATGGAGAAGTTCGACGAATTGACCAGCCGTGTCATCGCGTGCAAGTTGGAGGCTACCAGTGTACGACGCTAGACCGAATTTCAGCACAATCGTGATTACCTCTCCAGCGGCCCTGCGCCGCCTGGGCCCGGTCGCGGCGGGCGTGCTGCTGATTGCTTTCTGCACCGGCTGCGCGGCGCCCTTGCAGGCCGAGCCGATTCGCCCGGCGTCCAACCCGCTCGACACGCCCGACGTGGTCTTCGAGTTGTGGGAGCAACACTGGACACTGAATCCCGACGGCTCGATCGTCTATCGCGAGCTGAAGCACACGCGGCTTAACTCGGACCGCACCTATCGAACCTTCGCCGATCCACGTATCGCCTATAACCAGGATACCGACGAGGTCGAGGTACTGCGCGCCCGCACCAAAGTGCCGGACGGCAAATACGTCGAGTTGGCGGATTACTCGACGGTCGAGGTCGCGCCGGACAGCTCGGCCGGCTGGCCCGCGTTCGGCAGCCTCACTGAGATGGTCCTGGTCATGGGCGGGATCGAGCCCGGCTGCGTGCTCGAACTCGAACATCGGATCACGACCATAGCCGGCGCGCGACCCTTCCTCGCCGCCGATCTCCGCATCGACAATCGCTATCCCGTCCGTGCCCGCGCGATCACGGTCACGGTCCCGCCCGGCGCGGCGCTCACGCCCTTCGTCAGCGGCCTGCCCGAAGACGACTACGTTTACGCCTTCCAACAGAGCACCGATGGCAGCGCTACGCATCGCTGGGACTTCGTCGGACTCGACGGTCAGCCCGATGAACCACAGTCGTTGCCGTGGCGCGCGCGGGGCGTCCGGCTCGCCTTCACCACCGCCCCCGACGCCGACACCTGGATCAGACAGCGCCTCGCGACAATCGACGCGGCGGCCGACGAAGCCCCACTGTTGAACCAGCTTGCCGAGGATTGGACCGCGGAGGCCACCGACCCCGCCGCGAAACTCGTCGCACTGCAGCGCGAGTTCACGGCCACGTTCAATTTCGTTAATTTCAATGTCGCTTGGCGACCGTCGCAGCCCCGCCCGGCCTCCGAAGTGGTCAATAGCTGCTACGGCCTCCCCGCCGAGTCCGCCGCCGCGCTGCTCGCTCTAGCCCGCGCCGCCGGTATTCCCGTCCAGCCCGCGTTGCTGGTCGACGACGGCGTGTGGGACGACCAGGCACCCCAGGCCGCGATGGTGGCGGCCTACGTGGTCACTTTCGACGGCCCCGACGGGCTCGAAATCTGGCATCCCCGAGACGGGCGCGTCAGACGCGACAACCACTGGGCCGGCCACACCCTTCTGGCCGTCGAGAACGCCAAGCTCGTTCGCACGCGCCTGCCCAGTTGGACCAACCCCGATGACAGCCGCTGCACGGTCACGGGCAACGTAGACATCACGGACGATGGCAAGTACACCGGCAAGCTGACGATCAAGACCGTCGGACTGTTCGTCTCACCCAACGATCTGGACAGCACCAAGGGCCAGAAGCGCCGCGTGCGCAACATTGTCAACCATCTGCTCCCGAACGCGAAGATCGGGGACCTCACCCTGAAATCACTGACGGACAGCGCCTTTGAGGCCGAGGTCGAGATCGAGCTGGCCGAGCCGCTCGATAAATCGCACGACTGCTACCTGCTCGAGCTCGGGCAGACGTCGCCCGCGGTGGCGGACGTCCCGCTTCCGCTCACCCATTCGCGCCGCCTGACATCCGCCCGCCTGATCGGCCCGTTCGACGAGCGCGTCGACTTGACGTTTAGCTGGCCCGAAGACTGGAGCGTGGAAAACACACCCCGGGCCGTGGAGCGGGTCGGCGGCTCGTGGGGCGAGATCGTGCAAACCGTCACGCCCGACGACGCCGGCTTTAGGCTCCAGCGCCACGTGCGCATCAATCGCCGCGACCTGCCGCCCGAAGATGTCGTCGCAATCCGCGGCCCGCTCAACGAATTCCGCAGCGCCCACACGCGCACGCTGCTGTTGATGCCCTGACCCGACAGCGCGGCAACGCGAGCCTCCTGCTGTAGCGGCCGAGGCTACAAACGTAAGCTGTAGCGGCCGAGCGGCGTATCGGCCGAGTCTACAAACGTAAGCTGTAGCGGCCGAGCCCCGTATCGGCCGAGGCGACAAACGTCCGGTACGGGGCCCGGACGCTACATGAAACGTCTACGTCCGGTACAGGGCCCGGACGCTACAGAAGCTCGAAAGATGAGCGCGCCAACGCCCTACGCTGAAAGCAGCGGCTACACCGTTCCGCCCGACGTCTATGACGTCGCCGCTGCCTGGGACCCGCAACCCGAAGTCGACCGGCTGCTCTTCCTGGCCCGCCAATTCGGGCCTGAGCCCCGCAGTGCGCTCGAGCTCGGCTGCGCCACCGGGCGCCTGCTGCACCCTTTGCGGAAGTCGGTTCCGGACGTCTGGGGTATCGAGTTGAACCCCACGCTGGCGGAATTCGCCCGCGACCGTGGCGCCGGCGAGATCGTCGGCGGCGACATGACCGACTTCACGCTCGGCCGCACGTTCGACCTGATCTTCACCTCGGCCAACACCATCCGACACGCGCTGACCGATGCCGCCATCGCCCGCATGTGGCGCTGCATCGGCGAGCACCTGACTTCCGACGGCGTCTTCATCGCTGACCTCGAGTTGGGTTTCGACGCCCAAGCCGAGAGCGTCGGCCGCCCGGTCGCTTGGGAGATCGCACGCGGCAGCGAATGCGTCCGGACGACCTGGCTGGTCGTGAAGCCTCCGTCGCCCGTTACGCGCTGTTGCGAAGTTGAATACACCTTCGAAACTCGTGGCGACGAATCACCCGGCAAGTGGCGGGAATGCTTCGAGCTGCGCACCTACGACGCCGCGGAGTTTCTGGCCTTCGCCGCGACCCACGCCCATCTGGAACCCTGCGGCATTTACGAGTTGCGCGATCCGTACCTGATCGAAACCCGACCGGACAAAGCCATCGGCCGCCATCTGGTGGTTCTGCAACGGCCGACTACCCCCTGACTCGCACATCACCTTTTCACGCGGAAAGGCCGGCCGGTCACTGGAAACCGGCGGCCGGCGCGGCATAATGCGCTTGGTTGAATTGCCACGGATTGGCGACGCGCCGCCATTTGTTCAGCGCAAAGCGAGGTGGAACCATGCTTTTCGCAACGCTTACTTTCTGGCTACTGGTAATCGTCTTCTCGGCCTGGGCCGTACACTGGCTCTGGAGCCGCATGATCAAGCCCCGCGCCGTGAACACGATTCTGCTGCCCGGCACGCTCGTCGCCCAACTCGGTCACGTGCTCGGCTTGCTGGTCACCGGCAACTCGGTCAGCAACGCCAAGCTGATGGGCGATGACGAGGAGGGCGAGCCCACCGCCGACACCCCGGACAAGCAGCGCATCCCCGTGATCGGCCCGGTCGTGGTCGGCCTGCTCCCACTGCTCGCGTGCGCCGCGTGTCTCTACCTCGCGGCCAGCACCTTCGGCCGCAATATGCTGGTCCAGGAAGCCACGGGTGACCTGCCGCAGCAGTTGCCGCTTTCGCTCGCCGCATTCTGGGACCTGTTGCGAACCGGGATTACCGTCACCGAGGACATGCTCGCCGCCATCCTGGCCAGCGACCTGACCAATTGGCCCAACGTGCTGTTCCTGTACCTGTCGATCTGCCTCACGATTCGCATGACACCGTTCGAGGGAAATCGCCGCGGTGCGATCGGTGCGATTCTGCTGGCGGGCCTGGTGATCGCGATCGTGGCCTCGCTCGCCTCACCGGTGGAGCACGCCGTCCGCTCGAGTTGGCCGATCCTGACCTTCGCGGTTGGAATGCTCCTGTTCCTGCTGATCGTTACGCTACTGATCACCGGCGTGGTGGGGCTGATCCGCATTCTGGCGCGCAACGAATAGCCCGAGGTTCCATAAGCCACGAATTATCGGGCGTTCATCCCCCCCGGGCGACGGCTCACATACTGCAGCCGCCGCCGGACACACGGGTACACTTGTTTGGCCGATAGAATGGAAGAGTAGCTCTGAAGCTCCGCCCACGTGGTGCGGCACCGACCCACCGGCAAAAAGGAACATGAACTTGCAACGCTTGGGGAACCTCCGAACTCGTACAATCACGTGGCTGAGCCTCTTCGCACCGCTGGTACTTACCGGCTGCAACCCGGTCCTGCCCGGCCGCGACGCCGAGGGCGCCCGCGAATTCAATTCGCGCACGCTGGTTGCCGGCGAGAACGCGGCCCGGCTTCACGAAGGTCTCAACGTCCACATCTTCGAGGTCGAAGCCCTGGCCGATCAGGACATCGAGATCGTCGCGACGCCGGTCAACGGCGCCAAGCTCGGGATCGGCTTCATCGTCTCGCCCGACGGCCGAGAATTCACCGCCTACCCCGGGGCCCGCCTGACCTCCCGCGACGAGCGCTTCCTCCTCTTCGCCC
>SDBT01018718.1_pt1 | contig 10878 bp, 14 predicted proteins | sample 2277101 | NCBI WGS metagenome assembly SDBT01 (sample SAMN10404973, study PRJNA504765) | marine sediment metagenome | isolation source: marine sediment core GS10_PC15, 103 cmbsf | place: Arctic Ocean: Southern Knipovich Ridge | collected 2010 | reverse complement strand
CTGGGCCGAACCCGGTTCAGGAGCGGCAGTGATCGAAGATCCGGCCGAACCAGACATCCTGATAATCGAGATTTTCAAGGTGTTCAAAGGCACGGTGGGCATAAACGGCGATATGCCATCGATAGTGATGACATTCACGCAAATCGGTGATCTGTCAAACACCGCATCGAAAATCGTCATTAACGACGAATCGGTAAGTAATCATATGGATGTCGATTGGACGGGCTTCGATATGATATTAGTATCGCCTGGCCTGGCCAAATTTAATGGCGAAGAGATGTTCGGCGGCCCCAGCAGCCTGTACGCCGACCAGTTCAGCAGTGTTTCCCTCACCGGCGAAATTAGCCCGCTTACAGGTAATCCTATAGGCACGCACCTGAGTTTTAGAGACGGTATTGTCCCCATGGGCGACGACTTCACACCCGGCAGCTTTTCCGGTGCAATCGTTATTGACCCCGTTTTAAGAGACGCAGGGCCCGCCGTATTCAAACTCAAAGAAATTCCTACGATTCCAGAACCAGCCAGCTTGTCGCTACTTCTCGGTGGAGCATCCCTATTGCTTCGCCGCCGTATGAAGCGCTAAGCTGTATTGATATAGATGGACTTGTCCTTGGCCTCGCGGATGCGGGGCCTTTGACTGCGCACTGCGAGCAGGTTAGACTTTCGGGCGGCTTGGGCGACACTAACTAACATGGCACTTAGCGAATCATAAGGGGCTTACCTCATGGCCGGCGAGATTCGGCGAATGGACATCTACAGCACCGCCATACCGATGCGAACTTTCGAACATGCCGCATCTTCCCGCTCGATGGCTGAAGCGGTGCTGGTGAAGCTGGAATTCGACGACGGCCAAATCGGCTGGGGCGAATGTCTCCCGCGGCCTTACGTTACCGGCGAGACGATCCCCACCGTCATCGACGATCTCCAACATGTAATCTGGCCGGCATGCAAGGATATTCAATTCGACGAACCCGGCGCTACCGATGCGATTCCCCTCGCAGATTCAAGTGGCAGGTGCATCAACTCGGCCGCCTGCGCTTTCGCAATGGCAGCGGGCTTCTATCAAGAAAATGAATCGGCAACCTCACCGATTACCGCGAGGGTTTCCGGCGTGCTCGGCAACTCCGACCCGGCAAAGACGTCACGCAAGCTCCGGCTGATGAGATGGATCGGCCTGCGGGATTTCAAACTCAAGCTCGGGTTTGGCGCAGATATCGACCGGGCCAACCTCGAAGCAGTCCACGCGAAACTCGGTAAAGCCATCGCCTCCGGCAAGTGTACGCTGAGGGTGGATGTTAATGGCGGCTGGACCGCCGACGAAACACCGCAGCGGATAGCCGATTTGAAAATCTTCGGCGTATGCGTGGTAGAGCAACCGGTCTATTGCACCGCGGCCGAGCTGGTTGACCTCGCCCGCAAGTGCGAACTGCCGCTGATAGCGGATGAATCGCTAATTACTTCAGCCGATGCTGATATCATCTCGGCCGAGGCGGATCGTATCTGGTGGAACATTCGTCTATCGAAAAACGGCGGACCCAACAGGGCCGCTGCCCTTGCCCAGCGTGCTGCAAGTATCGGTGCGAAGTTCGTTATCGGCTGCATGGTCGGCGAATCCAGCATTCTTTCCGCCGCCCAACGGAAGCTTTTGATGAAGATGGCGAAGATTTCTCGCATCGCCCGGCCGGAGTTTGTCGAAGGAAATTACGGCAAGTTCCTACTCGCCGATGACCTCACCAAAAGATCGCTACGTTTCGGCTACGGCGGTAAGCTCCGGCCGATTAAGAGCGGCAGCCCTCAGGTAAGCCCCGCCAAACTCGCCCGCTACGGCAAACTAATCGCACGGGTAGAAGCCTAACACCCAACGGGCCGCCCTTGGCAAGGTCGCCTCCTTCGAGGTATACTGTTACCGGGCGATAACATCCGGAGAAAAGCAATTCATGGCAAGCGAATGGCAAATTAAGCGTGATATCTGCGACATCGGCCGACGCCTGTACGACAAGGGCTTCGTGGCTGCCAATGACGGTAATATCAGCGTCCGGATCGGGCCCAACCGATTTCTCTGCACTCCCACCGGCGTATCGAAGGGTTTCCTAAAGCCGGCCGACATTGCAGTGGTAGACGATACGGGCAAGCAGCTTTCGGGGAACCTGCCCCGGACGTCGGAGATTCTGCTGCACCTGGAGATATACCACGAACTGTCGGAGATCAACGCAGTAGTCCACGCTCACCCTCCCCATGCGACGGCCTTTGCCGTAGCGGGCATTCCAATACCACAAAACGTCATGCCGGAAGTGGAGATAAGCATCGGGCAGGTTCCCCTGGCCGAATATGACACGCCGGGCAGTGTTGACCTACCCAAGACGATCCTGCCGCACCTGCGCAACAAGGCCAATACGATCCTGCTGGCTAACCACGGCGTGGTAACGTGCGACAAGAGCCTCAAAAAGGCGCACTTCCACCTCGAAACGCTGGATATGTACTGCGACATTCTTTTGCTATCGAAACAGGTGGGCAACATCCGGCAGATCTCCGAGCCCAAGGTACGCGAGCTTCTCCAGTTCAAGAAGAAGCTCGGAATTGACGACCCGCGTATCGATGGCGATATGGCTGCGTGTGCCCTTTCCGGCAGCGACGATTTTCTGCGGGGTTTTTCTCAGCGGCCGATCCCGCAGCACACACCCGACGCAAACGGTCACGGCCGGGGAAATGGAATCGCCGGAGCGACGACGCAGGCCGGCCAGCCACAGCCGGTATCGCAAACTGTGCAATCGTCGGCGGGTTCGGTTAGCCCGTCGGGACTCGGTTCGAGCAGCTCTACCGCCAGAGACCGCGCCGCTGAAGATGAAATCGAACGCCTCGTGCAGTTGATCACCGACAAGATCGTCGGATCAGTGTAGGGCTTACTTTCACACCAGCAGATGAGCCCGCGCTATTAATATCTCACGCCTGGCTTATCGTATCGCAGAGACCGAACGGCCTGGGACGTTCTTTGGCCGGGACTTTTACCCCGGAAGCTATCCAGTCTTCCGAAACGTGGCAAATCTTGTTGACGGCAATCGCTGCCGTGGTCTTTGTCTGGAGCGGAGCCTTGTGCCTGCCTCATCCGACGTGAGCCATCTCTCGTTGACGAGGGCATGGTCGCCGGAGCCGGCCTGGTTAACTGCAGACCAAACGCACCCAAAAGACCGTCCGCTCCATCCGTCAGCGCCGAGGCTATTTCACCCGAGCCGAGGGCCTGGGCAATCGGCGTAACTACCGGCATCGCGGGTAGGCAAGTTAGCACCACCAGTACAACGCAGCCGACGGCCAGCCCAAGTCCTGCGCGAAAGATCCAATTGAAACAGCGAAACAGGCCCAGCATACAGAAGACAAACAAAATACCGATTGCAATATAGTCGCCACTAATCATGGTCGTTCTCCTTGGTCGGCGGGAACCTTTTTGCTGGTTAACTGTGCATCCAATAGCAATTTGCGAAGGCCAATGGCTGATCGGGCGAGGTTCCGTATTTCGCCTCGAACCTGGCCAAGATCCTTCGTTGGAACTTCGGCGGCCTGGATTACCATTGCAGTCTCGAGAGTCTCTTGAGGCAATCCTGGCGCTTCGGCCTCAGGTGATCGAGGCTTACCTATCGACTCACCAGGCGTTGTCGCCGGCTCGGTGGATGCAGTTTGTTCGGGCTGGGCCGGTGCTGGATCAGCTTCAACTAATGTTGAATCAATCCAGTCGGCAACAAGGGCTGTAGTCTTTGTGGTGGGCTTTTTCTCACAGCCTACCACGAGGGCCAAAACCAGCACTGCCAGGATGCCTATTCCGTCGGCGAAGTTCATTTTAAGTCTCCTTTTTGTTCGGTGTTCCCACAGTCATTCACGACAGCACCACATTTGTTATTACTATTTTGTATTGGCCGCCTTGGGCTTCAAATACGCCGTCCATTACTCTGACCTGCCCAAAGCCGACTCCACGCCGGCCCGCAGCTTCGAGTTGCGTTTTAATAAGCCACTGGTCAACCGAAGCAGGGACAAGTATCCACAGCCCGGAAACCTCGCGGCCTCGCCCGTCAAGCTGTCTGCCGAAGAAGTTCCTGGGCAAGGTTCGAACGCGATTGGAAAACTGCGACAGCTCCGCATCGAATTCGACAAGGGCAGGCTTATTATCACCGGCGATCTGGCCGACTATCTGGCCGACACTGTTGACCGCTACGATTCTCATGCCCATCGCATCGACAACGTCACGAAGATGCTGCGGCGACCGCCAGGTAATTCGCAGGGGTGGAATATGTTTGTCGTCTTTGGCGGCCGCGCTGGTCTGCCCCGGTTGAGATGTCTCTGCGGGCCTGGCAGATGCCAACTTCTTAAAGTTCGGCTTTGTGTGCGGTTTTACAGGCGCAGGCTTGGCCTTTTCGGCGGGTTTGGCCAGGCTGGCCTGAATCTTAACCGGCTTTACCTGAGAGGCCTTGGGTTCGGCTTTTCTCTCGGCGGAGACTGCCGGCAAGAACAGTAACGCATGGATGATAACGGCTATTATTACGCCAAATGTTGTGCTTGATTTGGACATTATCGCTGCTTTCCCTTACCTGAATGTGTATTGGATGCCTCTTGCTTTACTTCTACGGTAACTGACGCACCGCTCCTGGCCAGCTCGGCCAGCACCTCCAGCATTCTGTGGGCGGAAATAGATTGATCGGCTCGAAGTACTACGCCCCCGTCCTTGAATATCTGACCCAACTGATCGTCCGAAACCTGATCGCCTTTATGGGTCAAACCTTCATCTGTCAGCGAGAGGACTTCAAACTTGCCGGCCTGGACAATTGCTGAACCATTGCCAACACGGGCCAGTTCAACCGGCAGTGCCTCGACAGTGGACATCTGCGACATTGCCCCCAACACCGAACCAAGCGTCAGGAAAACCAGATCTATCAGCGGCACTACGCTGGAAGCATTCATAGCGCTGGCACCCGTGAATAGATGACTGTAAGGATGTAGGATCCACTGGACGCCAGCAGAGCACTGAAGATTCCCACGCCGGTGGTCCAGTATGCTGTAGCCAGCCCCCTTGTCAGTTGCTGAACGTCCATTCCGTTAGCGAAACCTCCAAAGGCTACTACGAATCCCACGACAGAACCGAGCAGCCCCAGCGCGGTGCTGATAGAACCCAGCGGCTCAACCGTCCGCGTCCATGGAACCCTTCCCGGCCCGATCTCGCCCCGTTTGAGAGCTACAAGGTATCCAACCAGCAGCGTCATTATCAGCACCGAAATTGCCAGTTGTGGCAGTGCAAACGGACCGCAGTTTTGTAGGATCTTTTCGCCCATTGCTTTTCTCCTTTACCCTTCGCTACCAATTGAGATTACAGGATCTTTTCGCCCACTGTTATTTCCTTTACCCTTCGCTGCCAATTGAGATCACAGGCAGCGCGATCTTTGCGCTGATTTCCATGGCCTCTGCTGCAAGAGTGTCTCGAATCATCCGATCCACCGATCCAAATATCTCTGCCCTCAGCCCGGCGGACGTTACAATCCCCCCGCCACTTGCCGTATTATTGGCGTTGGTTTTAGGCTCTTCGAAGCTTGGGATTTCCCAGCCATGACGCAGGGACAAAAGTGTCAAGTGGGTGTTCTTGCGGTCAATTCGATCCTGCAATGAAAGTATTTGCGCCTTGGTGACCGGTGAGGCCAAACCGTCATTTTCTCTGGCCTCATCGATTGCCTCACTGCGGACCGTAACCAAGGCAGACGAGTCTTTGCGTATCTGGCGAATCAGCTTGCTGTAGTTGGCCTTGTCGGCTGTATTTTCTTTGGCCACTTCCTGGGCCAGTGTCGCAGTCGAGATTCCCAGCAGCACGATTCCGCACAATGCCGTTCTGTATATAGTTTTCATGAGAGTATTCCTTTCTATTGTTCGAAGTTCTATTTGCTTGCAGCGGAACTGGCTAGTTTGTCGATTCCGGCGTAGCGACGGATGGCGGCTTCGACATCTACGTCAGCCACCTCGGCGCGGCTGGCCAGATTGTCTGCAAGTCGTGTGGTTTCAATTTCAATTGATTCAGCCATACGGCCTGCGAAATCGTTCATGGTCTGAGCGAATTGCCCGGTGCTTTCCTGCAACTGAGAGATGTCGATGTTGACACCTTCAAAAGACGTGCCGTCGGATTTCATCTTGCCAAGGACCTTGGCAAGTTGCTCAGCTTCTATCATTCCCTCTACGACATCGATGTAGTTGGTGATGAACTGTGACTCGCAGTCCAGAACGACCCGAACCTTCTCAACTTCGAAAGTCGCCTGGGTCAGTTGGTCCTGCAGACTGCTCAAGGCCTGGACGATTCGCACCTGAAGGGCTTCGCTGGCGGGGCCAAGGTTTATCCCGCCGAGGCGTTCAGCCAGTTTCCTGAGTGACAGGATATTGGCGAAGGCCGACTTGAGCCGCTTGCGACGAACCGGATCCTGCTCGGCGGCGACTTGTTTTGCCAGCATTTCAAGACGCGTGTCGTATCCTTTCATTAATTTTGACACCTTTGGATCGGCCTTTACATCCTGGCCGGCAGCGAGCAGACCTCGAACCTTATCGATCGTCTCGCCCAGTGCATCCTGGCCTTCCCACAGCGGAGCTGTTACCGAGTCCCAGTCGGCGGTGAATTCGGTAATCTCCCGGCGGAGCTCTCGCAGCCCCTGAACCAACTGCTCCTTATCCACCTTCTCGGCAGACAGAAGTTGCTGGACTTGTTCAAATCGCTGGTTCAGATCGTTCGATCGCATGCGGGAGAACACAGGTTCGGTGGCCTCATGCATTGCCCTGGTCAACTCGGCTACGTCGATGATCTTCTCTCGATCGGTGGCCTCTGTGGCATTCGTGCCAATAGCGGCAGCCGAGGCTGTCCCAGCCATCAACAGAACCAGGCCAACACAGGCTAAGATTTCTATTTTTCGTTTGTGCATCGGATGGTTCCCTTCGCTATTGGAGTATGACCGTCTTGCTGGCCGTACTGGTTGTGGTTGTCAAATCGATTTTCAATTGCTCGTTGGTGATCTTATCCCAGTGTTTTTGGGCGAGTCTTGTTCTGCCCTGAGAGTAGGCTGACAGGCCATTGACTATGTTTAGCAGGTCTTTGAGACGATACTGGTCGGCCGGGGACATGAAAGACTTCTGGGCTCGGGTGAGATACTCAGTGGCTGCGTCCAGCTTGCCCTGTCTGATTGCAACTTTGCCCAGGATTTCGTTTGCCCGGGCCATGTTGATTGATCCCGGCGAGGACTTTGCAGCCACCTGCCCAGCCAGTTGGGTAGCAGCTTCAAAATGCCCTTGTTGGAGCTTCAGTTCGGCCCGCAACAGTTCCCCGTCAACTGTAGAGCCGACGCGTGAATCGTCGGCCAATGCCTCGGCTTTTTCCAGGTGATGGTCGGCCAGTTCCGGAAAGCCCGTTACGAGGGCCTCGTGAGCCTGGCGGATCTGGACGTCATATTCCTGATCCTGGCAGCCCATCAGCATCCCGGCCATCGCAAGAGCCACAATAATAGCTGTTCTTTTCATAATGAATCTCCCTTTATCAACTGTCTTGTTCTAAGTGGCATCTTGCGGTGCTTATGGGCTCGAAAGAAGTGCCTTTTAGCCTTTTTGCCTGGGCTATCAGCCTGAGTCCAATGCCTTCACATCACTAGTTACGCAAAGATGCCGCCGGCATTGCGCTAAAGATGAAAAAACATGCGTTCCTGGCCAAAAAAGACTTACCAAAGCGACGTTGACGGCCCCCCAAAAGCCTGTAAGATGGCTATTTGATACTCCTTACATCTCCAGGATCGAATAAATGTTATTCGGCTGAGATACAGCCAACGGCGCGAGGTTATTATGGGCATCGGCGACAATACCGTGATGGGAGGCTCTGACGGACAGTTCCACACTACCCAGTGGACGCAGATCCTGGCCTCACAGACCAATGACGGACAGGCACGTAGTTCCGCACTCGGGTCGGTAATGGGCCATTATTGGAAGCCCGTCTACTGCTATCTCCGCCGCAAGGGATACGACAACGAAAAGTCGAAAGACCTCGCTCAGGGCTTCTTCACGGAAATCGTCATGGGCAGAGAACTCGTCGCCAAGGCCAATCCAGACACCGGCAGATTCAGGGGCTTTCTCCTGCGTGCCCTTAACAATTACCTGACCAGCGAGTGGCGCAAGCAATCCGCCGCCAAACGCATGCCTGAATCCGGACTGCTCAGCCTCGATGGAATAGAAGGCCCTTCCCTGCCTGACCCAAATCCGCAGACATCGCCTGATGCCGCTTTCGCACACGCCTGGGCTACCGAACTGTTGCGAAACGTCCTGGACAATGTCCGTCGCCAATGCATTGCCGCCAACCAGGAAACGCACTGGAACATCTTCCACGGCCGGGTCGTCGAACCAATACTTAACGATACGCCCATCCCGCCCCTACCTGAATTGTGCGTCCGCTTCGGCGTAAGCAAGCCCGAGCAGGCATCTGCAATGCAGGTCACCGTTAAGCGTAAGTTCCACTCGGCCCTGCGAAGCGAAGTCCGCCGCTACGTCGCATCAGACACTGAAGTAGACGACGAAATCGCCGAACTTATGACCATTCTCTCAAACGGCGCGTAAAGATCGTCGTCCCGATTGCGTATATAGGGGTGACAGCGAATGAAAAAAACGCCCGAACTGCGCAACATGCGTCGGCCTGGTGCGTGAATCGTTAGGCCAAATAACTTGCGGAGCTATTTTGGTGAGTGAAGACCTGACAAAAAATACAAGCGGCCAACAACTGGCACGCCTGCTGGCTATAGGCGCAGACGATACCGCATCTAAAGGCGACGCGCCCAATCTGCACTCGGGTGTCGCCAGCGGTGCCTCGGCCAGGGCAGACAATGAGCCTGGACCGTTCGAGATTTCTCAGGTCGTCGACGGCTTCAGGATACTTGAAGAGATCGGCCGGGGCGGAATGTGCGTGGTTTACAAGGCCTACGAAGAATCCCTCAAACGCACAGTAGCGCTGAAAGCGCTCAGGCCATCCCTTGCCCGGGATTTCAAGGTCGCCCAGCGATTCGCATCCGAAGCAGTCATGGCTGGGAATCTTCAGCATCCAGGCATCGTCCCGGTATTCACAAGCGGCCGAGGGCCCGACAACCAGCCCTACTTCACCATGGAACTCGTCAACGGCATCTCGGCCCGCCAAGCAGTCAGTCAAGACGGCCCGATGGCCCCCGCCCGCGCCGTCAATATCGCACTTGAGGCCTGCCTGGCACTGCAGCACGCACACGATAATAACATCGTCCATCGAGACGTAACGCCGCGCAACATCATGCTAGCCGAACCCGACGGACGCGTGCGGCTGACCGATTTCGGCATTGCCCGCGATATCACAGGCCAACTCGCCGAGATTACCGAACTACCCACGAGTATGGGCACGCCCGCGTACATGTCGCCCGAGCAGAACCTCGGCAAGCCCCTGGACCGCAGGACCGACATCTACTCGCTGGGCATAACGCTCTATTACATGCTGACGGGCAAGCCCGCTTTCGAGGCAACTAACCGTGCGGACCTCGCACTGGCACATCAAATGCGGCCGCTGATACCACCAAGCGTAAGCAATCCCGCAGTTGGAAAACAACTCGACGCGATCATTCAAAAGATGCTCGCAGCCGACAGGGACAAACGCTATCCGGACTGCCGGGCTGTGGCTGCGGATTTGCGAGCATCACTGACCGGGACGCCGAATGTATCCGCCCCCCCTGCTGCTCAGAGTCGGCGCTGGCAAGGCCCGGCTGGGATAGTAGTCGCAGCGATACTGCTGGGTGCTATTGGAGGCTGGTTCATTTATTCATCCGGTAACGGACCCCCCGCCCGCGTTGCAGACGGCGGATCCGGCCTGTTCCAGGCGGGCCTGACCGATGACGATGACGGCGACCAAAAAGATGAAAACCCGGCCAGCCTCACCGCTACTAGCAATAAGAACCGCGCCGATAGCAAAGCCGCACCGCCCCCAGCCGCACTGCCGGCAGAGGTGGTGGTCCATTGGGTCTATCAGCCTGACCCAGACAAGTCATTCGAAGATGGCGGCGCGATCCGAGGCAGCTCGGTAATGGATCCAGCGGGCCTCCACAGCGGGATATACGTATTTCGGCCGGGTGCCGGGCTGGCCCCAGCCGCCGGACCAATGCAGGAAAAGATCGACTTTCGCATTTCATCGACCCAGACGAAGCTGCACATTGTTCGCGACGCACCGGGGGATTACGCCGGCTGCATCGCAGCCGCGGGAGCCGATCAGTACTGGGCGGCTACTGCCCCCACCACCGGCTATAACACGTTTTACGAGTATGAAATGAACGTGAATATGGTACTGCTGTTTAAGTGCGCCAACGGCGGCCGGGCGAAAATGTACATCGGCCCTGCCCCGCCGGCAAAGCCGAAAAACACATCCGACAATCAACGTGATCTAAACTCGCCTGTGGGAGGAGTTGAATGAAGGCTGTATTCATGCCAGAGGATTGCTCTCTGTCTTCTAACAACCTGGCTATCTCTCCGGCACGTGACGGCGACGGCATCGTCCGCCTGGGCGAAGTGCTGGACTACGTAGATATCACCGTCCGCCGCGAGACCGCCAACTCGCAACACCCCGCCAAAGCCGGCACACAATTCGACAGAAACCTACCAATGGGAGTTGTTAAATGAAGATAACCAGATCAATCACCGCCATCGCATCTCTTGCAGCAATTGTGAGCATGATGACAGGTTGCGTTATCGCACACAATATTTCCTCACCAATCCACCCGCGCCTGAATCTAGTCCCACATACACTGCCTTTGAATGTTACGGTCGATGTGAGCGACCTGGGTCAAACCAAAGCGGAAACGAAGACCCGAAATGGTATTAGTTCAT
>SDBT01018717.1_pt1 | contig 10879 bp, 17 predicted proteins | sample 2277101 | NCBI WGS metagenome assembly SDBT01 (sample SAMN10404973, study PRJNA504765) | marine sediment metagenome | isolation source: marine sediment core GS10_PC15, 103 cmbsf | place: Arctic Ocean: Southern Knipovich Ridge | collected 2010 | reverse complement strand
ACATAGTATTCTATTTTTTTATTTATGTGTTTTCCTAATTTTCTTCCTCTTTTATTTGTCATTTTATTGATTCCTCTAATTCTTTTCTTGTAAACCTAACACTTTTAATTTCTTCATCAGTGAAGTTTTTTAAAATATTTTCTTTTTTCAATGATTTTTCCATGATTTTGTCACCCTTGTCACCCTTGTCACCCTGTTTAGCTCGTTCTATACTATTTAATATATTTTTAGTAGAAGTTGTATCTAAAAGGGTCATAGGGGTAACGGGGGTAACACCTATTTTAATAAATTTATATTCTCTTCTTAAACCCTTAATTTTCTTATCTTTTATTATTAATCTAATATTTGAAAAGATTCTACCTTCATATTTATTCAATTTCATACCAAATTTTGTTAAATCAGAATTTTTTGTAAAATCCAAATAATTAAATAATTCATCATTTAAATTTGATAATATTGTTATTATATTATTTCTTTTAATAAATTCATTAGGATTTGAATTATAACAAATTTCAAATAATTGTTTAATTTCATTTGTTTCAACATCACCACCAATTTCTAGTATTTCAATATCTTGGGCACATGGATTACCAAAACCAGCACATTCCATTATTCCTCCACAAATAGAAGCCCATTCTGGAAATGATGAAAATTTTAAACTACTTTCAGGTTTACCATTATCAAACCAATTTCTTATTAAAGAATATAAAGAGGATAAAATTAATCCCCTATTAGATTTTACCCAACCATGTAAATCTGTATTATCAAAAGTTCTTTTATTTGGATCTTCTATATCTAAAAATAATCTTATAAATCTACAACGATTAGCAAAATCTGGAGTATAACTAATACCAATATTACCAGACATAGAAAAGTCTAACTCATTTGGTAAATCTATAATATCATTTTTTCCTAAAACTCGATCAGAAAAATAAGAAGTTGTCAATAAACCTTCTAAAACAGCATTATTCAAATAACCCTTATTATTTTCCGAATGTATTAAATTTCTTCCACTTTGTAGAAGACCAAAAATCTTTTTTCTAAATTCATCATTTTTATTACCTCCTTTTTCACCAGTAGAAATTGCTGGGTCTTTCAATTCTTTTCCAAGATATGTTATTGCTGTAATTCCTGCACAATAATCTTTTCCTGCTCTTTCTCTATTTGCTAAGTAAAAAAATAAAGGTGTTCTTGTTGTAAAATTAGGATATAACCCTCTTAAAAAAGGGGTTAATAAACCAGCTATTGCATTTATTTTGTCCTGTTCAGTTTTAAAACAAAATTCAGGAAATATATTATTTAATAAAATATTTTTTGCTTCTTCTAATTTCATTTCAGGTTTAATTATTTTTGGAGAATTTTTTGGAAGCCATGAATTAAATCTTTCATCATAACCTTCTTTTGGAAATGTTAACTTTTTTGTTTCTTTACAAAATATGGGAATTGGGAAATTAAATATTCTTTCTATTTTTGGAAGTTTATTTTTTAATTGACTACTTTGTATAGTTGTATTTGCCAAATCACCACTAATTGATTTAATCTTTTTCTCCCATGTTTTACTTCCATCTTCATTATTAATCAATTTATAATTAAATGGATGTATATAATCTTCTATTAAAGTTATAAATTTATTTGGTTTTACAATTGAAAAGCTTTCAATTTCTTTATCTTTTGTTATTTCAACAACTTCATCTAATTCACTACGATAAAATAAAATATTCTTTTTCATCATAGCATTTCCTATTTCTGAAGAAAATTCGGATATTAATCTCCCTTCTTTTGGAATTTGTATGTGTTCTTTTCCATTATATATTGATTCTGGTTGTTTTATTTTCAAAAATTCTAATCCACTAATCCCTTTTATTTCAGATTCATCTTTATTGAAAGTTGTAGTAACTCCACCTAACCTCATTTGAAGCTCTTCATCTTTTGCTCTATTACATATTTCAGTTATAATGCTTTTAGTTTGTTCAATTCCTAATTTCTTATTTTTTCTCAAATAACCAGCAAGACTTAAAGCAGTATTTTGTCTATTGCCTGTTTTCCAATTCTCAACACATTTATTTATTAACCATTCATGATCTTCAATATCTTTAGAATTTATAATTGGCTTTTCTTTTATTTCTTTTTTTACTTGTTCATAAACTATTTCTTCAAAAGGATTGTATTTTTCATCACCCCATGTTTTTATTAAAGTTTTAATCCCATATCCTTTATAGTGTTCTTCGTTTTCTGTTGCAATTCTATGTGGTTCTCCTGATTCTCTTCTATTATAAAAATTCCAATCAACTTTATCCCATAAATCTTCTCTAACATATTTTTTGATTATAGCAATTTTATATGACTGGATTTCATCAAAAGATATTTCTTGAGAAAATGTTATATTTTTAATATGAAGATGTCCTGTTTCTTGTTTAGGAGCTTTCCAATATTCTAAAGAATAATTTTCTTTCTTATTCATCTTTGATGCAATATTCAATAAATCTTCTTCATTTAAATCTTCAATTATAATTTCATTTGATTCAATAAATCTTCCAAATCTTTCTTCTTTCCACTCTTTTGGTTCTTTTATTGTTTCTTCAACTTTTTCTTGAAATTTTCCAAATATTTTTATTACTTTTACCCTAATACCATCATCATCAGGAAACCCCAATTTTATATCAGGAAACTTTTTTTCATTTAATTTAATAACACCCTTTTGTTCTCCATCCATTGTGTTAAAAATCCATTCAAATATTTTTTTATTTTCATTATAAATAACTTTAAAAGTTATATCCCATTCTCTCTTTTTTGCTTTTCTTATTATTTCATATATTTCCATTTGATTTGTTTAATGAATCTATTTTAGATAATAATTTTTCAGACTCATGTATAATATCTCCTTTTAATTCATTATAAGAATATTTATAACCAGGATTACCTTGAGAGAATTCTTTTCCCCAAAGTAAGATAATTGGATTATCTTTATCGCTTCTCTTTGCCCTCATACATGCTTGATAAATTCTTGAAGATACTGGGAAAAATTCCACATATTCTTTAGCTTTTTTTTCATTACCATTTAATTTCTTTTGCCAATGTTTAATATAATCATCAAATTTTTTTCCTCTTTGTAAGTAAGGATAACCATAAATTATAACATTTTCAACAGCATTACCATCTTCATCTAAGAAGTTTTGTCCTTCTACTTTTCCAGTTATATATGTAATTGCCACACCATTTTTACTTTTATTAAATTCTTCTTTTACTGACATTAAATCATAATTATTACTTTTATCAAAACAGAATGGATTGAATTCTCTTAATTTTTTAAATATATCTTGTACATTATATTTTGCTTGAACATAAATTAATGTTCTTCCTTTTAGTTTTTTTAGAACATCTTTTAAAAGTTTAGAATTTTCTTCATATGTTTTATTCCTTATACTACTTGTAAAATTTCCAATTCCATAATTTATAACCCTATTTTTTATAGAGTATGAATTAAGAGGTTCTTCAAATGAATAATTTAATTTTTCTATTCCTAACATTTTTAAATAGTATTCTTTATCAGGAATAGTTCCAGATAAAAAATGGACTTTTTTCCATATTGATAAATTATTTTTAAGGAAGTTTCCTGTATCACTACAATTAACTTCCAATATTATTTCTTCTTTATCATAATTGAAATATTGAAATAATCCATTATAATCTTCATCTAATGATTTTTCTTCCCAATATTTGAAGAATTCTATAGTTCTTTGGAATGTTTTAGGATTTTCTAAATCATCTTTTTTTTCTTTAGTAATGAAGAGATTAATATTATTGATAAAATCATTAAAGTGTAAATTAGTATATTGTTTCCACATTTCAAGGAAATTTGAATAACTAATTCTATCAATTTTTTCTTTTTTATTCTTTATCTTTTCTATTAAATTTTCTTTAATAAATCCAAATACTTCCAAATATTCCTGAAAAATTATTTTTTTATCAAAGTTGATTAAAAAATAATCTTCTTCATCTAAAGATTTATTCATTTGTTTAATCATTTTTCCTATTGAAAATTTCCTAGAAAGGAATTGTTTAGCTCTTTCAATAATCATATGAGCTTCATCAATATGCAAATTTGTTTCTTCAGGATTACTCTTAGTGACATATCTAAACATCTTAGGAATTAAAAAACCAAAATAGTCTCCAATAATTATATTTTCTTTTTCAATTCTATTTCTTGTTAATGGTAATAAACAATCTTTACACCATTTATTATCATAGTAATTATTTACATTAATTGGAAATTTTAAATTATTAGAAATTAAATTACATTGTTCATTATATTCTTTATTTTCTTCTAAATGGCTTCTATATTCACAAGAATCATCACAATCTTCCATTTTAAAATTTGCATTATATCTTTTTTTGATACAACAATCAGTTTTAGATAACCATACAGCATGAGATTTTTTAATGGAATTTAATTCATTACTCCATTCATTTTTTATTTGAGCAAATGGAGTAGCTATAAAAGTCTTTTCTCTATTAATTGTTTTTATTGTGGCTTTTGTTTTACCTAAACCCATGCCTCCTTGATTTATCAAAAAATCTTTTTCACCTTCAAGAAAAGATTTAATTCTATTATAAAACATTTCTTGATTTTTATTATATTCTAATTTATTATCTTCAATAAACTTTTTCCATTCGTTCATATCTTAAATACCCCCTCACAACTTCCTTTGTCCATCTCCCTTCCCTCCATTTATTTTAAACCCTGTCCTACATTCAGGACATAAATCTTTTGAAACATCAATATCATATAATTGACCACACTTTCTACATTTTCTAGTCCAGATCATTCTCTGACCTCCATCTTATTAACACCACCCTCATCCTTAATTTCAAATATAGAAACTTCTGTATCTCCAAGAACTCTTTCTTCTAATAAAAATAAAGTATCTGTTAATTTTCTTTTTAACTTTCCATTAAAAAATATGTGTTTTCCAAAATTATCTGTTCTTTTAAGTTTTATGTGGACATAAACTTTTTCAGAATAGAAGAAATTCAATTTGTCTAAATTGCTTTTCTCGTCGTTTGTCAAGTTTTCGTTTATCATAAATTATTTCATAAAAAAAGATTATTTAAACTTTCTTAACTCTTATAATGGAGTAACACAAATGTCGTCTAAATTTAAAATACCGACATCTTTATAAAGGTTAAAGTCATGGGATTTTTATATGGTTCAAAGAAAACAAAGAAAGTTACCAAAGTCTGTTCGTCCTGAAGAATGGGAGAAATTAATTAGTGAAGTAAATAAAAAGAAAGATAAGATTGCATTGGTTTCTTTTTTACTTGCCTACGGCTCTGGAATGAGGATTTCAGAGGTTCTAAGATGTATGAAGGAACATTTCCAATCAGATAAATCTATATTCATTGAAGAAGCAAAATATGGTGTTGAAAGAAAAGTTCCAATTCCAAAAGGTTGGAGGAAAGAATTATTTAAATTATTACCAATTAAAAGAACAAGTAGAACACTGCAAAGAAAATTTAAGATGTATTCTAAAAAAGCTAAGTTAAATCCAAAATATACTTTTCATTCTTTGAGGCATGGATGGGCTACACGAATGTTAGAAAGTGGTGTTCCAATTAATCAGGTTAGTTTAGGACTTGGACATGCCAACATTGCAACCACTTCAATTTATACAAAAGCAGCTCCACAGGACTTATTAAAGAGCTACGAGGAGAAGTTTTAATGGAAAACCAATCAATTTCCGACATTCCAAATAATAAACTACAAAGGGAAAAATCTTAGTATGTCACATTGTAATTGAAATGAGCCATATTTATAAAGACTAAATCACTATGATAATCAATCAAAAAGGAGGTAAAAAAATAAAATGTACTTAGCAACAAAAATACTTTTAGGAATTGCCTTTGCAATCTTAATATGGGCGGTAATGAATTTCGTAATGACTTTAGCACAAAGAAGAAAAGAAGCTAAAGAAGTAAGGGAAATGCAAAAATTAAAAGAGGAAGAGGAACAAGCACAACTTGTAGAATGAGAAATAACACCTTAAACATGAACCCAAGAGAAAGTTCACAAAGTAAAGAAAGTATCATAAAATTTATAAGTTATGATAAATATGAATTTCAAAGGGAGGTAAAATAATATGGGAGAAATAATTTCAGAAACAAATATTAAGAGAGAAAAGGGTTGGTTGTATTATACAGCAACAAATAAGGATACAGGCAACTTAACAATTTGTAGAGCAAAAATGCATCAAGGTAAAAAGAAAAAAGGAGATGAAGCTCAATGAGTTTGAGTAGTTTCCTATTAGGATTTGTTGTTGGAACTTTTTTTGGATGGCAGATTGTCTCTTGGATCGTTCCAATAATAATAACAAATATTAGTGGTATGTAAAATGAAAAATAAAATTTTAAACAGATTAGAAGGAGGTAAGAAATAAAATGGTATTTGGAAAATCAAAAGAAGTTAATAAAGAAGAAGCTCCAAAAGAAGGTAAAGAAAGGATTGCGGAATTAGAAGCAGGTATCGTAAAATCAGAACAAAAATTAAAGGAATTAGAAAGTCCTGAAGAGGCAACTGAACCTGAAAAAGTAGATGAAAATAAACCTGAAGAAGAAAAACCTGAAGAAGTAAAAGAATATGTACGAGTTGTTAAGGAACTTCCACTACAACCAGTAAGACAACATATAGACGAGGAAACAGGAGCAATAACAAACTTTATCACAATTGAAGAAGCTTTAACTAAAATAATGGGGGCTATTTAATAATGTTTAAGTTTTCAAAGGTCTTTGCCGTAGTAATCATTATTGCAATTATTTTTTCACTCGGCTTAAGAGACCCCCTAGTAGGTTTACAAATTGTGGGGGGATATGCAGTACTAAGAATTATATGGAACATAATCACAAAATGACAAAAGAAATGAAATGTAAAAATTGCAACATGAAATGGAAAAGAAATTATAGAGTATGTTGTGGAAATGATATTTTTTGCACAAGGGAATGTGTGTATGAATTTTATGATAAAAACAAGAAAGGAGGAAATGAAAAACAATGATACAAAATATAAAAAATATAAAAAATTTAAAACAATTAAAAAAGGCATCAATTGAAGAATTAAATTTAATGAAACAAGATTTGAAATTAGGATTATTCACAGCATACTCAACTATAAAGGGTTTAGGTTTTCATCCAATTAAAGGTGCTGGAGGAGCTTCATCACCAACAAATATAGTAAACGATTTTAAAAAACAAATAGCGAGGATAAATACAATATTAAATCAAAAAGTTTCTCTTAAAGAATCTATAGAAAGAAATAAAGATAAGCATTTTTCAAAGAGAAGAGAACGAAGATTAAGAGGGAAGATGAAGGAGTTGGAGGTTCTATAAAATGGAAGGAGGAAAAAACAATGAATGAAAAAACATATCGGTTATTAATGGTGGCTGCAGTTTACCTTACAATCATTTCACTTATATTAGGGATAATAGTTTTATCAAAAAATATTAAGGAGATAACAGAAGATCCTATTATTTACGGAATGGAAAAACATGAATTCAATTCATGCACCTGTTATCAACCTAATGGAAATTTTGTAGAGATTGTCCTAGACGATTTTAAAAAAGATAGAGGAGGAGATTAAAATTTTACGAGGTGCGAAAAATTGTACAAGCAGATATTATTGATTTTTTAAAAACACAGGAAGAACCTTTAACAAGAAAGCAGATAGCTGAAGCTCTTGACTTTGATCCCGTTAAAGTTTCTCATGCCCTAAAAGCTTTACTAAAATTTAACGAAGTTAATTTCATTGAACATTCAAGAGACGAAGCATCCCAATTGGTAGGTTATATATTATTAAGAAGAACCAGGTTCTTCTTTTTTGTTGCTGATTAGAAATTAACATTAGCTTTAGTTGCTTCTTTTATTTCTTCATCCATCTTCTCTCCAAATGTTTTGTAATCTTCTGGTGGTTCTATTGGTTTGCCTTCATTCATTAGTGGTTCTATGATAAATTTCCAAATAGAGAAGCCTATTACTAGTAATATGCCGATTAGTAGGTAGTTCATTTTTTTTATTCCTCCTTTTGTGTTATTTTTGTTTGGTTTTGTTTGTTAGGATGGTCTGACCTTTACAATTTAAGTTGTGTCCTCGGATTTTTCATCTAAATTACCTAAAAAGTCGGTTTTTCTAGGGTATTTTTTGATATTGTCCATATTAACACCCTTATTACGGAGTGATCTGATGTATTGTGACACGTTTGATGCACTTGTGTCTTCCAATTCTGCAATTTTATTTGTGGAAACAATTCCTTGCCTATAATAATCAAGAACCATCTTTTGATTACTTGTACACCTACGCCAGAACTTCTCCTCGTCTGATATACCATTCTCTTTCTCTTCAGCCTTACTTAACATCTCTTGAATCTGTTTATTTAATTTAGATTTAAATTCCCAAGACATTTCTTCATAAGCTTTTACAAATTCTGGTGGTGGTAATGGAATACCAACAACATCAACCTCATCCATCATTCCTTTTTCAGTTTCTGAAGGATATAAAAGATTATGATAATACATTTTGTCCATTCTTATTTGATATTGTAATTCAAGAGGTTTTATTATACAAATTTTATCTTTTTGTAAGATATTTCTAGTTTCCAATTGAAAATGAAGAAGGTTTCTGACAGATTTATCAACGTAGGCTAATGTGGGAACTGTAAAAATAACTAATTGTTCAAGATTTCTAAACGTTTGAACTAACCAAGAGATTGCTCTGTTCTGTAATGACTGGTGTGTCTTATGTGAAGCAGCAGTTCCCATTTCATCCCATAAATTTAATTCTTTTTTCTTTAATGCAGGGTTATTCATTCTTTTCAAAAAACTTTTTCCAGTAAAAAACCAATGTTGTTTCATATCTTCAACTGTCGGAGGTTTACCATGCATATAAACATAACACCAATAAATAATTGTTACAGAAGCGAAAGATTTTCCAGAGTTATGACTAAGGATACCATTATCTAAAAGAAAGTTATGATGTTTTGGAGTATGCAAATCATATGTTTGTATTTTTCCAAGACTTTTTATTGATTTAATTTTTGTTGCATACATTTTAAATATCCATATTTATTTATTAAAAAATTACTTAAAAGTTGTTCCCAATATTCTCTATTGTAATTTGTCTTACCATGACAACTTTCACAAAGTGCTATGCAATTAGTTTCATTAGTATTAGTCTTATTATAATCAATATGATGTACTGCCAAAGTACCTTCTTCATTACAAATTTGACAACAATGATTATCTCTAATCCTAATTAACTTCTTAAATCTTTCATTAAAGCAATAGTCATAAGGTTCAAAGCTAATTCCACCTCTCCAACCAGGAGCTTTATCACCACTTAAATTTTTACTAATAATATCTTTTGTTTCTTCTGTATGATGTTTACCCAACATCCCTTTTGGGTGATTACCATTTTCCCATTGTTTAATTCCTTTATTCCAAGAACTATTTGTCTCATAATATTTATTTAAACTCTTTGTTGCTTTATCTCTTATTTTTTTATTATTCATTGGATTATTTGTTTTGTTCAATTCTATTATAGGTTCTTTCTTAAATTTTGGATTTCTTATTAACTTTAATCTATGTCCTCTGTGTAAAATTCCATACCAACTTCTTGATATTAATCCCATTAATTTTTCTTTAGGATAACTATAATAAAATTGTCTTAGAATATTATCTTCCCATTCAAACCAATTCTTTTCTGCTTTAATCTTTTTTTTAATTGAACAAGTTTTACAACATATTTTTTTCTCCCCTTTTTTCTCCCTATAAAAAATAGCATTACATTTTTGACACACAAACTCCCAATTATAATTTTTATCTCTTTTGTCTTGTTCTTTTATTTTAGCATTATTGAAATAATTATCTGAAAAATCTTTAGGATAAGTTCTTAAATTATCTCCTACTTTTAAATTAGAAACAAGTTCTTCAACAATTTTAGATCCATTTTCCTTAAAAAGTTTATGGTCTTTTGTTGCAATAATTTTTCTTCCATCTTCTAATTCTATTTCAAATACTTCTTTTATTCCACTATCAATAATTTCAGATTTACTTTTTTTTGGATAATAACCACCACCTCTTTTTCTTGAAGGAGCTTTTGTGATAGAGATTGTATCTATGAATCTTTTACCAGCAGAATATAATTCTTCAAGTGTTTGAGTTTGTCCTTTTATAATTGTATCTTTAGATAAACATCCCGTTCCACCAACAATTGCAACTAGACAATTTTTTCCATTATCTAATCTTTTTACAAATGTAAAGATTAAAATTTGTAAACTTCTTGACAAATGTGAAATCATTTCTGGGTATCTCTTTGTCATTTTATTGGTAACCTACAGTCCTCTTTCCACTCAGCTCGTTTTTCCTTTTGAATAGTAAAACTAACTCAACAAATTCTTTTCTTACAAGATCATCATAATAATTTGTTAATTGTTTTAGAATTCTGTGTCCCGTCTGAGAAGAATTAGTTATTATTTCAGAATTTTTTGCTTGTTCTTTATAATATTCTTCTGTTTCTCTTTCTAAATATATGTTAAAGAATTTCTTATAAGCATTACTTCTTGACCTAGATATCTCTTCTAATCCTTCTTTTACTTTGTCATCAAAATAAAATCTAAGTAATCCATTTAAAGTTTCAACACTTCTTGCATTAACTTTTCTTTGGTCTGGAACAGATACAGTAATTATTTTACCATCCATAACTTCTTGTTTTGAAAAACTTGGTCTTGGTTCTTTAGATAATTCTTTTCTTATAATGTCAATTTGACTAATGATAACTTCGCTTAATGTTTTCTTATCCTCTTTTTTATATGGGTTTCCTGTTATCTCTTCCATA
>SDBT01018716.1_pt1 | contig 10879 bp, 13 predicted proteins | sample 2277101 | NCBI WGS metagenome assembly SDBT01 (sample SAMN10404973, study PRJNA504765) | marine sediment metagenome | isolation source: marine sediment core GS10_PC15, 103 cmbsf | place: Arctic Ocean: Southern Knipovich Ridge | collected 2010 | reverse complement strand
AATGGCCACATGAAAGAGGATTAAATTGTATGAAGCCATCAGCAACAGCTCTTAATGAGTCGGCGCTCAACCCCGAGGATATGCGGAAATTCAAGGATCAAGTTATAATCACTTTAGTCAAGCGCTTAGCCGTGGAAAGCGCAGAAGGTTATAAGTCTTTGGTTATTCCCGTCGCTGAAATTGACAGCACCGGCCAGGACATGCTCGACATGGAGTCTAATCCGACGACCGGTGAATTCACTTTTACGCTGTCTAAGAAGAATTGAGGGGTTATGGTTATTGAAGATATGGCATTGATTGGCTGTGGCGTGATAGTAGCATTTTTTTATTTTCTCATTGGTCTAGGTGTTGCGCGAATGCTGGCTAAGATCAAAGGCGCTGAGTTGCGAATTTTTCACGTATTTTTATGGTTTATTGTTTGCGGGGTTTTTGCCGCTTCAGGTGATTGTGAGTAAGCATTAGTTGACCATTTCCGGTTTTGCTACTTCATTTAAGGCGCGTTAGTGAGTACTTGATATTATGGGACATTGGAATAAGCACAAAGCAAGCGATGAAACCAGGGTGGGCATTTTGGCAAATAAATTAAATGTCTTGCTAGTTCTTCGTGGGATTATGTTTCTATGTGGTGGCGGTTGCCTCGGTGTAGCGATATCTATATCTATCGGGACTGCAGACTGGGTCAATTGTGTGGGCGCTCTTGATATGGTTCAAACCGGTGTGATAATCATCCTTTTAGCGGCCAAGGTGAAATATTAAGCATTTAGATTTATTCAGCGGTATCGGCGGGTTTGCTTTAGCTGCTCGCTGGGCCGGATTTGAAACAGTAGGGTTTTGCGAAATAGAAGAGTTCCCGCGGCAAGTATTAGCAAAGAACTTTCCGGGCGTACCTATCCACAACGACATTAGAGACCTAGACGGAAACGATTATGAAGGAATCGACATCATCACGGGCGGTTACCCGTGCCAGCCATTCTCACTTGCCGGGAAGCGCGAAGGCCATCAAGACGACCGCCACCTCTGGCCGGAAATGCTTAGAATTATTAAACAAGCGCGACCCACTTGGGTCGTTGCTGAAAACGTTGCTGGTCACATCACGATGGGGCTCGACACGGTGCTACTTGACTTGGAAAACGAAGGCTACACCACAAGGCCGTTTGTTATTCCAGCTGTTGCCGTCGACGCCGATCATAGACGAGATAGAGTCTGGGTTATTGCCAACTCCGACAGCCGTGAGTTACGGCAGCAATCAGGGAGGCGCGGCAGGGCGGACGGGCAAAGTCCGTCACAGCCTGGCATCGATGGCCAGGAACAACCTTTGGCCCACGCCTCGATCGGCAATGACCGGAGCCGCGACGAGCGGAAGACTAAACGACAAGGAAAGGAATTTAGAAAAGGCAGTCGCGCAGACTGGCGACCGTGGGCATCTAAACCCTCAATGGATAGAGTGGTTAATGGGATACCCCGAAGGGTGGACCGAATTAAATCACTCGGAAACGCCATAGTCCCGCAAGTGGCATATGAGATATTTATGGCCATAAATCAAGAGGTTAATCTTGCCAAAGAATAAGTTAACACCAGAACAGAAAGCGCTCTATTACAAGCTGACATCGTTGCAAAAGCATTGTGCTAATGCGTTTATTTTGGGTAAGTCTCAAGAGAAATCATATCTTATTGCGTGCAAAAAGCTTAAGAAAAAACCGGCCAATGGGACGCGCTCAGCTGGTAATGCATTGCTGACAAAACCTGACGTATTAGCGTATATTCGATCAGTTAAGGACCCAATCGAAGAAGATGCCGCCGTTTCGACGATTATGACGCGTGATGAGATGCTTGAGGAATATACCCTGGAAGCCAGGGCAAGCCTTTCCGATTTAATGGAGTTCAGAGAGGGCATTGTAGGCTTTGAGAATAACGAAGAGCAGGCGCCTATAGAGGGAATGTTGTTGCTATTCAAGGATAGCAATAAGATTAACCCTGAACATTTAAAGCTGATCTCTGAGATATCAGTCAGCGCCAAAGGTGTAGTAAAAATAAAGATGCGGGATAGCCAGAACGCCAAGAAACAAATGGCCCTATTGCAAGGCTTCGAAGCTGCGCTCAAGTTCAAGAATGTCACTAGCGACGAAGAGCTCACGCCATGGTCTGATGTTAAAGCAGGCATTGACACTTAATGCCTGGCCTTGATTTTAGGCCTCAGCCCGCCTTCGCTGAATTCTTCAATACCGACCCAAAGATAATACTTCAGAAGCGCTCCGTCTTCCGAGAGGACATTGTTTATTATGTTCCTTACGGCGGTCGAGGGTCAGCAAAAACCTGGACGTTCGCCGACGCCGTGGTTGTTGAGGCCTCGCTCAGACCCGTTAGGGTTCTGGTCACTAGGGAGCTGCAAAACAGCATTGAAGAGTCTATCAAGGCAGAGATAGAGGCAGCCATTGAAAATAGAGGCGTTTCGCATTTCTTCGATATTCAGAAAACGGTTATCTATGGCGCCAACGGCTCAAGGTTTATATTTAGGGGCCTGAAGAATAATATAAACAATATTAAGTCAATAGCTGACGTTGATATTGTTCTCGTCGAAGAAGGCGAGAACGTTTGCGCAAACTCGTGGACGAAATTACTCCCTTCTATCCGCCCAAAACAGAATAAATATAGAAATGGTGAGCCGATTGTCATTGTCATCTTTAACCCTGATGACGAGCTTGATGATACTTATGTCAGATTTGTGGAAGAACAGCCGGCTATGTGCTTGGCGAAGCTTATTAACTGGAGGGATAACAAGTATTTCACCGCTAACCTTGAGCGTCAGCGCCAAGACTGCCTAAAGCTCAGACCTAAAAAGGAATATGACAACACTTGGGAGGGTAAGCCTAAAGGCGCCGGGCCTGACGTTATTATTGACCTAGAATGGGTCAAGGCAGCCAGGTTCGCGAGCCGGAATCCAGAATGGCCGATGGTTGAGGACCCTAAAGTTATCGTCTCTTATGATCCTGCCGGTCAGGGCCGAGACAGTAATGTAGCGCTTGCTAAGTGCGGCAACATTATCAATGACCTTGATGAGTGGTTGATATCCGATGACTTGCGGATAGCTTCAGAGCGGGCCTTTAGCATGGCTACCGGTAGTGATGCCAATGAATTTAGATATGATTCGTGCGGCGGATTTGGCGATGGTGTATCGGTCTTCGTCGACGATGCGATTAAAGAATATACAGCCCAATATGTTCTTGAAAATAGCAGTCAGCCTAAGAAAATCAAAATACATCCGTTTGACGCTGGCTCGCCTGTCGTCAATCCTGACGGCAAAATACCCGGGACTAGCAAAACCTACGGTGAGCAGTATTCGAACGCTAAAGCACAAGCGCACGCCATCACTGCGCAATTGCTTTACAATACGTTTAGATTTATCGTGCTCGGCGAGAGGGATATTGCGGCAGAAGATTTACTGTCCATTGACATAGACGATCCTGACGAGTTCAGGAAGTTGCAAAAAGAGCTGAAAACGCCTATATGGGTTAAGTCTGCAACGAATAGCAAGAAAAAGGTCGAGGACAAAAAGGCGATGGAAAAGAGGACAGGTCAACCGTCGCCAAATATTGCTGATGGTGTGCATATGACGAGCGCCCTGATCGAATCGGCCCTTGTTCCGGAACTATGGTAAAGTTAACAATATGATCAATTATTTATGTCAATGAGCGGGAGAATATAAAATGGCCGATGGCGTTTTCTTAATATCGAAAGGCGAAGTTAATGAGATTTTTGACCGTGTTGCTGATAACGATCCTGCGGCTGGCGTGCTTAGTGTGGTACTGCTTACCGTCAACCAGGCAGACGCTACGCTTGAAGCTCACGCCACGCTATCAGCTCTTTTAGCTGCAGCCAATACTGAGGCAACCTTTACAAGTTACGTTCGCCAAGTGCTAACTGATGCCGACATAGTTAATTCTGTCGTGAATGGCACTAACAAAGAATCAACATTGCCTGCAGTTACTTGGGCGTCTGCCACGACAGGCCAGACAATGACGAAGCTGCTCGTTTGCTTTGACCCTTTAGGCACTGATGTTGACGCAAATATGATTCCGCTTACTCAGCATGACTTTACGCCGACTACTGACGGCTCAGACCTTGTTACAGTTGCAGGCGTTGTATTTCGAGCGGCTTAGTAGAAGGGTTAGCAAATGCCGATAGTATCGAGCGAGATAATAAAACATCGTGACCGGGGGAACGGGCGGCTCGCGGTATTCGAACAACATACGGATCATAACGGTGACAGGCATGAACACCGCTATTCTTGTCGTGTAGGCCATGATATTGACCAAGAATTGTTAAACTGGATTCCTGTTCTTGAAGCCACGCTGGTTAAGAGTGAAGAAGGATCTATCCAATCAGATATCGAAAACGGTTCTGACCCTGCGGACGTTGTTACTAAACACTTAACTAATAATCAAAAGGCTACAGCAGTCGTTAAAGCTTTAATGCTTGGTAGCCCGGATAAGATGTTAAAAGCAGCTGAATATATACAAGGGTTCACTAACGCTCAACTTGAAAACTTCTTTACTCAATCCCAGCGCATAAGAATTAGAAGTAGACAAAACTATATATTGAATAACCAGTCAGTATTTGATGCCGACATCCGGGAAGAAATGTAATGGCTGATCTCTTTCAAGATACTGATGCAGGGAGTGATGCTAATGACGGAACCACTTGGGCTTTAGCTAAATTGACCATAGAAGGGTTGCTTGCGGTAATGTCCGCGGGTGACAGAGGTTGGATTCAAGGTGCTGCGTCAGATGCCGTCGCAGGAAATAGGTCGATCACAAGCCCAGGAACTGCCGCTAACCCTTGCATTATAACGGGAGTAGTAGACGGAACTACCAACGAGCCACCTATATTATCTGACTTAGCAGTTACGCTCCCCCTAATATCAGCGCCGAACGCCGGTAATGATTTAATATTTGCGGGCTTCTCAACTTGGGTAAATATACATTTATCTACCAATGATAAACTTACTATAGGTCAAAGGGTCGAGATAACAATTATAAACGGTAAGATGACCATGCAGGACGATGCGGTAAATCAAACCGCTATGCTCACTCTAATAGATAGTGTTTTAGAAACAATAGCAAACTCAGCAAGCTTTTTGACCCTTGATCTTACAATGATTGGCGGTTCCATACTGTCTACGACCGCAGCAACTTTAACTGATGGGATTGTAAATGCTTTTGGGGCCTCAAATTGTGAGCTTATTGGTGTCGATATATCAGGGCGTGGTACTACTGCTATTGTAGGTAATGAGACTGCAAGTAATGACGTAGTGTTAAGGAACTGCAAAATACCAGCAGTATTTAATCTGTTCGCCTCAGCCCCTACTGGATTAGGTACGGTTGAATGCATAGGGTGTAGCGATACAACAAGCGTATCGGCAACCGACAGTATTCAAGATTATGAGTATCAAGATACACACGGTACGGTCCTTCTTGATGTGACAGCAGTGCGAACAGGTGGCGCGGATGATGATGCTACAGGGGCTTACAGTTATGGACTGACACCGGCTGCAAGCTCCACTTTGGAAAGCTCAGCCTCATCTCTTAAATCACGGTGGATGTCAGTATGGCTTGACGGCGGAGTAAACACTTTAACAGTATATATCGCTAATGATTCCGCTAGTACAGATTACAACGAGGATGAGGTTTGGGTCGAGTTCTATACTCCAGATGTTGGCGATACTGCGCAGTATGATCAAAATTTTGACCCTGCTGATGCTCGATTATTTGCTAGCTCAACAGCAGTTACAGATGATACTGGTAGCACTTGGGGTACAGGCGGTAACAACCATCAAAAAATGTCAGTGACAGTTACCACAGGTTATACCGGATGGGCCTATGCACGATTGCATTTAGCTAAGCGTAGCGCGACCCCTGATACCTTATTTTTGGACCCTCGAATTGAGGTCAGCTAATGGCTGCTTTTCGCACATCATCTCACCCGTTCGGCGGTGATGTCACATCTAAGGCTAATCGTGATTCATCTAACCCGTTCGGCGGTGATGTTAGCGAGCAATTACTAACAGCCGGTGGCATAGCTATTGGCACATCTGCCGAAACGGATTCAGCGCTCCCCGTTGGCTCTGCAGTAAATCTTGGAATTGCAGGCGAAGCTGATTCAGCCTTACCAGTTAATTTTGTCAGCGATATAGCTTTGGGCGTTGCGACTGAAGCGGATTCTGCGCTGCCGGTTGGTTTAGCGGTAGGGCTTGGTGTTGCAGCCGAAACCGATACTGCTTTGCCAGTTGGCTTTGAAATAGCGCTCGGTATCGCTGGAGAGACTGACACGGCTCTACCTGTCGGCCGGGCGGTCAATTTAGGTGTAGCTGCCGAAACGGATTCAGCGTTGCCAGTTGCGCAGCAAGGGTTCATTGCTTTAGGTGTGGCGCCAGAAACCGATAGCGCATTACCTATTGGGTTTGAGATATCGCTAGGCGTTGCCGGCGAAACAGATTCCGCGTTACCTATAGGCTTTCAGCGGGCAATTGGCGCAGCTTCAGAGGCTGACTCTGCATTACCTATTAGCTTTGTTGCTGGCTTCTCAATAGGCGTAGCGGTAGAAGTTAATGTCGCGGTGCCAATTGGTCGAGCCTTAAGCGTCGGAGTAGCAAGCGAATTGGATACCGCGTTGCCGGTTGTTGTGGCTGGCATCACAAGGCGAGTATCAATAACCTTGAAGTCGATCATAAATGACACTATTACACTGAAGTCTGTTATCAATGATACAATCACTTTAAAGAGTGCAATTGATTAAGGGTTAACCGTGCTTCAAACGCTAACTGATACCGATAAAGGTTCAATATTCAGGGTTCCGGCCGACTCAGATTTATCATTATTTACTGATCTTATATTGACCTTCACGGCTCCCGATGGCACTAAAGTCGTAAAGTCGTTTCTAGATGGCGCCAAAGTCACGCTTGGAACGGTCGAGGTATTCGATAAAAATCTAAAGCAAACCCTGCTAGCAAATTTCTACGTGGAATATCTTATCGAGGATCCGTTTCCCTTCTTCACTGGCTCACCCTGGAAAGCCCTGCTAACATTTGTCAACGCCAATGCGACTCCGCCACTGCGAACAAGCGGCAAGACGGCGCCCATATTTGAAGTTTGCGAAGGTGGCTAGATGATTACCGGTACCGACTTAATAACAATCGAAAGCACAGAAATCATCGCCCAAGAAAATGCCGATAAAACGGTTGACTTTGTGCAGGCTCAAGCGGCATCGCTTAGGCTTCAGTTTGCCGACATTATGGGCATATCCCATGACGGAAAGCGAAATCTGTACGGAATTTACGGTTATCCCTCCGAAGTAAGCTTTGATCAGATGTGGGCTTATTCTAGGCGCATGGGCGTTGCGAATCGCATCACTCACGGTGTAGCTAAGTCGTGCTGGCGTGATGGCTTTGAGGTCTATGCGGATTCAAAAGAGGATGCCGACAAGGTATTGGAAGATCAGCTTCAAGCCCTTAAAGCATCCGGCCTCAACAGAAAGCTTGAGCAAGCAGACATACTCAATCGAATTGGCCGATTTTCAGTTATGTTTGTCGGTGTTCCTGATGGCCGTGAGCCCCATTTGCCGGTGGGAAAAGTGCCGGGCGACAAGCTCGATCAGATCTATTTCAAAGCTTATGCCTATGATGGCATACAGATATCCCAGCAAGTAAACGACCCGACAAACCCGCGCTTTGGCCTTCCTGAAATGTACCAAGTGCAGAAAATGCAACGCTCAGGATCGAGCGGCAAAGATGTCCAGCAAGAATCTATCAATGTTCACTGGACAAGAATTGTACATATGAACGAGGAAGCCCTTGATTCTGACGTTGAAGGTATGGGTCAGCTTGAGCCAATATTCAATAGGATCCTTGACCTAGATAAAGCAACTGGCGGTAGCGCTGAGGCATATTTTCGTAACGCCAAGGGCAAAATGGCTTATGAGGTCGATCCAAAATTCGCCAGCTCACTGACAGACACGAAAGTGCAGGACAGTTTCAAGAAAGGCGCGGAAGAATTCACCAATGAATTCCAGGACTTCATATTAGCAGTCGGCGCCAAGGCTAAAGGCATCGACACTCCGCACGCTACACCAAAAGACACGGTAATGGCTGCGTACTGGGAGATATCCGCTTATACCGGCATTGCCATACGATTGCTTATCGGTGAAGGCTCAGGCCAGCTAGCAGGGTCTGAGGACCAGCTAAGTTATAATGCGATAGTGGCAGCAAGACAGGATACATTGTGCGCTATCTGGGTTCTCAATGTGCTTAAAATATTGCAAATGGCAGGGATGCTTGACTTGGACCCGGCTTACGATGTTAGATTTCCCCATCAACAACCAGTGACAGAAGCGCAGGCTGCCGAGATAGCGAACAAGAAAGCCGATACAATAGGAAAAATAGCGACAGCCGCAAGCTCAATTGGTGGCGATGGTATTAATGTCGAAGAGACTCTAGGAGAGTTAGGCATTGATATTGAAGTGGATGAGATAGGCGACATGGACACGGACGAGGTTGACGAAAATGGCGAACAACTTACCAAGGATCCCAGTCCAGCATGATTGGGTTGATTTAAATACAGAGTCCGGCATCGCGGTCGGAACAGCTATTAAAGTACAGCATGTCGGTGGGTCATCCTGCGACATTGTATTATCTGCAGTCGAACCCACAATCGATATTGGCGAGGTCATTGAGCCCTTTAAATTCGTTGGCGTATCCTCTGGCGAGACCGGCACCTTGTGGGCTAGAGCAAGAGCTATAAGCGGCTCAGCAAACTTATCTGTGCAGGATGATACGTAATGAGCGGCGGCATATTTCCACTCAGTGGGCTTGCTGGCGGTAATGGCGGCGCAAGCCCTTTCACAAACATGACTGACTTTATAGTCATCAGTGTGGATACCTCCTCGTCACCTCAGTCAGTTGTTATCGCTAGTGCGGATATCGCTATTGATTTTATATTCTTCGTGATTAAAGACGAAACCAATAACGCGGCCGCCAATAATATAACAATCACTACAGAAGGTAGCGAAACGATCGACGTGGCGCTTAGCAGTGTGGTTGTTAATGCAGATTCAGGCGGTCTGCTACTTTATTCACATAATGGAAACCTATTTAGCTGGTAACGAATATGAATAAATTACTATTAGTAACCTTATCGTTTTTACTGTTGCTTGCTGATGTCAGTCATGTGTCGGCGCTAGGCCCCACAACAAATTTAAGGAGCCGGCAGGTAACTGCTCTTTCTGAGACTGTTAATCAAATATTCAGGCCTAGTGATTTCCCTTCACCGTCTGGCGGTGTCATCACTCTTGCCTCTGGTAGGGCGTACCAAATCAACGGTTCCATTGACGTTAGCCCTAACAGGATCGTGTCCAATGGGTCGAATACAATTTTTGGCACCGACCCGCTTAATGATATTTTGATATCTGACAACGTTGGGAGTTGCATAAGCGGCATTGATTCCACTGTATTTTTTTACACGTTCTCTTTCGAGTGTGTGAATGGCACAGCCTTTGATTTCCGAAATAGCGCTGGCAATGAGAAAACAGATCAGTTTTTCGCTACACAGATGGCCACAACTGCAGATAAATTTGCGCGGTTTGAGAATCTTAACTTTGTCGATGTATTTGATAGTGATGCTACGGTAACCACTAAAGGAATCGAAGTAGTTGGTTCTCTGAATGGCTCCTTTTCTGTTCGGTTTTTACGGTATCCGTCACTAGGTGTATCAGGAATTGCGCTTGATTTAGGTGTGTCGGTCATTGATGGAATAGATTACACCAACGGCACTACTGAGTATGTCGTCGGCAATACATTCATTGATGGGGCAGCTGCAGGCGCAAATATCTCGATAGGTAGCATAGCGCGCATTACAAACAACTCATCCACAGGCTCAATACCATCGCTTAACGGCGTGACCATTAATAGTCCTCGGTGGACGTTCTTTGATAACAACGGTATTGCGAACGGCCCAAGTACAGCCGTGTCTTATAATGGTGTTGAATTAATAACTTCTGGAAGTGCGAATGATGTTTTAAATGCCGCCGGTACCTATCTGTCCCAAGTAAATCAAAGTCTTGATAAGCAAGTACAGTATAACAATAACGGAACTTTGGACGGCATATCAGGGGTTACTACAAGTGGGTCTGATTTAAAATTTGCAGACAACATCAATCTAGTTGTAGGTGATAGCGACGATTTAGTGATGTTCCATAATGGGTCTCTTTCACGCATTACTAATAATATCGGTAACTTTGAATTAATTAATGGTACTGGCGGAGATTTAGTTCTTAGAAGTACCAGTGTAAATAATAAAATTATCAATAAGTTAGGCACCGCAACTAGTGCAACAAGTCTGAATGTTAGGGACAGTCTTGATGCAGAGCTATTTACTGTTTTCGGTGATGGCGTTGTTGAAGTACCCGGAACATTAGCCATTGGTGGATCGCAGGAACTAACTCTTAGCCACAGTGGATCTGTCGGGTCGATAATCAATACTCTAGGCAACATACTGATTGAAAACAAAGATGCATTTGGTGAAATTGATATTAAGTTAGGTGCAGCTGATGCGTCTGTTGCTTACGAGTTACGGAACAGCACAGGCGTTATCCAGCGTGTAACTGGTGATGGTGTAGTACAGACAATCTTGGGCACTGATGACGCAACGACATCATCTACGATACGTAACAATTCACAAATAGCGCTATTCAGTGTTTTTGGCGACGGAGCTATAACGTATACCGGGAGTTTAAACGGTGTTTCGCTTACTGACGCAGGATCAACAAGCCTTTTCTTAAATGAAGCGGGTGGATATTCAACAGTTCCCGTGCTTGCGGCAGAAACCCTAGC
>SDBT01018715.1_pt1 | contig 10879 bp, 22 predicted proteins | sample 2277101 | NCBI WGS metagenome assembly SDBT01 (sample SAMN10404973, study PRJNA504765) | marine sediment metagenome | isolation source: marine sediment core GS10_PC15, 103 cmbsf | place: Arctic Ocean: Southern Knipovich Ridge | collected 2010 | reverse complement strand
ATTAATGGAAAATATAAACCCTTTGTGTTGTGAGCATATTTTAGAAAAAGGAAGTCAGGTTAGAGTTATACGTTATACAAGTAAGAATAGATTATTAATTGAGACTTTTGGAAAAAATGCATCACTTCATAAAATTAAGAGGTCTAATTTAAACAGAGTTGGAAAGGAGATTGTTAATGAATGATTTAAAAATATTTTTTAAGAAGTTAAGTAAAGACGCAGTAATTCCTACTTACGCAAAAAACGGAGATGCATGTTGTGATTTATATACTATAGAAGATTATAGTATTAGACCAGGAGAAACATGTTTAGCTAGAACAGGTTTTGCTGTTGCTATTCCTGAAGGATTTGAAGGGCAAGTAAGACCAAGAAGTGGTTTAGCGCTTAAAGGTTTATCGGTAGCAAACTCACCTGGAACTATAGACGCAGGTTATAGAGGGGAAGTTAAAATAATACTTATAAATTTAGGTAATAAAGCTATACGTATTCAAAAAGGTGAGAGAATTGCACAAATGAAGTTTGCAGCAGTATATAATGGCCATTTTTTAGATGTAGGTGATAACGAATTAGATCAAACTGCAAGAGGTTCTGGAGGGTTTGGCCATACTGGTATGTAAATAGAAGAAAAATAAACGAGGAGTATTTATAACATGGAAGTAAATAAGAAATTAAGTGAGAATGCGCTAGCAATAGCTGAAGACAGGTACTTTATGGAAGGAGAGACCTGGTATGACTGCGCACGTAGAGTTGGCAGCGAAGTAGCGCGGGCAGAAAATGGTTACGTAAATAAATATGACGAAAAATTTTCTGAAATGATTTATGAAATGGATTTTTTGCCTGGTGGTAGAATTTTAAGAAATATAAGAAGAGCAAGAGGATCATTATTTAATTGTTATGTGTTGCCTGTTGGAGATTCAATAGAAGAAATAGGGCAATTTATGAAAGATTCTTTGATACTATGGAGCGAAGGTGGAGGAGTTGGTTGTAATTTTTCTTACCTTAGACCACGAGGCACACCAATAAAAGGTAAAGGTGGTGTGTCATCAGGGCCGGTAAGTTTTTTAGAATCATCAGACGCCTTGGCTAATACAATAGAATCTGGGGGAAGTAGAAGGGCAGCAGCTCTTGCATGTATGCATGTTTCTCATCCAGACATTTTAGAATTTATTGATGTTAAATTAACACATGGCAAATTAAAACACTACAACCTTTCTGTTGCAATAGACGATGATTTTTTAGAAGCTGTTGAAGCTAATAAAACTTGGCAATTTAAGTTTGCTCAGCAAAATTATGGCACTATAAGTGCGCGTGAAATATGGGATAAAATTGTAGAAAATATGGTTAACTGTGCTGAGCCAGGGTTATTACATTGGGGTAATTTAACCAGCAACAACTCTTATTATTTTGATCCAATACTCTCTACTAATCCCTGTGGTGAAGTTCCATTAGGTTCTTATGGAGTATGTGATTTAGGGTCTATTGTTTTGCCAAACTTTATTAAAGGTAGTTTTTCTACTAACTGGCAAAAAATGGAACAAACTCTTAAATTGGCAGTTCGTTTTCTTGACAACATTATAGACATTAATAAGTATGTGTTAAAGGAAATAGATATTAATGCACATAATGGAAGACGAATAGGTATTGGGATGATGGGTCTTGCAGAATATTTATTTGCTAAGAAATTAAGATACGGCTCTAAAGAAGCTATTTATGAAATAGAAAGATTGATGAGGTTTATAAGAGAAACAGTTTATGAAGCTTCGATTGAGCTAGCTATTGAGAAAGGAGCGTTTCCAAAGTTTGATCCAGTACATTATGGAAAAGCTCATTTTATTAGAAGCTTGCCAGCAACCACCAGAATGTCTATAAAGAAGCATGGTATTAGAAATGTAAGTCTTATGGCTCTTGCACCAACTGGTACTATAAGCTTGCTTCCTGAAGTTACTTCTGGTATAGAACCATTATTTCGTAAAGCATATTTAAGGTCTGATAGAGTAAGTGATAGAATGTATGTACATCCGATATATGAAGCTTGCTTGCGTACTGACACAGAAGAAGATATTAAAGAATGGTTTGTTGATACTGATGATTTAACAGCATCAGATCATTTTGAAACACAGGCTATTATCCAGAAGTATGTTGATGGGGCTTTATCAAAAACTATTAATTTACCAAAGGGAACTACTACCGAAGAGCTAAGTGATTTGACATTAGAATATATCTATGATTTAAAAGGTATAACTGTCTATGTTGATGGTAGTAGAGGAGAACAAATATTAAATAAAGTATCTGAAGAAGAAGTAAAGAAACATATGATTGAAAAAAAGGCAACTAAAAACGACGCAGACATTGAAACTGTAGATTGTTCAACAGGCTCATGTGAAAGGCTATAGGAGGATATTATGTATTATCAATTAACAGATGAAGACAAAGATATTATTAAAAAACATTTCGATAATAGTGATATGGAAAATTTATTACTATACATCTCAGCGGTTGGTAGTGTTGGTATGATTAGGGGATGGCAATATGCTCAAAAAGTTGCTGAGGAGCATGGTATTGAGGCATTGAGTCTTGGAGGCTGTGGAGCTTGTAAAAAGTCGTGTGACAAAGACGAATGTAAGGAGGACTAACATGAAATTAGGATTCGATTTGGATGAAGTAGTTGTTAATTTATGTGATATATTAGTAAAATATATGAATGATAAATTTGATTTGAATTGGGCGGTTGAAGATTTTGAAGAATATGATCTACTAAAGAATAAATATTCAGATGATGAAGAATACAGTAATAAAATATCAAACAACCTAATTGAAGTAGTGTGTGATATAGAATTTCAGCTAACAGCAAAACCATGTGAAGGCGCACCAGAATTTATTAGAAAGATGAAAAAAGAAGGTAATTCTATTCATTTTATAACTTCAAGAAAAACAGGTAAAGAAGATCTTTCTGCTAAATGGTTAAGAAAATATAAAATACCATTTGATACTTTGAATCACGTTGGGTTTGGCGCAGAAAAAGGCAGGCTTGGTAGAGCATTAAATCTTGATTTTTATATAGATGATCATGAAGGCCACCTTGAATCGATGTATAGATATAAGAAAAGATGGAACAAAGGTCTTGCACTAATGGAAAGACCGTGGAATAGTGATTCTATAGACGGTAGTAAATTTATTAGAATTAAAAATTGGAAAGAGTTAACTAGACATTTAGGAATTCATAAAAGATAGGAGGATTGAAAATGGCTAAGAAAAGAAATAGAAAAAAGGTCAGTTGTGCAGTGTGTGAGGCTCAATATAATAGGTTTTGTACAACTAAGAGAGTTACTGTAGCACTAAACAAGAAAAGAATTTGTGATAAATTTATTTATGATGAAAGCAAAATTAAAAACGGTATTCCTATTCCTACTACCAGGATAACTTTTAATGAAAAAGAATCCTTGAGAAAAGAACACAAAGAAGGATTAAAAGAATTAAAAGAAAAATTAAAAGATGGAATAAAAGTTAAGCCTGAAAACATTGTACCTCGTACAACTAGTACTGAACACCCACTAACTGGTGATTTAAGTAGGTTTACCACTACAGGTAGTAAAGATGAAGACAAATAGCCCTAGCTATTCTTTTGAAAAAGATGTTAGTAAAAAAGGATTTTTATGTATAGCCGGCGTTGACGAAGTAGGTAGAGGGCCTGTGGCAGGACCTGTCCTAGCAGGCGCGGTAAGAATACCTCACCAATATGTAGAGATATTTTTATCGTCTGGTAAAATTAAAGACTCAAAAAAATTATCTGCTATACGTAGAGCTGAAGCTTATGATAAAATAATTGAAGTTTGTGATTATGGTATTGGTATTATAAATAATGATATTATAGATGAAATAAATATTTTAGAATCAACAAAGCTAGCCATGATGAAAGCTATAAATGATTTGGATTATTGTGATTATTTATTAGTAGATGGTGACGTTAAATTAAATTTACCTATTGAGCAACAACAAATTATAAAAGGTGATAACTTATCATTATCAATTGCTGCAGCTAGTATAATAGCTAAGGTTACAAGAGATAGAATAATGAAAGAGTTACATGATATTTTCCCAATCTATGGTTGGGATAGAAACAAAGGATATCCTACAGCTGAACACAGAGAAGCTATAAAGAAATATGGAATAACAGAATTCCATAGGCTAAGTTTTGCTGGTATAGGAAAATAAAAAGGGGGTAATATGACTGAAGAAATGTACGCATTAGAAATAGCCCTCGCTAAAAAAGAAGGATATTTAGGTGGACCTGAAAACGACAGGGAAGAAAAATCACCTGGATTTGATCCTATAGCGGGGATTAATTGTTGGCCCAGGCGGCGGGCGGCCGCGCACCGTATGGTGTAGAGTTAATTTTAGATTTACATGATTGTGATGTAACAACGTTTAATAGAAGTTCTTTGGAAAATTATTTTATAGAAGTATGTGACTTAATAGACATGCAAAGATGTGAATTACATTTCTGGGACGATTTAAATACACCAGAAGAAGAAAAGCAGACATCACCACATACAACAGGTACATCTGCTATTCAATTCATATTAACCAGTAATATAACTATTCATACATTGGATATATTACAGAAAGTATTCATTAATATATTCACCTGTAAAGATTTCTCTACCAGCGACGCAGAAAAATTTACAGCTGAATGGTTTGGTGGTACTGTAGTTAATAGCGTTGTAGTGGACAGGTTATAACTATGAACGTAGTTATGATAGTTCCTACAGGAATAGAAGCAGAGATTGGAGGCCACGCTGGGGACGCTAATCCTACTGCTAAATTAATAGCGTCTGTATCTAATATATTTATCACACATCCTAATGTATTAAATGCATCTGATATTAATGAGATGACTGAGAATACTTGGTATGTTGAGGGAAGTATCCTTGACAGATTTCTTGAAGGCGCAGTTAAATTGGAGAAGCCATTTAATAATAAAATATTATTGGCTATTAACAAATCTATTAAAGATGAAACAATTAATTCTGTTAATGCTGCAAGAATGACACTAGGTTGTGAGGTAGAAATAATGGAGTTAGAAGAAGAATTAAAACTGGTTGCTAATATAACAGAGAAAGGCGCAGGAGGTGAGGTCACAGGAGTTGAAGCTCTATGTGATCAGGTAACTAATTACCAATTTGATGCTTTGGCAATTGCCTCTGTTATAAATTGTGATAAAGAAATGGCATTAAATTATTTTAGAAATGGTGGAATAAATCCATGGGGTGGTGTAGAAGCAATAGCCTCTAAGATGATAGCAAATAAAATCAATAAGCCGGTTGCTCATGCTCCTATTGAGAGCGATGACATAGAATTAAAAACTTTGAACGAAGTGGTTGACTGCAGAATGGCTGCAGAAATGCTTTCACAATGTTATATTCACTGTGTGTTTAAAGGATTACACAAAGCACCAAGGATTAATTTTGATACTGGTTTGTCGTTTAAGGACGTGCATTGCCTTGTATCTCCTATAAACTGCGTAGGAAGGCCTCATAGAGCGTGTATGCGCCATGGTATTCCTGTTATAGCAGTAAAGGAAAACAAGACTTGTTTAAATGATGAGATGCCAAGTGAGTTTATAGTGGTAGAAAATTATCTTGAAGCTGTTGGAGTTATTGTTGCAATGAGAGAAGGAATTGATACAAAAACTGTTAGAAGACCAGTTAATTTTACATAAGGTCTTGACAAATAGGAATTAATGGTTATATTTAGTGTAGGAGAAATAAAATGATTAAAAAAATTAAGTTAACATTTGATAAGTTTTTAGTATGGAACGCTATTAATTGGCCATGGATACTTATTATACCTCCTATAGTTTTACTGATTTTACTTATAATTTATGAGGGGATGTATTAAAATGAGTAGAAAATACATGAATGGTAAATGGTGTGTTCGTTGTGGGCGTAGAGAAGCTACTCCTTATTTAAGGAAGAACGTCAAGTTGTTTCCAGAAAATGGTGAAGTATTGGACATTGGCTGTGGTAATGGAAGAAACTCAAAGTATATGATGGAGCTAGGATATAAAGTAGATCCTATTGATATGGCTGCAGACTTTGGAATTAAATGTATTTTAGGAGAGGACACATTACCTAATAAGAAATATGATATATTGTTAGCTAATTATATTCTCATGTTTCTTGATGAGGATACGCGATCAAAAGTTATGGGCGAAATGAATGCTCGCGCCAAGAAAGGTTCTATACTTATGATGGAAATGTACCCCGCTAAAGATGGTTATGAGTATGATTTTGATAGTATGGTAGATTATTTCTTAAGTGAGGGGTGGGAAAAAGTACGAAAATCTAAGGATAGGTGTGTATTAAAAAAATGAAGTGGAAAGTTTGCCCCATACAGGGAAGACAATTAAAAGATGTTAGGAAAGAAGATATATTTGGAGACTTCCGCATATGTGATACTTACCGTGGTGGTGGAGGATACGATCAGTTTCCTATGATAGCAGAAAAACGTTTGGATTTAGACAAATTTGTTGGAAATCCAGGCTGTCAATTTGTAGTTCAACTATCAGGCTGTCATTTAAATTGTCCTTATTGTTATGTTACTTCTGATGGTATCAATGGAATAATCGAAGAGTATACTTCAGAATATCTTTTACTTAATTTTTATAGGGCTAATTTTGAGTATAACTGTGGTGTATTTCATCTTATGGGCGGAAGCCCGGCGCTATATATAGAACATTGGTATGAAATATTAGATATATTACCACATACTTTTATATTTCATAGTGATCTCTTACTTACAGAAAAACTATATCCAAATTTAAGTAAATTAAAAAGACCAAATGCATTATATGCTGTAAACATTAAAGGAGTTACAAATGAAGACCACTACGCAAACACTGGTAAAGAAATTAATTGGAGAATATTTTGGATTAACCTTGATCAGTTGGTGTTTAACGGCCCAGATTTTTATATTACATTTACGAATCCTGATCTTAGAAGCCTGGATAAGTTTAAAAAGAAACTTATAAATCGTTATGGTGAGAGTATATTAAAAGATAGTTTTGTTATAGACTTAATAAAATACGATGCGCTGTGTGAAAAATGATAAAAACTTCTTACATTGATTGGAAAACTCTGAAAACCTATGTAGGATGGAATGAAAAAACTTATATTATATATTCTCTATTCGACGAAAATAACTATGATTCTATTAGTATACTTAGAGCAGAATTTAGTTTAGAGGTTTATGACTATGGTAATTGGGTAAATACTAATTTAAATTTTATCAGAAAAAACGACAAATGTAGACTTATAGATTATGAATTGGATAAAGAGATAGAATTTTTAGTAATATCTGGAGCTACTTTTTCTACAGAAGATAAATTATGGAAAGCGAAGGTAAAATTAAAATGATAAAGATTTTAGAAAACAAAGGTAATGACATCATTTATGAATGTGATTGTGGTGTAAAAGGAAAATGTATGATAAAACCACTTGAAGACAGTGGTACTATAGTAGTAGACGTCAGGTGTCCTGTATGTTTAGACGTTGAAAGAGTAGTTTTAGCACAGTATAAAGAAGAAGAAAAAGATGATATGCAAACTAATTTAGACATGTCATGGTCTACAATACTTAGCAATGAAATTATTGAATATTATTTAGATAAAATAGAAGAGGATTAAAAATGAAATTAATATTAGATGAGCTTTATGAAATGCACAGTAAGGGTTTAACTAGTAACATAGATGGAATAATAAAAAATTTTGGAGTACACTTTGGGAGGATAAGCTCTGACAGAATGTCCGTTCTTAATGACGTAGTAAACGTGATTAAAACAAGTGCAGTTTGCAATTATACTTATACACAATGTTACGATGAATTAAAGAAAAGAATTCCAGTTGAATATTTTCCAAAAGCTGATATGACTATAGCTGCAATTGTTAAAAAAATGTATGATCCGCCCAAAGTAAGAGATATATATCGGGAAGCTGCGTCTCATAAATTTCAAGTATCAGAAGATAGTGTTGACGAAGACATGATAAAAACTGTAAAAGAAACAAATTTTGATGATTATAATATTGAAGAAGAACCCTTAAGTGGACGGGATGAATATCATTATAATATTTGTAAACAAATTGCGAGAAATTCAAAATGTTTATCAAGAAAAATAGGAGCTATTTTAATTAAAGACAAACTTATAATTGCTACAGGCTACAACGGTCCTCCAAAAGGAATAGCAAGATGTGATGAAAGATGGAATATTGATAAAAGATTCATAGAACAATATGATTGTTCTGCAGAAAAAGAAAATAAATGTCCTAGATACGTATTAGGATTTAAATCAGGACAAGGATTAGATATATGTGTGGCTGCTCATGCTGAAGAGAACACAATTTTAATGTGTGCAAGAAGGGGAATTGAAGCAGAAGGTTCTACAATGTTTATGACGTGTGGAATTCCTTGTAAGAACTGCTTAATTAAAATTATACAAGCAGGAGTAAAAGAACTTGTAGTAACAAAACTTACTACTTACGATGATACTTCAATGTACTTATTAGAAAATAGTGAGGTAAAAGTAAGATTATTTGATTTTATAAAATAATCTCTTAATTTTTTTCTGTTCTGTAATATAATATAGTTACAGGGGTAATTATCCCTGAAAATTATATAGGAGGAATGAACTTATGAGTGAATGGGAATTTTATCAAATACCTCACACTGGTGTTGACAGTACAACTTATGGAGTGGCTGTTCATACAAGAGATTTGGACATGAGAATGTCTAATTTTGGAGCTTTAAATGTTGGGACAAGATTTTCAGCTATTCCAACAGTTTCAGGCGTAAGTTGGGGAGGAGTTAATGATTATACTAGGGTACATCTAGGATTTGCTGCCAAAGCTATTATGGAAGGGGCTGCAGAATTTGGCCTGCATACTTTAACTCAAGATGCAGAAAAGAACGAAAATCCATTAGTAGCCGGCTCTACTGTTAAATACACCAGAGACGACGCAATGTTCAAAATGAGTATGGATACAGATGCTACTGGTGATAAAGCAAGTACTTATGGCGTATCATTTCCGACATTTGATGTTATGGACACCAACCTTGTAGCTGCAGATGGAATGTCTTCAGGTTATAATTATCCTACTGAAGGTTGGAGATCTTTTGGTGGAAAGGATGACTTCGATGATGTCAAACTTATGCACTAATAGGAAATAGTTAATGAATGATTTTTGTATATGTGAAGATTATAAGAGTTTAAAGAACAACAATAGAGACCTATTTAAATGGCATCCACCCTATGGGTGGGTGCTATCATGGGTAGAACTTACTGATGAAGAAGGATATACACAAATTCATAGATACGGCATAGCTATAAAATTTTGTCCTATGTGTGGTGAAAAAATAGGAGATTGATAATGACCGAGCAAGAAAAACTTCTTATAGAAATAATACAAAAAGATCTTTCTGAAACCAAAGCAGATATAAGAGCCGATCTAAATGAACTCAAAACAGATATAAGAGAGGATATGGGTGAAATCAAAACTGACCTAAAAGAAATAAGAAAAATAATGATTCCGTCTGGAACATTTTGGAAAGTTTCAGGAGCATTATTTATTCTTGCGATTGGTTCATATGGAGCATATATAGTATAGGAAAAATGGAAATAGTTTATAAGTTATGAAAATTTTTGTTTTAGAAGATGACAGTTATCGTATCAATTTTTTTCTTGAAAAATTTTGTAATTACGATATAACTATAACTGAGAACGCTTATTCAGCCATTGACTATTTGAAGGAAGAAACATTTGGTTATTTATTTCTAGATCATGACCTTGGTGAAGGGAGTGGTTCAGGGCAAGATGTAGTTGATTATCTTTCCAAAAACCCTTCTAATAAAAATAATCAAGCAGAGATAGTTGTGCATTCATGGAATGTACCTGCAGCAGAAAGAATGATGAATTTATTACCACCTCAAACAATACATATTCCTTTTAGTACAGCGATTATTTCTGAAATAAATCCTTGACAAATTGGAATTAATGATTATATTATTATAAAGAACTAGAAGGAGAGATATATGTCACCACAAGATTTTCTTGATTGTGTTAATAACGGCGGAAAAGTTGTTACTAAAAATCTTAAAGTCAATAGGTACCTACGTATCTGCTATAAGAATGGAAAGAGATATGAAGGGGAGATTAAAAAAAGAAAGAAAACCTCCTCTTATAAAGGGAAAAACTACAAAGGAAAAAAATATTTTGCCAATAAGAAAAAAATTAGAGACTCAAAAGCTTTGGTAGGAGATTTATTAAGATTAAAAGATCATTTTAATGATAAAAGAATGTAAAGGATAAGATGTTTATGGAATGTGAGGCTTCACCGCTTGGAGAATTCGGTAAAAATTATATGGAATACTCAGGTTGTTATTGGTGTGAGTGTGTTGATGAGTGTAAAGAAGTATATGATAGTAATTTTTTAATAGACGGAAATGAGGAAAAGGAATAAATAAAATGGGAATGTTTAACGAAGTTTTTTGTACTTGTCCTGAATGTGACGGCGTAGGTTATTTACAAATACCTCAACTTGTTTTAGGTTTTGGGGAATTTAATATAGATAATCCAGAAACATTATTAGAATTAAGTTATGATGATTTAGATGTTTTGAAAAATATATTAGATAAAGAAAAATTTAGTTGTCAGAAATGTGGAAATTATTTTCTTCATTCAAAAGCAGAATGGGATAAACTTGAATACATAAAAAAATTATTTGGTTAAAGGAGAAGGAAAATGAGATACGAAGACACAAATGAAAGTTTAGTAGAATTATATTTAAAACTGGCAGAGGAAAGGTTTCCTAATACATGTGCTAATTTAA
>SDBT01018714.1_pt1 | contig 10880 bp, 7 predicted proteins | sample 2277101 | NCBI WGS metagenome assembly SDBT01 (sample SAMN10404973, study PRJNA504765) | marine sediment metagenome | isolation source: marine sediment core GS10_PC15, 103 cmbsf | place: Arctic Ocean: Southern Knipovich Ridge | collected 2010 | reverse complement strand
GCGAAATCTAGTCACACTCGTGGGGAGTGCGCGGCGACGCTCAGGGCTTGCGCGTGCGGCGCGGCCTGTCGGTCGGCCCGCGCGTTTTCGAGGCGCGCAGGCCGCGAGATTCGGCTTCCTGTGCGGAAGAGTAGTGCCGCATGTTCCAGGGCTTGATCCGCTCGATCCAACCGGACCCCGGCAGGTGGTAGATGGTGCTCTTGATCGAGCCGTAGACGGTCGTTTGAGTTGGCTTGCCTACGTTCTTCTTGAGGTACTCGGCGATGCGCTGCTCGATTCCCGGAACGTGGCCGAACATGTGTGTGCCGTGGAAGTCCCCGGAAACCAGATCGGTCTCCGCCCCGGAGCAAAGCGCTTTGAGGCTCTCGACCGCCAGTTTTTCTTTGGCGTTGTTGGCGCCGACCAGCCAGATCTTGCGACTCTTGAGCTTGCGAATGTCTGCTTTGGAATCGAGCCCGAGATAGTCAGTGCCCGGGCTGAGACAGACGATCACGTCGACGCTCTTGTCCTCGACGGCGTAGTCCAGTGCGACGCTGCAGCCGACGCTGGCCCCGACCAGTGCGAAGCGCGAACGGTCGATGCCCTCCTGCTTCGCCAGCCAGTTGTACGCCGCCCGCACGTCATCGTACATTTCCTCGAAGACGGCGGTCTCGGCCGCCATGACGCGGGCGCGGGTCTTCTCGGCAGCGCTCTCACCGTGGCCGCGCAGATCGATCGCCAAGACCGAGAATCCGGCCTGGTGCAGGGGCTCGATCAACGGTTTGAACGCGGTGCGGTTGCTGCGGTACATGTGCAGCAGGATCGCCGCCGGCGTGGCCGTTTCGGTTACCTTGCAGGCGTAGTAATCGGCATGGATTACCTCGCCGTCGAAGGTCTCGAACGTAACCGCCCGCGGCTCGACGGCCCAGGCCGGCAGGGCGGTGAGCGCGAACGTGCCGACCAGCCAAATTCGTAGGTTGCGAGCGCGAAAGAGCATGGACAGGCCTCCGCACAACTTGGACGGGCGAATCGCCAAGGAAATACCGATAGGTATGATCGCGATTCTACGCTCTCGGGTGGTGGTCCGGCCAGCAACCGGCGTAAAATTCGCGAAAACTCCTGTTGCCGGCGGTGTTGGGGGGAACGGATGCCAAAGCTCCATCACGCGTCAGCGTTCGAGTAGCGTCAGCCCCCCGCGGCCAACGTAGATAATCGAAACGCCTCTCGATAGCCTGCGTCGGCCGCGGAGGGCGAGGCGGAGGGTCTCTTGGGCGGACGGAGGCTGTCGGCCTTGGCGGGGAGGTGCTCCAGCCGCGGCGGGTGCGAGAAGAGATGCTCGCACCAGCGCGCTCACACAGCAGTGTCCTGCACGTGCTTCAGTTGGCGCTCCGCGGTGCAATGCTGGTGACACGTGCCGGTTGCGATGCTATGATAGAGTTGGCATAAGAGTTTCGAGGAGGATGGGGAGCCCCCGGAAACATGTCCGACGAGCGGACGCGAACTCTGGGTGACGACGCGCGCGATGCGCGCATCGGGCGCATACTCGACGACTTTCTCACCCGCCGAGCGCGGGGCGAGAGAGTCAGCGAGGCCGAGTTGCTTGCGCAACACTCGGACCTGGGCGACGACCTGCGCGAACACCTCGAACTGCTCGGGGAGTTGCGGCCCCCAGCCGACCAGATCGAGGTCCTGATCACGCAGGGGTTGCTGACACGTGGCGCCGACCCACGCTATCCGGCGAACTTGGGCACATACCGGATCCTCGGCTACATCGGCCGCGGGGGGATGGGTATCGTCCTCGAGGCCCACGAGGAAAGCCTCGACCGCACCGTCGCGCTCAAGATCCTGCGGCCCGAGCTGGCTGGCGACGGCGTCGCCCTGGAGCGCTTCGTCCGCGAGGCCAAGGCCGCCGCGGCGCTCAGACACCCCAACATCGTTACCGTCCACGCGGTGGGCGAGCATCACGGCGTGCATTTCCTGGCGATGGAGTACATCGCCGGCCCCTCGCTCGCGGAGGCGATCCGCGGCAGTTATCAGGCGTCGGCGGGTGGGGTTAGCCGCCAAGTCGCCACGAGCGCCAAGATCGCCAAGGAGAATCGCAAGAGCGATCAGCAGTCAGCCGTCAGCAATCAGCTTGTAGCGGCCGGGCCCCGCACCGGCCGTGTAGCGTCGGGTCTCCGTGCCCGACGATCATCTACCGACGACTCCGCAATCCCCGACCCCCAATCGTCAATCCGCGACCCGGAGACCATCCGCCACATCTTCCGCCAGTTGTTGGAAGCCCTCGCCGCCGCCCACGGCGCGGGCTTGATTCACCGCGATGTAAAGAGCTCGAACATTCTGCTTGATTGCGGATTTCGGAATGCGGAATGTGGATTGAGGCCCCCGGAAGGCGCGCCGGCATGTGCCGCTGAATCCGCAATCCCCAATCCGCAATCCGCAGTCCCTGAACCCCGGACCCCAAACCCTGAACCCTGCTTCTCGGTCAAGCTCGCGGACTTCGGCCTGGCCCGCATGATCACCTCTCAAACCCGCATCACGCTCGGCGACTCGATCCTCGGCACCCCCGAATACATGTCCCCCGAACAAGCCCGCGGCGACGAATCGATCGACCACCGCACCGACCTCTACTCCGCCGGCGTCGTCCTCTACGAGATGCTCACCGGCCGCACGCCGTTCCGGGCCGACACGCCCAGCGCCGTGATCCACCAGATCCTGAACGTCGACCCACCCGAGCCGCGGACGTTCAACGAAGATGCCGATCCGGTCCTGGCGAGTTTGTCGCTGCGCCTGATGGCGAAGGAGCGTGAGGAGCGGTTGGGGAGCGCATCGGACGTAATCAAGATACTCGACAGAAACGAGAGGGTTACCGTCGTGTCCCAACGCCGCCGCGCTCTCAAGCGCGTTGCAGTAGTTGGATTGCTGGTGTTGGTCGTCAGCGCACTCTCTTACGTTGTCACGCGTTCTCAACCCGTCACGGCAGTATCGGTCGACAACGATGATCCGCTGAGTGTCCTGGTAAGACGTGGGCATGATGCCGACTGGGAGGAGTTGTGTCGCCTGCCGGAGCAAGCCACTTGTGCTTTCGCTGAACTCGTGGATCTTGACGGTGCGAGCGACCAGGCGATCGCGGTTGCAGCCGGCTGGCCGCTGGCGGATGGCACGTGTCTGCGCCTGTTGGCTCCGTCGGGGGAAGAGATCAAATCATGGGACCTGTCTTCGACCACGCATTGGCCTGACTATGAGTCCTCGCGGTCTTTTGGCTTCACGCTTCTGGTAGTCGACGATATCGACGACCAGCCGGGCGACGAACTCATTGTGATCGCGCGCGACCCGGATGGGTACGCTGCGCGCGTCTCGATTCTCGATCCGCGCACCTTGGCAGTTCGATCCACCTTTTGGCATCTTGGGCATGTCCACGACTTGGCAATCGTGAGGCGTTTCTTTGATTCAACTCGTCCGGCACTGGTAGTGTGGGGCGTAAACAACCAGTTGAACGGTTTCGATACATCAGAGGAGGGGGATGAAGACGCGCGGACTGCATATGAATTCGTGCCCGTCGCTTTTATTCTTGATCCGGAGGACATGAACGGAGTCAGTCCGCCGAAATGTTCGCGTTTTGAGGGTTTGGGCGAGGCGCTGCCCTACGCATACGCGTATCTGGACGCGCCGGAAGCGCCGGCGGCCAAGTATCTGAAGGGCGATCCCCCCAAATACGTGCTGCCCGAACCCTGGGAATGTCTGGAAATCTGCAGGGTCTCCGAGATATCCACGTCATCCGTGACGTCCGGCGTGACACTGCGCGCTGAAGTCGCGCGACCGCCGGTCGACGGCGAAGGGGGAGCATGGAGTGGGGGCGCGGTTTATTACCTGGACGCGCGACTGGACGTCCAAAACTTGATCGTGCAAACCAGCGAGCTGACTTGGACGGACGAAGATATGTGGAAGGAGCGCTGGCATCCGATCATTCAGACCGGAGAGTATGTGGACGAAGCCCCATAGCTCGCCTGGCTAAGAGGGTCCTGGAATAGAAAGCCGGCCCGAGTCCCAGGTCTCGGGCCGGCTCTGGTCTAATGCTCGCTGCAAACACTCACACGCGCTCAGTTCCCGCCGCTTGTATCGTACCGCAGCACTTCGCCGTGGTATTCAGTGCCATTGTAATGGGGCGCGAAGTAGATGTACGGGGCTACGAAAACCGCCCCAGCGTAGCCGTCGGGGTCGTCGCAATCGGCGGAGTGCTCGCCGTAGTCGAACGTCTTCCAGGACGAAGGTTCGGTAAAGTCGCACGACGTGTCGTAGCGCAGCACTTCACCGTGCTTGTTGGCTGAGCCGCCCTCGTTTTGGTTAGGAACGAAGTACACGTATTGCCCGTCGAAGACGGCACGGTTGTACCCGTCCGGATCGGTGCCGACTCCATCATCCCCGGGATCATAGAAGAGCCAGGAGTCGACACCGCAGAAGCCGTCGGGGTGGAGCGTGTCGAAGCGCAGCACCTGACCGTGCATCGTGCCGTGGGCGTTTGCGAAGGGCACGAAGTAGATATATTGCGCGCCGTCAAAGACACCGCCGTGATAGCCGCCCTTGGCCCCCACGCGGTCCACGACGTCGCACGTTTCCCAGGCCGCGGCCTGGGTGAAGTTCTGGTTCGTGTCATAGCGCAGCACCTCGCCGTGCCAATCGTTGTCGCCGTTGTAAGGCACGAAGTAAATGTACTGCTCGCCGTCGAAAACGGCGCCTTGGTACCCGCCCTCTGCCAAGACGTCCGGGTGACTCTTGGCATCGAACGTCTCCCAGGACGCCGGGCTGGAGAAGTCTGCGGTTGTGTCGTAACGCAGCACCTCGCCGCTGAGACTGTTCTTGTAAGGCACAAAGTAGACGTGCCCCATGGCGAAGACGGCGCCGGAGTACCCGCCCAGGGCTCCCGGATCAAACGTCTGCCAAAACGTTGCGTCGCCAAAACTCCCCCACGTGTCGTAGCGCATCACCTCGGAGTGGTCACCACTGCTTCTTTGGCCAGGCGCGAAGTAAACATACCGCTCGCCGTCGAATGCCCCACCGCAATATGAGTCAGGGTCCGTACAGTTGTCGCCGCAGTGATCGCCATAGTCGTACGTCTCCCACGAGGATGGGTCGAAGAAGTCGCCCGCAAGCTCGTAGCGCAGCACCTCGCCGTGGGCCGTGCCGCGAGGGCTGCCCGCTCGGTCAGGCACGAAGTACAGGTATTGCCCGTCGGAAACCACTCCGCGGTAGCCCCCCTTGGCCAGGATGTCGGCGTTGTCCTTGACGTCGTAACAATCCCAGGACGAGGCCCGCAGGAACGGGTCGCATTGTGCTCCGTAGTTCGCCAGCAAAATCGCCAAGTCCTGCAAGTCGACGTCACAGTCGCCGTCCAGGTCGCCCTCACAAGTCCCAGGGCAGGGGCATTGTGCAAGTGCGATCGGCACCAGTAACGCGATGGCCAGCGCGGCAGCCAGGCCTAGACAGGATCGTTTGTTTCGCATGGTCAGTCCTCCTCTGATGTGCTTTGCACTGAGTAGCGGCGGCTTCCGACAGTCGGGAGCCTGCCTTGCGCTTCCCGTTCAGTCTCATTACGCCGTCTGTGGCGGGATCTGGCGGGAAAATGCAGAAAAAGGCACGGAGGCACAGAGGCTTGGCGCGGCCTTCGGCCGCAGCCAAAGGGTGGCACAGGCGTCTCGCCTGTGGAGGATGCCGCTCCGGAACTGCACAGGCGGGACGCCTGTGCCACCCTGACAAGGGTAATTTCTTCGCTAGCCGCAAAGAAAACGGACCTTTGCAATACAGAGGCACGAAGGCACGAAGGGCAAGTCGGACGGCCGGTGCGGGGCCCGGCCGCTACTGCGAGGAGCGGCTACATACGTCGGGCACGGAGACCCGGCGCTACAACTTGGAGAGGTAGTGCGTGATCGAGACCATCCGCTCGCGCAGCGACTTGAGGCCGCGGTGGCAGAGGGTGTAGACCGCCGTCTCGGGTTTGCCGAGGCGCTGGGCGATCTCGGTGACGGGGACGTCCTCCAGAAAGCGCAGCCGGACAACCTCGCGCTGGTCGTCCTTCAGCTGGGCCAAACACGACATGACGGCGGCGATCGCCTCGTTCTTGGCGATCTGGCGGCTCGGCGTCGATTCGCCGCCGGCCAGGCGCTGGATCAGATCGGGGTATGACGCGGTGGCGTCGGCCGGGCTGTGGCCCGCAACCTCACGCCGCACGTCGCGTTTCTGTCGGCGGTGGTCGCGCTGGGCGTCCTTGAGCCGGTCGAAGGCGATGCGCTTGAGCCAGTTGCGGAAGTGCTCCGGCGAGTTGAACTCCGTGTCGCCGACGCTCTTGAACGCGACGATGTACGCCTGTTGCAGGATGTCGTCCGGGTCGATCCGCGATCGCAGGGCGGCGTCGATCGTCCCGGCCACGACGCCGCGCAGCTCGGCGTGCTGGTGCACGATCAGGTGCTGCAAAGCGTCGGCGTCACCGGCGGCGGCAAGCTTGATTTGTGCGTCCAGGTCGATACGCATGGTTCGATTCGGGCGGCCGTGCGACAGTGGAGGCCGCGGGTCTGAAGCCCGGCGGCCAGCCTGGGGTACCTTTGCAGAAATTCTGCATCATGGGTAGCACGGGCGCCGCCCATGAGGTTACAGGCGAGGCGCCTGCGCCACCCTGAGCAAGATGCGAGCAGCGTGACCGACTTCGGCGGCGCGCGATGGGCGCAGATTAACGTGCACTCGTCGCGCTGCATTCGATGCACCTCGCATCATAAGCCCGCGCACGCCCAGCTTACCACCCCGTTGCGAGTCCGCCGAGTAATTCGGCCACGCCGCAACCGATGTGGGATGGCGATGGGCTGTCACCGCGTCGGCGTCGGCCGCGGGGGCCGTCGCCACCGTGACCGCCTTCGATGACACCACGTCTGAAATTGTCAGCCACGCCTCTGTGCACGGCGGGGGCGTTGACCGGGGGGCGCGGGGCTCTTACCGTTACGGTCTGAAAACCAGCGATCACAGTGAACACCCCAACGATGAAGGGAGACCGAAGGTGATGAACCGACGTTCGTTCCTAACGACCGGCTTGGCGGGGGCGGCTTCGATCGGACTGGCGTCGGGCGCGCGGGCCCAGCAGGCCGCGGCACACTCGCCATCCGCGGGGAAAGACTTCAAGCTGAAGTACGCCCCGCACTTCGGCATGTTCAAGCATCACGCCGGCGAGGACTTGATCGACCAGCTCAAGTTCGCCGCCGACCAGGGCTTCACCGCCTGGGAAGACAACGGGATGAAGGGCCGGGCTGTCGACGAGCAGGCGCGCATCGCCAAGGCGATGAGTGACCTGGGGATCACAATGGGCGTCTTTGTCGTGAACATGGGTACGGCCTGGGGCGCCACGCTCAGCACCGGCGAGCAGGATCACCTCGACAAGTTCCTGCAGGAGTGTCGGGACTCGGTCGCGGTAGCCCAGCGCGTGAACGCCAAGTGGATGACGGTGGTGCCGGGCACGGTGCAGCCTCGGCTCGACATGGGGTACCAGACGGCAAACGTGATCGAAGCACTACGCCGCGGGGTGGAGATCTTCGAGCCGCACGGGCTGGGCATGGTGCTCGAGCCGCTCAACTTCCGCGACCATCCCAACCTGTTCCTGACCAAGATCGCACAGGCGCACGCGATCTGCCGCGCGGTCGACAGCCCCGCGTGCAAGATCCTGGACGACCTGTATCACCAGCAGATCTCCGAAGGCAACCTGATCCCGAACATCGACGCGGCCTGGGACGAGATCGCCTACTTCCAGGTCGGCGACAACCCCGGCCGGCACGAGCCGACCACCGGTGAGATTAACTACCAGAACGTCTTCAAACACATTCACGGCAAGGGTTTCACCGGCGTCGTCGGCATGGAGCACGGCATCGCGGGCAAAGGCCAGGATGGGGAGCGTGCCCTGATCGAGGCCTACCGCCAGGTCGACAACTTCTAGCGCGAGCGGAGCAGAGCCGCGGACTTCAGTCCGCGCGGTCCAGCATATACTGATGAGCTGCCAGCAACGGAGGACCCAATAATGAACACCACCAACCCCGGCAACGCGAAACAGACCGATGAAGGCGGCGTCTCACGCCGCGATTTCATCAGAACCTCCGCCCTCGTCGGCGCGGCGGCCACCACGCTAGGTCTGGCCGGCTGCGCCTCTGGCCGCCGCGGACCGCGCACCACGCCGTTCTTCCCCGAGATCAAAGACCCCACCGACATGATCCGCGTGGGCGTGATCGGCTGCGGCGGCCGGGGGACCGGCGCGGCGATCGACTGCGTCGATTCGTCGCCGAACGTCGAGATCGTCGCGCTCGGCGATCTGTTCGAGGATCGTCTGAAGGACTCGCGGGACAAACTCGAGAAGGAACGCCCCGGCAAATGCCGGATGACGGACGAGACCTGCTTCTCCGGCTTCGACGCCTACCAGCGCGTGCTGGCGTGCGACGTCAACATGGTAATCCTCGGCACGCCGCCGCACTTCCGCCCCGCGCACCTCACCGCGGCGGTCAACGCCGGCAAGCACGTCTTCATGGAGAAGCCGGTCGCGGTCGATCCAGTCGGCATCCGGCAGGTGATCGCGGCGTCGGAACTCGCGCGGCAGAAGGGGCTCGGGATCGTCGCCGGCACACAACGCCGCCACAGCCCGATCTACGTCGAGACCATGAACCGCATCCTGGACGGCGCGATCGGCGACGTGGTGGGTGGGCAGTGCTATTGGAACCAGGGCGACCTCTGGGTCCACGAGCGCAAGCCCGATTACACCGACATGGAGTGGCAGTGCCGCAACTGGCTGTACTTCACGTGGCTCTCCGGCGACCACATCGTCGAGCAGCACGTGCACAACCTCGACGTGATCAACTGGGCCATGGGCGGGCCGCCGGTCAAGGCCTACGGCATGGGTGGCCGCGAAGTGCGCTTCGACCCGAAGTTCGGCAATATCTTCGATCACTTCGCGATCGAATACGAGTACGCCAACGGCGCGCGCGTGATGAGCATGTGCCGCCAGACGAAGGGCACGTCGACGCGCGTCTCTGAGTATCTCATCGGTACGAAGGGCAGAGCGAGGCCGAAGAGTGGCGAGATCTTCGCCCGGAAGGACTGGAAGTTCGAATACCCCGAGGGCACCGAGCCGGTGAATCCGTACGTCCAGGAGCACACGGACTTGATCCGCAGCATCCGCCACGGCACGCCGCTCAACGAGGGCCAGCGCATCGCCGAGAGCACGATGACCGCGATCATGGGCCGCATGTCGGCCTACACCGGCCGTGAGATCTCGTGGGACTGGGCGATGAATGCGTCCAAGCTGGATCTCCGGCCGCCGGCCTACGAGTTCGGCGAGTTGCCGGTCCGGCCGGTATCCGTGCCGGGTGAGACGAAACTGATCTGATTCGGGTTGGCATTGGCCGGCGCGCATTGCGTCGCCGCCAACGAATGGTCGGGAAAGTGAAACTCCGGCGCGCGGTTGCGCGCCGGAGTGTTCTAGCAAGATCAATCCAACCGTAGCGTCCGACCCCCGTGTCGGACGTAGATGGCTTGCTGATTTCCTCGGCCGACTGGGGCGTCGGCCGCTACACTTGGATTCGATACGCTCTAATCTGCACTTACGAACAGCCCCGCGTGTCCGGAGTCCTGCGATCAACGTCGCCGCGCCAGCAGCGCCAGGCCGCCCAGGATGAGCAGCGCCATCGCGGACGGTTCGGGGATAATCCGGATAATCCGATTCTCATCGAGGAATGACGCGTACAGCGCCCCGTCGGGGCCAAACTTCAGATCCGCGGTGATGCGCTCGCTGTCCGCGAATCCCGAACCGATGACGGTCGCGTTGCCGGTCATGTCTATCCGCAGCAGGTCGCCGGTCCCGGCGTGAACCGTGTAGAGATCAGTTCCCCACAGGGCGCTATCGCCGATGGCGAGGGACACCGCCCGTCCCGTATGCAGCCCGGAATAGAACGAACCGTCCAGGAGCGTCCCGTCCGAGTCGTAGAGGCGGATGACTCCGTCGATGTTGGCGTTGAAGATTCGGTCGAGGGAGTCGATCGCCATGCCGCCGCCGAGGGTCGGTGCCGCAAACAGCAGGTTGATCGACCCGCCTAGATACTCGTACACCTCTCCGTCGTTGTCGCCGATCAGCAGCCGCCCGGTGCTGTCAAACTGCAGATCGTTTGGGTTCTCTATCATCGAGTCCGGACCGAAGAGCAGATGCACGCTTTCATCGGGGTGAATCGCGTAGAGCGAGCCCTCGGTTATGGCCAGGTTCGACCCCGCCACCAGAACCGAGCCGGGCATTCCGCTAATTAGACCACTGCCATCGTACAAGACCGTGTCGGGATCTCCGATCGCAACGTCGCCGTACTCGACGACCGGCGCGCCGCCCACACCGATTTGGTGGATGAACGCCGGGTCGACGTGCGAACCCTGCCCAGAGTAGAAGAGGTCGTGGCCGACGTACATCACACCGGTGGGGTCAAACGTCATGCCCAACGGTCCGCTGGGCGCCGCGTACTCTTGAACGGTAAACCCGGGCACCGTCTGCCCCACCACGGCGGCTGCTGTAAAAGCCACACCGATCACGGCCAGACAGCGCAAACTTGTCCTCGTCCTCGTCCTCGTCCTCGTGTGCATGTGTCACTCCTTAGGTCTCTCCACGACTTATCGAGATGCGGAACGCTCACTCCCCCTGGCTAATCACCGATCTACTTATTCTAGGGCGCTGGGACGCGGCGGCAACGCATCATTTTGTGGGGGGAGGGGAAATTTCGGGCTCATCCGGCTTTTCCGGGAAACTCGAACCGCCAAGGCGCCAAGTCGCCAAGGATCTTGGGTTGTGCCATGCGTTCGGCGAGGGCTACTGGAACGCTGGTCGATTGTCCCGGCAGTGTCTC
>SDBT01018713.1_pt1 | contig 10880 bp, 26 predicted proteins | sample 2277101 | NCBI WGS metagenome assembly SDBT01 (sample SAMN10404973, study PRJNA504765) | marine sediment metagenome | isolation source: marine sediment core GS10_PC15, 103 cmbsf | place: Arctic Ocean: Southern Knipovich Ridge | collected 2010 | reverse complement strand
GTGCTTTCATTCTTTGGCGGTCAGCTGGATGTTTTGTGTGGCATTTCGCGAGATGATGATCCAGGAGATTATCATAAGCTACCCGATTTCCTCCACTCGTGGGAGCACAACGGCCCGCTGCAAGAGGAGTTGTGGGAGGCAGGGTTTGAACTGAACCACGACAACGAGGACGGTACGTTCTACTGGTGGCGCGTGGGCGACGACGGCCCTGACGCGCTGGACGACGACAGGGAAGATGAGACTGACGTGAAGGTAGCTACTGCGCTGGATTGGCTGGCGTGGAAGGAGGAGGAAAGATGACTGACTTTAAGTATGGCGACTGGGAAGAGAGCGAAGATGGGGGGACGCATTTCCAGCGTAATGTTGACGAAGTAGACGGTTCTCTTGGCGACATAATCAGGTACCATGCGGCAGGCTCCGGGTTGCCGGGCTGTATATTTTGTAAGGACAACCCAAATGACTGACTGGACAAAAGAACTCGAAGCGGCTACGGATGGTAGCCAGTGCGCTGGATTGGCTGGCGTGGAAAGGGGAGAAATGAAGACGCAGACCCATACGACAACATTATCAGTCTTTGAATGCGCCTGGTGCGGCATGCTTTTCGGGATTACTGAACAGTTTGAGCAGAAGCGCCGAAAAGACCACGGCGATGTTTACTGCCCTGCTGGGCACTCGCTATGCTACTCAGATCAGAGCGAAGAAGAGCGCCTTAAGAAGGAATTAATCTGCGCTCAGGAAGAAGCAAATCGAAAAGGATCTGATCTCCAGGCAGCTCAAGCTGAGCGCGACTTCGCAAACCGTTCGCGCAGCTCAATCAAAGGCCACCTCACGCGTACCAAAAATCGAATTGGCAACGGCGTGTGCCCGTGCTGTAATCGCACATTCAAAGACTTGGCGCGCCACATGCAGGGCCAACACCCTGACTACGCCAGCAAGGACCACCCAAATGACTGACTGGACAAAAGAACTCGAAGCCGCTGCGGATGGTAGCAAGTGCGCTGGATTGGCTGGCGTGGAAGGAGGAGGGAAATGAGCAGTAAAGCAGAAAAACTAATTGAGGCTAAGCCGCAGAGAGATACGGCACAGAAAACTATAGGGCTTCCGGGCTGGATTGTTGAGAAAGCCCGAGAGTTTGCCGAGTCCCACGGACAGAGCATGTCCTATGTCGTGACTTGCATTCTGGAGGATTCTTTTCAAGACAAGGAGCACCCAAATGACTGACTGGACAGAGAGGAAGGAGGAGAACCATGGTGAAGAACGATCTATCAAGTGACTATGGTGAGTGTGCGGGCACGGGCAGAATAGGGATCGCTGATAGAATTGATCGGGTTGCTCGGGAGTTGCGCTTACTGGAAAAGCCCGAGAGGCATAGGCCAAGTTGCCCCCGCAACAATTTTTCGAGGCGTACCTGTAATTGTGGTGTTGATGCTCGCAACAACATGATTGCTGCCTACCAAGGAGAGCTTGGTGACTGCGCACACTTGATCCGGGAGAGTGCCCAATGACTGACTGGACAAAAGAACTCGAAGCCGCTGCGGAGGAATGGGCTGCGCCTGGTGCGATGCCAGAGAGGCTGCTCCCAGCAAGTGAGCGGACAGGCAAAGAGTTTCTGTGTGCTGCCATCCGTGAGGTGCGGCGGTTGCGGGATGAGTTGGCTGATGCATTGGAGCACGAAAAGGACTCCTGCCCCTGCTCGTGGTACAAGGCCGGGGGAATTATGAGGAAGCCCGCGCCACTGGATGAATGCACGTGCGGGCTCAAGGAGGCGCTGTGGGGCCAGAAAGGAGACGGGGCATGAGCACGAAGCGATTAGAACGTAAGGCACGCAAACGTATCCAGAGCCAAGCGGCCACCAAGGAAAAGCAACGCCTACGCGCCAGGGCAGACAAGATTTGGCAGCAGTGCATCAGGCTAATGCATCCATCGTGCGAGATGTGCGGGGCACCTATGAACGAAGGGCATCACTTTTTTGCGAAGGGTTCGTGTTCAGCGCTTCGATACGATCTTGAGAACGGGATCGGGCTTTGTGCGAGGTGCCATCACCTACACAATCTTGGAAAGGCGATAGTGGATGTGCCCATCACGAGGCTGCGCGGGGACGATTGGTACGATGAACTATTCGGGCGCAAGGAAGCGCTAACCAAGCGCAGCAAGGAGTACTACGAAGACGAGATTGAGCGGTTGACTGAGAGGCTCAGGGAACTGGAGGGGGAGACATGAGAGATGAATTCGATGTGATTGCGGTGCGGCTTGACATCCTCAAGGTGCGCGTGATGGCTAGAGGAAAAAGCAAGCGTAACGCCGTGGCGACCGCAGACATGGCTGTTGCGAGGCGCGGGGTAGACGAGGAGTTTTACACCATTGTTGATGCTGGACGATGCCATGATGGAGATACGTGGATAGGAGAAGTGTGATGACTAAGCCCTACGCCCAGCCCGTGTACCGCGCAGCGGGTGGCGCTATCTGTGACACGGAGGAAGAGGCGCGGGATAAGTCGCGGAAATATTATCTACACAGTCGGTTCTATGAACTAATTAATGAGATGGCATGGCATCCGAATCCTGCCGCACGATTAGAAGATCCGCCACGTGGATGGCAGCATCAGTGGATTGGAACGGGAGAGGAACTAGGACTATGCTTGGAGTGGTTTCTGAAGGATGATATTCACTGGCAGATTGCAGTAGCCGCGCACAAAGAAGCCTGCGAATACGCCGACGCGCGGCTGAAGGAGGGAGAATGATGGAATTTGAAGGTTGTTGTGCAGGGCTATTGGCGGCGCTAATAGTTTTTGTAAGCCTGTCTTTTATAACAGGTTGTGTCGGATAAGGATTTTGCAGCAGGGTAGCTCAGTTGGTTAGAGCGCCACTCTTATAAAGTGGAGGTCGCGGGTTCAAATCCCGCCCCTGCTACCAACACCAAGAAGGAGAACTGAGATGGAAAAGAAAATATATCGGGAAGGATCGGGCCCGCATCAGGTTGACAACGCATACATTGCCTTGTTGGGGTGTGGATTTACGGGCAAGTTGTTAAGTGTCAGCTTGAATGAAATAACGCTTCCGCCCACATGGTATTCGTTTGGAGGTGGTACTCTGACGATAAGTTACGATTCGCAGGTGACATCACTGGACTACAACGCGGCTTGCATGACTCAGCCGGTGATGCTAATGGTTAGGAATGATTGCGTTGTGGTCTATGATGGATTTGTTACTTCATGGAAGCCCATCGGGGACGAACCAGATCGTATCGTGTGTGGCGAGATGTGTATTCATAGGGTGAGCAACATTCAGGAAGTCTACAACTTCACTATGACACAACCAGAGGAGAAGTGAGATGGAGTTGAGAGGCAGGGACTTTTATTACTGCGGAAACAGGAGAATCAAAATGGAAACAATGCAAGAAGAAGAACAGACGCAGGACACGGAGTGCATGCAGCAGATTCGCCAGGAGCTGCACCACGCCAAGCGCAAGTTGAAAGGTAGCGATGAAGCGCTCATAGAAGTATTGGGCGATTACAATGAGCTCCTAGAGGCGCACATCAAGCTGGAAGTCACCCTAGAGCGCACATCCCTTAAGTCCAAGCGCCGCCTCAAGTCCATCCGTGGGCTGGAGCAGGCGCTGCGCAAGGAGCGGCTCAGGCACGGCTACATCAAGATGGAAGACATGACGTATGACGAACGGGATGTGATGCTGGTGGATATCGCTACGCACAAGGCGAAGTTTGAGCGCCAGCAACGTGAGTCAGACGCTAGTCGAGTGGGTGCTGATATCGCCAAAGTCCACGGGGCGATGGCTACGGCGCATTTTAATGCCCAACAGGAGCCCGACAGTGAGTAGGCTGGCGGCACAACTGACGCCTGATGAACGGCGCATTATCCGCGAGGCATTCCAAGGGCTGGAGCCAGGCGATGCCATCAGGGAAAATTGCATTCGCGTGTACTCATGTGCGCTGGATGTGCGAGAGGAGACTGTGCGATTAGTGGCTGCTGAGGAGGTTATGTATAGATGATTATCCAAGCAGACAGCCTAGCGCCTTTCCCGTTGCCAGATGCCTCAGTCCAGTGCTGTGTCACGAGCCCGCCGTACTGGGGGCTCAGGGACTATGGCGTCGATGGGCAGTTAGGGCTTGAGGCAACGCCGGAGGAGTTTGTAGAGCGGCTGGTGGGTGTGTTTAGAGAGGTCTGGCGTGTGCTGCGGGACGACGGGAGCCTTTGGATGAACTTAGGCGACTCGTACTGGAACGGTGGCGCGGAGAAACATGATGGTGGGCATGGGTTCGTCGATGGTGGCAAGAAGAAGCTAGAGACAGCTCGCGGCGATCTGCTTCAACGTCGTTCATCAACATTACTTGGCTTGAAACCCAAAGACTTAGTGGGTATCCCCTGGCGCGTAGCATTCGCCCTACAGGCGGACGGCTGGTATCTGCGCAGCGACATCATCTGGAGCAAGCCCAACCCGATGCCCGAGAGCGTGACGGACAGGCCCACGAAGGCGCACGAGTATTTGTTCCTGCTGAGCAAGGCGCAGCGGTACTACTACGATGCGGATGCGGTGCGTGAACCGCAGGAGTCTTTGGGGAAAGGGATGCGCTTTCGTAATAGCGCAAAATATATAGATCAGCCAACGGGGGTAAATAACAGCGATCATCACGGGGATATAGGCGCAGCAGAAGGATACAACCCACTTGGCCGCAACCGCCGCACCGTCTGGAGCATCCCAACCCAACCGACACCTGAGGCTCATTTTGCGGCATTCCCGGAAGCGCTGGTGGAGCCATGCATCATGGCAGGCACGAGCGACAAGGGCTGTTGTCCGGAATGTGGCGTGCCGTGGGAGCGGGTTGTGGAGAAAGAGTTAGTTCCAACAAAGAAGGCGGCAAAGATGTTCGTGGTAGATGAGCGAGACTTGCAGGCTGATAAAAACGATCAAGGATCGAATCGCCAGAAGGACGGACACAAACCAGGCTGGATATATTCAACCAAAACCATTGGGTGGCGTTCAGCCTGCCAATGCAGCGACGAATTATATCCTATACCATGCGTCGTCCTTGACCCCTTCGGCGGCACGGGCACAACTGTCAAGGTGGCCCAGCGACTAGGGCGTAAAGGCGTGGCGCTGGAAATCAATTCAGAGTATTGCCGCATGGCGCACGACAAGACATGGCAAACATCACGGCAAAAACAACTACTGTAAATCTGGAGAGGGAGCTATCCGATGGTTCATAGAACGTACTATTCCAAGAGCGCCAAGATAGCAAACCTATACGTGCCCACGGAGCGGGAGCTGCTTGAGAACATCAAGAACTGGCACAGCATCGCCGACGCCGCACCTACACCGAAGAAGCGCCGGTATGCCGAGGATCGCATCAGTGTCCTGGAGCAGCGGCTTGGCTTATGCACCTGCACGAGGTGGAGGACATGCGCGACGACGTGGGGCCGCAGGTTGAGCTGGAGCCGGGGCATGAACTGCCGAGCATGCGCAAGGGATCGCCGATGCCGACGAGGGGGAGCAAGAGATGAGTGACAACCTCAACGAACAGATCGCGCTGAAGCTGGGGTGGCGGAAGCTGGAGGGCTGGGAACTGCTACCTGAGCACGGCGACAAGCCACAGTGGAAAGATCCATCGCCTAATTATCTGTTGCGCCGATATCATGACAATCCCCCCGACTTTGAGCACGAGTGGAAGCACGCGGGGCCGTTGTGGGCTGAGCTGGTGCGAAACCTCGGCACGCGCATGGCTATGGATCGAGTAGGTCTTGAGGTGCTCGATGTAATGGGAATGTATCCCTCAGAAGACGAACTGAAAGCCGCAACATGCCGCGCGTGGCTGGCGTGGAAGGAGGAAATCAACCCATGATACGCGATGAATGCACAGCGTGCGGCGAGAATGACTGGGAGCCGTTCATGAAGGTGAGCCTAGCCGAGGACGCGGAGATGTGGGAGTGCCAGGGGTGTTGGGCGATTGTGGCGCGTCGGGAATATGAGGGGGACGAATAAAGTTCTTGACATTCTGTGTTGGTATCGGTAAACTATACCCAAGATGAGAGGAAACTAATAGAGAGGAGAGGGACATGGCAGTTGTAGAGCAAGTTGTATCGACGGGTAGCGACGGGTTGCGAGCGCTCGTGCGGGGTACATATGACCTGCAAAAGATTCGCATTCAGATGGGCAATCGCATCGTAGGGAACTTCAAGGTGAAGTTGGGTCAGGAGCCGTCAACGTCAGAGGAGGACATGGAGGAAGACGCCAAGGTTGTGCTTGCGGCGATTCGAGAAAGCTATGATCTGATCACGGATGGTGTGATCGACGACATCCCAACACGGAAGAAGTTCAAAGCTGCGGGCGTCATCGACACATATACGGAGTTCGTTCTGGTTGCGGCTTACCTGCGTATAGAGAAAGATGAGGAGCAGCACTTTCGCCGTTTCCGGGGTGTGCTGGAAGACTTCCCTATCTGGGTGGAATGGATGATAGACGTGCGCGGTGTTGGCCCAGCGATGGCAGCAGTCATCATCAGCGAATTCGACATACACAAAGCAAAATACCCGAGTAGTTTCTGGGCATACGCCGGTCTGGATGTTGCGAAGGACGGTGCGGGGCGTTCGCGGCGCACGGAACATCTCGTTAAGCGTCAATATATTGACAAGGACGGCAAGGAAGCGGAACGGAACAGCATCACGTTCAATCCGTGGCTGAAAACCAAGCTGATGGGTGTGCTTGCTAGTAGCTTCGTGCGGGCCGGGGCTGGAAAGTATGAGCAGATTTACAGGGACTACAAGCATCGTCTTGAGAGCAACCCGGCGCACGATGAGAAGTCTAAGGGGCACCGTGATAACATGGCGAAGCGGTACATGGTCAAGATGTTCCTGGTCGATCTCCACATGGAGTGGCGGGAACTTGAAGGGCTTTCGGTATCCGTGCCGTACAGCGAAGGGAAATTAGGATTGCGCCACGACGCGCGATAAACCCGAAGATCACGAGCGAGCTAGCAGTACGGAGAAAACCATGAGTTCTTAGCGAGCCATTTTGTGGCAGAAACCCATACCCGGGGAGCGAGTCAGAAGCGGGGAGAAATCCACGCACCTTGAGCGAGCCACGCTGTGAGAGAAACCCAGTGAGTACACGCGATCAGAGCACTTGAGAAAAACCAGTTGAGGCCGAGCGAGCTAATCACAATGAGAAACCCAAGGATGCCGATCGAGCCACCATGTAGCAGAAATCCATACAGGGAGAGCGAGTCAGGAGGGGGGAGAAGTCCATTGACACCAAGCGAGCCAATACACGGGATAAAACCAGGCTTCAGCAGCGAGCTAGAAGTATCAAGAAACCCGAATCAGGGAAGCGAGCCATTGTTCCATAGCAACCCAATAGCTTAAAGCGAGCCAGCCACATTTAGAAACCCAAGGTGGCCAAGCGAGTCATTATCAACCAGGAACCCACACGGAATGAGCGCGCCATTAGCCATTAGGAACCCAGGTAGCCAAAGCGAATCTTGACATTCCAACTACACAAGCCTAAAATGGCACAGCGGAGGAGACGAACATGCTGGACGACATGAACAATCACATAGCAGCCCTGGTGCGGCTTAGTTCGGGCGGCACTGCGCCGGCTACCACATTCGCGCACACGATGTGGGCTGAAACAACCCCACCTGGCTACACGCACATCGCCGAAGATCATACATACCCTCGCCTGTTCGACGACGAGGGTCGCTGGAAGGGAGCGGACGATGCTTGACTTCCTGGAAATCATCTTGATACTCACAGCCGTGGTCATCTTCGGCTTCTGCATCTACCAGCAGGGCAAGCGCGACGCCCACAGCCAGGCACGGCTGGACGTGCTGGAGTCCATGATGATTACGCTTGAAGACACGACAGATCGTAATTGGTTACATCGGATCAAGGCTGAGGTACATAGCGATAAGCGGCTAGACTTGCTCCAGTCCATTATGTGCGACCAGGACAAGCTGAACGGACAGCAGATAATCTGGAACGAAACCATGCGCGCCACAGTCAACGCCATGGCAGTCCAGGAATGTCAGCGGCGCATGTTCACGCCCAGCGATGTTCGGCTGTTGTATAGCCTGATGCGGGACATCGACGCGCACGAGCACGAGCCGGAACGGATAGCGCGGGAGGGGAATTGATGAGTGAGGAAGAGTATGTCGAGCTAATACATATCACTGAGCCACCATTCGGCGCTGAAGTGTTGGCTAGGATGTTTCAGATACCAGTTCACGTCATTGAGAATGCGCTGTCTTGTGATTGTCCAACAATTGACGAGATGCGACGCGAGCAAGAGAAAGTTATCGGGTTGCTTCTCGAAGGCGCAGCGGATGTTGCGCGCGGAGAGGGGAACTGAGATGTTAGACGCAGCGATTGTTCGGGGATTTACGAGTAGGAGCGATGTTGATCAACAGCTCCACAAGACAATTCTACAACTCGTCGTCGATGAAGGCATGGAGCTATTGTTTCTACCCAGCATATTACCTGTTGGGAAAGAGTGTCAGATTATGATCCGCGTGAGATGGTACGATGAATCTGCTAAACGGTACATTCAGGTACAGCATGTTCCGCTCGGGATTGGTAACGCAGAGCGAGACATACGTATGCTTGTGCATCAACTCAAGGTGGTGATCGCGCGCCATACCGGAGAGGGGAACTGAGATGAGCAAGGAAGAGGTTGCGCTATTGAGCCACGAGCACACACCTATGCGTTCATGGAACGTTGCGGCGACAACAGAATCAAGTGTAGCTCAAGACAAGATAGATGAGATGCTGGCATTTTATTTGGCTGCGTTTCGCATAGAGGAGAACTCAGATGATACAGATCAAGGATAACGCTGCAACGGATTACTCCCTTGGATTGGTAGTAGAGGGCACAGATTTGTGCGCCGGATCGGTGCGCCCAATGACCATTTCTGATGTGGTTGGCATCAACCGTGGGTTATCTGGGATTCAGTATCAAGAATTTACCAAGTCTAAATATAAACGCAGCCAGTCCGAACTTGAGCAGCGCGAAGACGCAGCCAAGCGCAAGCAGCTCCCGTGGCGGTACTGAGATGCCAGGGCTAATCATCACTCAGCGACGTGAACTGGTAAGGCACATTCGGTGGAGCTGTGCACATTCAGAGAGGGAGCACTTCGGCAGCAAGACGGCGACAGTCACAGCAAAGCTGGAGCATATCAGGGCGCGGCATGTGTTCGCGCGTGATATGGCTGGAAAGCAGTGGGGAGTGAAGTTGTTGGAGATGCAGAACGAATTGCTTGACGCGGCGATGGAGGGGGCAAATGCCTAACCGCCCACCCATATTCCGTCCATCATGGCTACCCGAGCCCAAGCCACGCAAACGCCCAAGCGCGGCGCAGCGTGGGTACGATGGGCCATGGCAGAAGAAGAGTAGGCAGTATTTGAACATGCGTGGGAACCAGGAATGTGTGTACTGCAAGATGCAGGGCAAGTTCAGGCCGGCAACGTGTGTGGATCACATTATCCCGCACAGGGGCAATGAAGCATTACGTATGGATGTAACGAACTGGGCTGCAAGTTGCCTGCGTTGCAACTCGCGCAAAGGCGACAGGCCCGTAGAGCAATTTGTAAAGGAGCTAACTCATGGGACGTAGTCCGGCAGATACAATTCCAACAACCTTACTAGGCAGCGAAGAGATACACCGCGTCACCTTGGTACAAGACAGGGAAGCTATTGGCAACGGCTTCAACGCAGTGGGCACGTGGACGGTGCTGGGCAATGACACGATTACGCTAGCACCCAGTACGGAGCATGTGTTTGGCACAAATTCGCTTTCATTTGCAAAGACGAATGGGTTGGCGAATACGAAAATAGGAGGTATCCAGGACACGATCACATCCGTGGACTTGACGCGCTTTGGCCCATCTGCGGCTATCGAGGTGATGATGCAGGTGTCGTCCGTTGCGAATGTGGACAAGGCATTCGTACGGCTTGGCACAGACTCAAGCAATTACAATGAATGGCAGCTTGACGATTCCGAGATAGCCGCAGGCTCGTGGACGTTCAAGCGCATACTCTTGTCCGGTAGCCTGAACGTGGTGGGCAATGGCTGGAACCAAGCCGCTGTCACTTACATGGCGGTGGGCACAGTGCATGATGTTGAAGCGGATGCGCTTGCGGCAATTCTGTTCGATAGCGTGTTCATGGTAGGCGGACAGATGACGGTTGCTGGTGTGTAGGTAGAGCAGTGTGCTGTTAGGTTGCTGGTTCGAGCCCAGCCGTATCAGCCAACGGAGAGGAGAGGAAGATGCAGAAGAAGTTCTCAGAACCAGGTGACATTTACCAGATACCAGAGGACGTGGGTTCCGACGCCTTAGTGCGGCTAAGTGGTGGGCAGTTAGCGCCGGGTGATTGGTTGATGGCGATACAATATTCTCACGAAAGTGTTTGTGAGTTCGGCAGCAGCACGGCTCGTTATTCATATGCACTGCTCAAGCAACTGAAAGCCGCAGACACATCAGCGCGCTATTTCCAAGTCGAGCGGATATTTATAGCGGATTGCATTTTCGGGTCACAATGGCTAGTTAGCAAAAAACCACAGACGGATGCTGAAATAATCAAGGCATTGCTCGGCAAAGCTTATGGGCACGGCCCGGTGCTCGAACGTGCGCTGTGTGTCCTTGATAATGTTGACGCGGAAGAGGCGGCATCGATCAATCCTTTTAAGGAAGATAATGCACATGGATGGGTCCAGTGGAAAGGTACAGAAGTCTGTATTGACATTCGCTGCGAGTGTGGTGAGCTTGGGCATGTTGACGGAGAGCATTGTTATTCTGTGAAGTGCGGGGGATGTGGCAAGAGTTATGCCTTAAATCCGCACATCAAACTGCATGAGATACCGGAAGGCGATCCA
>SDBT01018712.1_pt1 | contig 10880 bp, 8 predicted proteins | sample 2277101 | NCBI WGS metagenome assembly SDBT01 (sample SAMN10404973, study PRJNA504765) | marine sediment metagenome | isolation source: marine sediment core GS10_PC15, 103 cmbsf | place: Arctic Ocean: Southern Knipovich Ridge | collected 2010 | reverse complement strand
ATTTTGGATAATTCTCTGATAATTGACAAATTTATTATGTAACCAGATTTCCCAAACTGTTTAACCATATTTTAAAGAAAAAACCAACTTAAATTATGGACTTTTTACGAGACTCTCATTTATGAGTGTCATAAAAGTTTAATTTAAAATGTTATAAAATTTTCAGGAAAAATCAAACACAATGATTTTTTGATTTTTGTGAATAATTGGGCATCTTTTTCCTGTTGGGGGAATTAAGGGGACACAATACATAATAATTATATCTTGTATCCCCTTAATTCCCCTCAAAACCAATATTTAACTTTCACTTTTCATTGCCTAAAGATTTGGCCTGTCATAAAACCGGATTGGATTCATTGGAAAGAAAAAACATCGCAGAACAGGTGATGGGTTATTTAGATTGTGCTCAAATCAATTCTTTGTCCATACTTCAATATTTCATATGCTACTGGATTTGAGTGGTTGAAGTCTTTTTCTCTGAAAGGATGTGGTTCTATTCTGCTGTCAATTTTGCGCCGTAATCTCATTAGTTCTAATTGTATGTCAATTGAATTTTCAAATTCGTTAAGAATTACGGCAATGTCAATATCACTTTCATCACGATTTGTCCCCTTCGCATAGGAGCCGAAAAGGAAAACTTGTTTGCAATCATAATTAGTTTTTATTACTGAAGTAAATTCCCGGGCAATGTTTAAAGCATCTGTTCTATCCATTTACGCAATTCCTTTATTCTATCAATCCACAGTTTCACATATTCTTTAGTACATAAATTATAAAATTCTTTTTTGTAATCATCGTATCGCGCATTTATATTAAAAGAGGTAATAGTATCAAGCCAATCTGAATATTCATCTGTCAATTCGATTTTACACAATTCGGCTAATCTATAGAGATTATGAATGGCAGGCGCATGTTTTTTTAAAATTTTTACATGTAGTGCCTTAAGTAATTTTTCTACAGAAATATGGCCGATGAATAACGCCCAATTATATGATTTTGATTTAAATAGCTCGTTCATTGTTTTAAAATCATCATTTGATGTCATAAACAAATGATTCTTGATTTTTTCAATATCCAAATCGTTCGTATTAGGATTTGCCAATTTGAATTCCCTTTTCCTTTTAGATATTAAACTATTTAATCTATTTGGAGGATAAAAATATAATTAAATTCCAATATAATCAACAGAAATCATCTATTTTACTCATTAATTATTTGAAAGTTAAGATCGAATAGGTCAGGAGTGCTTTCACCCTTGGGGTAGATAAATTACATCCGTGCTCAAATAATTGATTTGGATTTTGCTTTTTTTCATAATATCTGTAATTGACACAGGCAATACTGGAGAGAAATAATACAATTTGGCAGTACGCTGAATTCAGTCAAGGAATTTGTGAAGCAACAGATTACTGACTTTACTTATGATTTGAAAGGTAGGGTCTATTTAATTCATGACCGAACAGTTAAATTTTGGTTAAATCAGATGATTATGGCATAGGTTGAGTAACTTATTCAAAAAGACCACATCAAGGTATTGAGTAAAAGATTCCAAAAGGAAATATTTGTAGAAATTCCGAAAAAATTAAATCCAAGCCAATATTATTTGGATTGAATTATGAATACTATCGAGAAGCGACATGACGGATGGAGTATATTAACCCCACGCACAAAATTCTATTTGATTTTTCAATTTTATTCTTATTATTACTTCTAAGAAACTATTCATTTTCACAGACAGAGCTGCGAAAATGTGTAAACGCAGATACCCGAGAATGCGGAAAACAAGATCAAAACAAAAATAGTCATTATGCAGTAGGTTTTGTAAGCGCTTACTTTAGTTTCTTAGATCATGAACCAGCATTTTTTGCCGCTTGTGGAGCGACTATTCATGTTTCAAAAATTCAGGTTCAGGGTTCAAAAGTTCCCGGTTCAGGGTTGAACGGCAAAAATAAAGAATCACACAGAGGAGAATCAAATCTTTTATTATCATGAAAAGGGTATAAAATTGGATGTTGGCGACCTGTTTTTGGACGCGGACCGGGTGGTTCCATTATCATTTATCAGTCATGGACACAGTGACCATCTTCGAAATCATAAGAATATATTAGCGACTGCGCCAACAATTCAGTTTTTCAAACTACGATTCGAAAACAGAGTGAAAAAACCAAACTTTATTTCTCTGAATTACTTTGAAGAATTTTTATTCGAAGATCTGAAAATTACTCTTTTCCCTGCCGGACATATCCTCGGTTCCGCTATGATCCTGCTGGAAGATCAAAAGGGCAGATTACTTTATAGCGGAGATTTTAAGCTGCGGAACGGCCGGTCAGCAGAACCGGTTCAGATTCCGGAAACAGATATATTAATCATGGAATCAACTTTCGGTCATCCCGATTATCGTTTTTCCCAGCAGCGGGATCAGATCCCGGATGAACTGCAAAAGTGCATAGAAAAGATACAAAAGGACAAAAAACTGCCGATTGTTCTTGCCTATTCAATGGGTAAAGCCCAGGAGGCTATGTTGATATTGGGGGAGCTGGGTTACCGGGTATTGGTTCATCCTTCAGCATGGAATATTGCTAAAATTTATCAGGATTTTGATATTCAATTTCCTAATTGTTGTTTATTTAATGGACAGATCGATATAAATCAGGACGTATTGATTATTCCTCCGCATTTTTTACGCTACCAAAACCGGGCAAATTTTCCGCCATTTCGATCTATTTTCCTGTCCGGCTGGGCTAAAAAACCAAATCCAAATTTTCAGATTCATTCGGATTATGCTTTACCGTTAAGCGATCACGCCGATTTTGATGAATTATTGGAATTTGCCGCCAAAGCAAAGCCAAAAAAAATATATACCGTACATGGGTTTCCCGGGTTTCCGAAATATCTGAAAAAGGCCGGATTTGATGCGGAGTTTTTGGGGAAACCGTAGGGCGGACGATGAAGCTGGAGCTGGAGCTGGACGATGGACGATGGACGATGGACGATGGACGATGGACGATGGACGATGGATAAAAGATTAAAGATTAAAGATTAAAGAAGCAAGATTAAAGATTAAAGAAAGACAATATTAAAGAAATATCACCGTTTTTGGTGCGGACATCGTAGGGGCAATCCCTTGTGGTTGCCCTGGGTTCAAATTCACAACATCGTCATTATCGGCAACATTTTTTGACTACACTGTTTTTTGGGCAGGCACAAGGCCGGCCCCTACGTTGGATTTTTAATTTATTATCTAATATTATTTAACATCAAATCTATAAACCGGTTTCCAGTCTTTTTCGGGGGGATTTTCGATCATTTCGAGACAGCGGCGAATGTAGAGTTTAGTAGGACCATCATCGGGATAATAGTGCAAAACCTGATTCATTTCCCGGATACATTTGTACCATTTTTTGGTCGAATAAAATTCCAAACCGTTGTGATAGGCATCAATAAGCCAGGTCCGTTCTTTTTTTGAAATTTTTCCAATTCCTAAAAGCTCATAAATCCGGATTGGTTCATCTTTTCCTTTTACCTGTATAGTATCCAGTTCCCTGGTAACGATTTTTTTGCCGGCAGCTTGTTTTGCAGTTTCGGAAATGATGATATGGGTTCCGTAAAACTTGTTTACTCCTTCCAGCCGTGCTCCTAAATTTACCGCGTCACCTATTACAGTGTAGTCGAAAAGTTGTTGTGAACCTAAATTACCGACGACCATAGCTCCGGTATTTATGCCAACTCCAATATTAAAATAGGTTTCTCCCTGTTGGGCATATTTCTGCTGTTTCTTTTTTAAAGTTTTGATCATCTGAACCGCTGCAATACAGGCATTTTCCGCATGTTTTTTATAAAACAACGGTGCACCGAAAACAGCCATAATTTCGTCGCCGACATATTTATCCAGCATTCCTTCCTGGTCGTATACTATTTGGGTCATTTCGGTTAGATATTCGGATAGGCGGCTGACAACTTCCTCCGGTGGATATTGTTCGGAGAAATTTGTAAATGCTCTGATATCCGAAAACAGGACTGTCAATTCTTTCCGTTCGCCGCCATAACTGGGGAATTGCCCGGAATCAAGCATTTCTCCCACTACACTTTTGGAAACGTATTGCGAAAAGATCTTCCGATATCGTTGTTTTTCTTTCTGCTCAGTAGCATACAAATATGCTGTATTACCAAAATAGCTAAGACTGATGGCCAATAGAGGAGAAACAAAAGGTAAAATATGATTAAACCTGGCAAAGCCATAATATGAGATTACCACATACAAAATAATGACAAAAAGTGTTAATATCCCTGCTTTTACCGGTTTGATCCGCACTACTGCCAGTCCGATTATGAACGCAAAAAAAGTGATCAGAATAATTGCGGCCCAGCCGGGGAAATATTTCAGGTAGTTCCCGGTCAGAATAGTATTTAGCGCATTTGCATGGGCTTCAACACCGGGCATTTTTTGCTTAACACCGTCATAATCAAAAAATGGTGCAAATTTAGTATCCTGAAGTTCTTCGGCCGAAGCACCTATGAAAACAATTTTATCCTTAAAAGTTTCCCACATCATTCTGTGCAGTTCAAAGATATCAGTATCCTCTTCATCGCCGAGATAAAATTCAGGATCATCATCATCCAGAATATTTGAAAAAGAATAGGTATTAAAAGTTTTAGCCGGACCGGCGTAATTGATCAACATGGTTTCAGCAGAGGCTTTGGGAATAACTTTCTCTCCGAGATAAAAAAAGTTGTTATCCTCCCGGATATTTTGATCAGGAACATTTAGTAGTGTTTTTGCCGCTAATACAGCCAAAGGATAATGGCGAACACCCCCTAAGGTTCTACTGAAATAATAACGCCGCAAAAAACCGTCTTCATCTTCAATGATATTAACATAACCCCACGGTGAACCAGAGGAATCCGATAAAGATGGATTAATTATCCCCTCAACCGGCGGCAAAGCATATTGATTAAGGGTCATTGAAGGGCCAATTTCCGTGACCAGTTTCCCGGCAAAAATCACATTGCCGAACTCTGCAGCGGCCAGACCAAGTGCAGCATCTTGAGCCGGATCGACCAGGGTAGGATCAGTAAATTCCAGATCGAAAACAATTAATTTAGCCATTGCGAAGGGATCATTCAGATTACGGATCAATTTTGCGTAAACACTCCGCCGGAATGGCCATTTAAATTCTTTTGCCATACTGACGAATGTTTGATCATCAATATTGACGATAACAATAGAGGTGTCCCGATCTGCCATCGGACCACGAAGGCTGAATTGCTGATTTAAGACCTTGAGTTCAAGATTCTTAATCGGGGAAAGGAGTGATAAAATCCCGGTTATAATCAGCGTTCCGACAGTGATTAGTAAAACTGCGAGAAATTTTCGTTTACTTTCAGATAGATTTAATTTCATTGTTTTGATTGAAATTTAATGAATTTTCAGTTACTCCCATGGTCAACAACATGAACAGGACGAAAGAATTTCATCCCAATTAATTTTGCGCTAGGTGGAATGAGATTCCTCCCGCCAGTGGGCGGACACGCTGTCTCTTCATCACGACATAAAAACGTCGTTCGCTCGGAATGACACTGAAGGTGTAGTTTTCGGACACCCCATTAAACCAGGCTAAAAATTTTTAAATTATGTTTTTTAAAATCCTTTTTAAATTACACGCTACACAATTTGTGCAATTAAAATTGCAATTCGTAACGGAACCGAGCCAGGTAATCTTTGAAGGATGGATTAATTGTTACTGTTTGTAATCCGGTTGTCGGATCTGTAAAAGAACTGGATCCATTATCGGTAAAATCGATTGTACTCAGATTGATTATGAAGTTATGCCGTCTGTTTATTGTCAGTTTTCCGCCCAGATCGAATTGGGTTTTTGAATAATCGATTATAAACGTGTTGTTGCCGGGAAAAGAACTGGCAGTACCTCCCGATGCGCTAAACCGTCGGAAACCCGAATACAGACTAAGTTTACCCTGAAACATCCGGTAATCTCCACGAAAGTCGAAGCTGCTGAATTTAAACAGGTTCATACCACCTAAAAATGAGTTGTCATTATTAGTATAGCTTATAGTGGTTCTTAATGGGATATTATACCTGGTCTGGATAGAGAAAGATTGAATGTCATTATTAATACCTAAGGGAAAGGGAAAAATTTCTACCGGCCGGCTTCCGGAAAAGGCGTCGGATTTATCCAGGGTAATATAGTTTAAGCTGATATTGTGTTTTAAATTAAGCAGGGTGACATCGTAATTAATGTTGAATGTTAGGTCTTTTGTTGTATTGTCCTCTCTATCATCTACCTGGTCAAAAGTAACAACCCCGTTATCTCGTTGATAAGAACGGTAATTCAAGTTCAGGTTTGGCAGTCCTGGGCCCGGGAAAAAATTCACTCCGAACTGTTTAGTCTCCAGATCCAGAACCGGCTTGTCATTATCTTGTTTAAAATTATCCTCGTATTTTTCATAACCAAGGGTTAAATATACTCTGTTTTGCCATAACCGCACCCGGTCATTGATAAACAGTCCTTTAAGATTTTTCCGAATAAACGGATTGCCGAGAGAATTATAAGCCGATCCGATCGATTTATATTTAAGTGTGAATGAATTCCTTAAAAACCTCAATTGAAAAGTGTGGGTATAGGCTAATGACGACAATTTGGTTGGATCAATGGGAATCGAACTGATATTCCAGGTCAGATATTTTTCATAGTCAGCCGGATCAAACGGGATATCCTCTCCGGTCAGAGAATCTATATCGGCCTTGGATAAAGGGCCGCCAGAAATATCATCTGTCAAAACACTAAGGGCAATTTCCGATTTCCACCGTAATCTATTGTTAAAAAATGAAAATTGCAGATCACTACCGACAACCACATTGTCCTTTGGTTTCAGACCGTTTTGAACCGAATTGACATCATCCTTTACTTTAACCACACTGATCCCGACATGGGAACCGGTTACACTGCCGAATGTAGTCTTTAAAGCCAATAAATTTTGTTTAAAGGTGCCGTATCTTGATACCCTATCCTGCATTAAATAAACTCCCGTATTAGTAGTAACAGTGTCACCTGTAGCCTCATCTAAAAAAAGCTGCTCTCCGGAAAAATTTTTGAGAGAATCCTTGACAAGAGTCGCATTGACCGGCCGGTATGTTTGTCCCATAACAAAATCAAAATTGACGAATTTAAGATTTAATTTAGCGTTAAGGCCCCGAACGCGTTTACCCCAAAGCATCAATTCTGAAAGACGGGGAGAGGTATCTCCTGCGTAAATATCCAGCCATTTTGTATCTACCCAAAACAAAAAGCGGTTCCGGGGTTGAAAATGTTTGTCCTCCAAGGATGTGACATAAAACCGGGTTCCGTATCTCACTGATCCTTGCCGGCCCCGAAACTGACCACCGATCAGGCTGTAATCCAAACGATTTCCGCTGTATTTATCCGACCGGGTTTCCGCATAGATATTTCCGGAGGCATTGGCTAGCAGGGGCAGAGTCCGCATCCCTCCCCGCTGAACGCTGACAAGCTGAAAACGCCACCTGACCGGCTGGTAATCTTTACCGTCAGGATGTACAAAATACAGATCAATTTCATGCTGTCCTTCACTCACCCGGGGAGGTACATAAGTAATCAGATTTTCAGAGAGTTCCGGTTGAACCATACGGCCATCGATCAATAACCTGGTCTTCAACAGATCGATCTCACCCGGTTCGAAAAAAATTGAAATTGCAATCACCAGATCTTCCATTTCCAATCGCTGACCATTTTCCGGGGTCAGAATCAGATATTTTTCTTCACTCAGTGCAAGCTGGTCCGCTGCAGGCTGTGAGGGAATCGGCTGCAGGAGCGGAGTGATCTCCTGCGGGGCTTCACCAGGTGTAATCTGAATTTCGAAAGGCTCGTAATAGGGATTATCCACCGGCAGAGTATATAAATTGCCGCCCTGCACTAAAGAAACAAAATACTCTATCGTACCTACATCCTGAATCTGGGCGGGTATCGAACCGCGAAATTCATCACCAAAACTTTCCATGACCAGATATTCATATGATTCTTCATTCTGGATTCTGAAATAGATACGCATTTCATCAGCGGCCGTTACCCCGCCATCGACCCGAACAGAAATTTCGATTGTTGTATTTTCCTTTGCAAAAAATATTGGACTGTGAATAATTCGTATTTGTGACTGGGATACACTATTAAACCCGATCAGGATTCCTAAAAGAAACAGATATTTTTTATTCATAATATTTGAAAATTGCCAATTCATTCTTAATTCCCTTTAGGTCTCGTCTGAAGTTTCAGAGTCTTAATATTACCGTCTTTATCCTTAAATTCGATCCTCAATTCATCTTCCTGGCCTGGAGGTGGGTCATCATCGCCCCAATCAGGCAGTTCGTTGGGATCGGTTGGCTTTGTATCAGGGGGATTATTGCCGTCTGAGGTTCCGGTCTGACCCGCCTGAACTAAAACAGACCCGTATTGATTAATTAACTCAATAATGCCTGAAATGCCAAATATTTTAAAAATGCCGTCTTTGAAATTGGCATAAAATTCGGTTCCCTTGACTGCGGCCACACCAGTGGGGGTTTCCAGACGAAATATAGTATTTTGCTTTTTGACACTTACAAAAACTTCACCCGCCGACATAAAAATCCGCTTGGCGATCGACTTCTGCTTGCGTTCACCCTGGATAACAACATCTGATCTGGACCGAATTTTCATCATACTCTTATCGTCGGTAAAATAAAGTGCCGCAATTGAATTATCACCTGTTTTAATCTTATCACCTGAATTTAACCGGTAGCCTCTCCTTCCCCGGTTCCAGGTTTTTGTATTAGTTTTTTGAATTTCTACCTTACCGTTGGTTTTGAATAAAAAAGCTACATCCTTTGAATCAATCGCTTCACTGGGATTAAACAAACCAACCATAAAAATTAAAGCTATTATAAATGGGAGTTTTGATTTCATGATGCCCTCAATTCTCAATTATTTCAAATTTTATATTATCATTTTCTTTTACTAATTCTATATCACCGGTTCTGATCAAATTTATGATCAATTGTAAACCTGCTAAATTCATCTGGTTATCTTTGTAAGACATGTTTTCCGAAGTCGGGAAGTAACCTTGATCGGTTAAATCGCTTAAAATTTGATCCAGACCCGGTATTGAATTTAACAGCGAAAGCAGATAGTTCTCTTCAACAATCTGTTGTGTAGATCCGCCTTCAGAAGCTGGGTCCTTATACTCGAATCCCCAAATCTCACTGGCAAAATTTTCAAACCGGTTACTGGATAAACCGATAGTTGTTAAAACCTGCCAATAGTAAATCGATCCGGATGTTAGCGGTGGATTTGAGGGATATGTGGCTATAGTTTCAGAAATATTTTCAAGTTTCCACAAAGTTTGCCCCTCAACACCGGTAGCTATGGCGTCCTCGGGGGATTGATTTTCGTCATTATCGTCTTTTTTGGCGACAATGATGGTGTAGTCCCCGGCATTTCCGGACCAGACAAATGTCGGTTGCGGTGTAGAAACAACCGGCAAATCCTGCTGATCGGAGGGACGGCCGGGATAGATCAGTTCAATTGTTGTGGTATTTGTTATATCTAAAATTATTTCGGCGGGAAGGTGGGTTACTACGGTCCCGGAAGTTAAAAATTTTGCTTCCAACAAAAAGCTAAAGATATATCTGCCATCGGGTAAGAATCCGGTTGCCAGTATTTTATCTCTTATTTCTGTAACTGTATTGTTAATGCTAAAACCCTCTAAATCAAACTGAGTATCAATATTTTTATCAGTAACAACTTTTTCTTCACCCTTGGCCAGCAGGCTCGGTTTAGTTTTTCCGTCAGCTAAAGATTGCTGTCCCTCATTTCCCGATTCCCTGAATAATTCGATATATAATATAACCTCGACATCTTCTTCAGAATTGTTTTTCATCCTCAACCAGAACAATGGTACCCCACCCTGAGATGTTAAATCGATATCGGCCAAAGAAATTTTTTGCGGTGACACGCCAAAAACTCTGGCCTCAAACTCCACATCCTGACCAAAACTGCTGCCCCAAAAAGACAGCAGCAGAATCATTATTGAGAAAAATTTAAATACTTTCATAGTTTATCCTTTCAAAATAATATTGGTTACTCTCAGAAAAACAGAAAATTTACCCCCTGATTTGAAATGAAGTTTAGTGCATCATTAAAAACCCATGCAAGAGTAATGCCAAATTTAAATTAGTAGATCTTGCCGCTTGAATAAACTAGCCAATCGTGTTAGCAAAGAGAAGCAGAGAGAAGAATATGTAAATATTACCTCATTGATAATCTCAGCATCCCTCACTATATAACACAAGATACAGTTATTAGAGGAAGCTCAAGAATCATACTAAATTATTTAATTTTAATTTAACTAAAAGATTTACTATTGACAAGGAAAAAAAGAAAATCAGAATTGATGAATCGGTAAGTATAACTGAAAATTTTGGTTTACCGCCAATCATTGTATCAATGAGAGACAATACATGATGCACTTTGATGCTTTCGAGGGGGCGTTGCAGCGGGGTAAATGTTTTGCCTGTCGAACGTGGTTCCGGGAAAAAATCAAAAATTAAAAATTAAATATCAAAATTACAAATTAAAAATTAAAATGTCTGCCTGCAATAAGCTGTTGCGGATTTGAACGTTAGGGCAACCACAAGGGTTGCCCCTACACAAAAACGGTGATATTTCATCGGTTTTTTAATCTTTAATCTTTTATCTTTAATCTTTAATCTTTTATCTTTTATCTTTTATCTTTTATCTTTTATCTTTTATCTTTTATCTTTTATCTTTTATCTTTTATCTTTTATCTTTTATCTTTTATCTTTTATCTTTTATCTT
>SDBT01018711.1_pt1 | contig 10880 bp, 10 predicted proteins | sample 2277101 | NCBI WGS metagenome assembly SDBT01 (sample SAMN10404973, study PRJNA504765) | marine sediment metagenome | isolation source: marine sediment core GS10_PC15, 103 cmbsf | place: Arctic Ocean: Southern Knipovich Ridge | collected 2010 | reverse complement strand
TGGTGATACAGACACAATGGATATTGGTACTTCTGCTGGTGGTACTCAGATTTTGGCGGGAGCCAGTATTGGTTCTGTTGCAGTTGTAGGTGGACCTGCGGTTACTGCTTTACAGTTTATTGCAAGTGCTACAACTATTCATGTAGAAATAAATGAAAGTACTGATTGGGATAACATCACTGCTGGTAAGTTTTTGGTAGAGGTCTTTTACCTTAGTACAGCAACAGAACTTAATAAAGGATATCCCAACAGATTTCACTCTTAATGGAGAATAAATAATGGCAGCAAGATACGCTGGTAGAAATTCAGCAGTTGTGTCTGATGGAGGGGGAAGTGTACGTATGACTATTCCCGCTACTCCTTTTCAGGTACAAGGTAATAGTGGTACAAGTATACCGTGCCGAAAGGTTTTTATAACACAGGCTGCTGGTAATACAGGACAGGTACGTGTTAATATTGGTGCAGTTGCTTCTGCAACAGTGGGTATTAACGTACCCAAAGGTGCAACAACCGCAGCCAATGGACCTGGTGAGCAGTCACCCCTTGAGTTAGATATATCTGATGTAAACTTACTGAACTTCTACTCAAGTACAGAGAATGACACCGTGGATGTTTTGTATTTAAACTAAGGAAAGCTATGAATAAACGAGGCCAAAACATATTAAGTGGTTTACTGGTCATTGTTTTACTTTTCTTTGCTACAGTATGGTTCAGTATTCCAATGACCGCTATGAGAGTCGATGACTCTGTGGTGATGGTGTATACATATACACTTAACTATAGTGACAATTATGTTCAAAGAGGCACGGCTTCCGGTGTGATTATAGATGATGATATTATTTTAACAGCAAAACATGTTATAGAAGGTACTGATAAAATAGTTATCACAACTATTGATGGAGTAGAGTTTACTTCAAAAGAGTTTGTTGAAGCTGATGACACTGACCTGGGTTTAATTATATTTGATGCCAATGATATGACACAATCTAATATAACCCGCCTTCCATCTTTTATTGGACAAACTGTGTTTGGAATAGGTTGTAGGTTTAATCTTAATCACAGTTTCTTTAAAGGAGTTGTAGGCACTATATCCAGAAGTGTCCCGTTCTTTGGTAATAAGAATTTAATACAACTTGACATTGCTGGAAACCCTGGAGATTCTGGTTGCCCTATATACAACCGTTTTGGGGGGATTGTAGGAATACTTGTGGGTGGAAAAAGATACGCCGATGGTGTTACATATATTGTCCCTGCGAAAATATGTCGTTTGTTCCTAAAACAGTACGAAGCTGACAGGAATATGGAAAGGGCTGAATAATGGCACATATACGATTCCAACTTCCAATAAAAGGTATACATAAAGGCGGTGCAGTTGAGCTATCACCCGCCTTAACTTCTGGTTACATGAGTAATGTACGAGCACGTGATGTACTTGAAAACAAAGTACGTATTGGTCAACGACCTGGCTTAGATAAATGGGGTGACGGAGACCAAGTTGGTGCAGCAGAACAACCTGTAGTTGCAATGATTTCTGTTAGTTCGGTGAGTTAGTATGGGTTTAGGAAGTCCTATTGGTAGCGACCTTATTTCTGGTACAACTAACGGTAGTACTCTACCGGAACCTTGGCCCCCTACTGAACCAGAAGAAAGAAGTATATCATTCGGCAGTTCTATCAGTCTGGAAATCGGTAAGACATATGCTATAGTAATTAGGGCGACTGCTGCTGATTTTAGCAACCGTGCTTTATGGCAAGTTAAAGTATCCGGTGGTTACGCTTCTGGTGCAAGGTATACGAGTAGCGACAGTGGTTCCACTTGGTCGTCTACTGCGGATGATATGTGGTTTAAAGCACGTTCTACTGGTATTACTAAAGATAGCTATACTTTTGCTTACGCTGGTTCGGGGGCAAATTTATATGGTTCAACTTGGGTTGCTCAAACATTTTTAGCAACGTCTGACTATGATATTACAGGTGTTATATTACGTTTATACAGATGGTCAGGGGCATCACCTGGAACGATAACCGTAAGCATAAGATTGGTTAGTGGTATACCAATAAATCCTGTACCTGCTGATGTGGCTATTGGTATAGCCATTAGCACACCACAATTAAGTTGGGAAGATGGTGGTGGCAATGATACTTATGATGTATACTTTGGCCCAACTGGAAACATGACGCTGCGTTCATCTACTCAAGCAGATGTTACGTGGACCATACCTGCGGGATTGCTTGCTGGTTATAGTGCAGTTTACCAATGGAGGATAGACGCTAACGTAGGCGTGGATACGTTTACTGGTGATACATGGTCATTTACAACTTTAGTGTTCGCACCCCCTGTACCAAGTGGAGACGGTGATGAGTATGGTGGAGAAGGTGGAAAGAACTTAATGCGTACCGTAAGGCGTTTATTAGTGGCTGCTGCCAATAAAATTTACTATGAGGACGAATAATGGCTGTTAGTCTTTCTGACCAAGTTACTACCAGAAGGTTAGTAGCTGTAGCTAATTCAAAAGTGGAGTATGAGGACGTGGCTGGAAGCTTAGTTGCAATAACAGGTGCAACCGATGTAGATACTACTGACCAACTTGTAATGTTTGAAGCATTTCAAAAAGCAATCATAGTCAACGGTTCTATATTAAGAGTTGCAGATTTTATAAATACGAAAATAGACCTTGGTAGTGGTAATGAACTAACAGACCCCCCTGCTAAGGGAGACATACTTACACAAACTACCAGTGGTGCTAAAATGGTAGTGGACTTTGTAGACAGCACTAAGAGGTACATCTATGGTTACACAACTACTTCTACAGCTTTTACAACTACTGCTGGACACACCTTAGCCTCTGGTGATGAGACAGCAACAATGAATCCGAATCCCGCACCAAAACCAAATGTAGTGGCACAAGCTACTACGATGCCTCATTGGTATAACTATACAAATTACCCTGACATAGTTCTTAGCGGCACGTTCTATGGTCAGGATTCTGGCTCTACAAAAACATTCGGCTCTTTACCTGCGAAAGCCTATCTTGGTTGTTTGTATAGAGGTAGGGCAGTTCTTTCTGGAAATCCAGAAAATCCTCATCAATGGTATATGTCAAGGCAAGCTTATATATGGGACTATGCTTATCTTGCTAACGATGCACAATCGCCGGTAGTCGGGAATAATGCCGATGCAGGTGAAGTAGGGGACATAGTTAGAGCTTTGATACCCTACAAAGATGACTACCTTTTGTTTGGTGGGGCAAATACATTTTATGTTTTGAGAGGCGACCCCGCAAAAGGTGGAGACCTTGACCCTGTGGACTTGACTGTTGGAATATTTGGTGCAATGAGTTGGTGTTTTGACGGTGAAGGTAACTTATATTTTTGGGGAACCAACGGAGTTTATATAATGCCAACTGGTTTCGGTCAAGTTAAATGTTTGACAGAGAAAGTATTACCAGATATTATAAATACCGAAGATGTAAACCCATCAACCCATAGAATTACATTGGGGTATGATAGAAGAAGAAGGGGTATTTTAGTTTGTATCACACTTTTGGCAGATGGTAGTAACTCTAATTATTGGTATGATTTAAGAACTGGTGGTTTTTTTCCTGAGAGTTATCCTGATGAGTGTGGTCCATACTCTTTGTTTTATTATGCAGCCAACGATAAAGACTATACCGATTTACTCTTAGGGTGTAAAGACGGTTACATTAGAAAATTTCTTGACAGTGCAAAAGATGACGATATAGGTGGTTCGGACACAGCAATAAGTAGTTACTGTTCTTTACCCATTCAACCTCTTAGTGCTGATGGAGACAATGAGGGTAAGCTAACTTCATTGACTATAACAAATGCTGGTGGTGCTGCTGGTGGTGATTTTAGTGATACTGATGGTGTTAGTTATGAATACCATGTAGGAGACGATGCTGAGACAGTATTAGAAGATATTATAGATGGTGCTACTGCTATGGAATCAGGCACACTTTCTGGTACAGGAAGAAAAGAAAGAATAAGAAGTAGAGTACGTGGTGCTTACTTAGGGATTAAGTTGCTGAATAACACCGCAACTGAGACGTGGGCTGTTGAGAACATAGAAGGAGAAGTACAGCCAGCAGGTAAAATAAAGTAGAGGAAAGACATGGCTTATCAAGATATAATTGCAAACTTTCAAGCAAAACAAGACGCTGCTAATTTAGCAAATCAGAAAAGGTACGAGGAAGCCCTATCATTATACGGTGATATTGTAGAACAGTATAAACCAGGTGGTGCTTTTGGTGCTGGCTTTGAGGCACAACTTGGGAGGCAGAAAACAAAAACAGTTGCGGGTCAAACTCAAAGTTTAGTGAGTTCTGGTTTGTTTGGTACTTCTGTAACTGCTGGATTAGGTCAGAAATTTGAGGAAGAGATTGGTCAACCTTCGAGACTAAAACTCGAAGATGTACGTATGGGTAGATATGCTGAGGCTATTGAAAAGAAAGCTGGTCTAATTGAAAGACGTGAGGACGTTGGACCGGACTACGGTGCAATCGCATCTTTATCCGCACAAGCAGCTTCAAGACCGCAGACTTATCAAGCACCAGCAGACCCTAATGCCCACGGTAGTTATAATAATCCCTATGGTTCAAGTTTTTACAGACCCGCTACTGGTGCAAGTGCATCATGGGGAACACGAACAGGTTCACAACCCTCTACATCAAAGAGAGCAGTTAGTCCTTACGCAAGTAATCGTGTAACAGCAAGTACCCCAAGTACTGGTGCATTTAAGGTTTTACTTCAACGATAGTATTTTAACAAAGACAATAAATGAGTTTGATAAACGCAATACCAAGTATAAAAAAGAATAACTGGGATTCTGCTGTTGAGTTTAGTGTAAAAACACGTCAAGCTTTACAGACATTAGCCCACCTACGTCTCGGTGTGGACTCCACACCCACATTTGCGGGAACAGTAATCACTGGACTTACTGCAAGTAGGTTGACAGCAACAAATTCTGCAAAAAACTTAGTATCAGTATCAGACCTAACGAGTTGGGTAGCTGGTACTTCAAACAGGGTCACTGTTGCTGATGATGGTGATGGTACAATTACATTGTCTGGACCACAAGACATACACACAGGAGCAAGTCCTACATTTGCAAACCTCTCGTTAGGTACAGGTGAACTTACTTGTGGTTCTATCAACAGAGTGTCAGGAACCCTCACAATTGAAATAGGTGGGACAGCAGAGATTTCAATTACTTCTTCTGCGATAACTCTTGGTGGTAATTTAATAATACCCGACAATGGTTATATTGGTTCAGTATCAGATACAGACTCTATACAAATTAACTCAACAGGTAATGTTGCATTTACTCAAATAGCCAGAGGTATTTTTCCAATAGCGGGTGACGACATTGCAACCAAAGAATATGTTGACCTTGCCGTAGGTTCCTCTTTTGACTTATTCCTGTCCAATACTGATGATGGGGTAGTAGCCAACACTCATGTCATGTTCCCAATAGAAACAGGAGAAGCTCAAAGTACAGAAACCTCCGGCACTCTTACTCAGGGGGTAGATGACCAATTAGCTCTTACCTGGTTGAGTGAGGCTGGAGTACCTGGAACACTTGATTTAAGAACGGGTGTTTATGACGCTCATATACATTTGAATAAGAACGCTGGTGGGGCTACCACGGACGTTTACTGGACACTTAGCTTTGTGGATGCCGATGGATCTTCCAACGAGACTTTAGTTGTTACCAGTGAAATAGAAGAGGGGATTACCACCTCGGCAACAAGCTATGACATACACGCCGTAGTAGGTGCTGAGGTAATTACAGGAGTCACAAAAAGACTACTCTTTAAGATATATGCTAATATTTCCAACGGTCAGAATGTTACCTTGACCGCCACATTGGAAGGGACTACAGATGCCCATGTAACTTTCATGTTACCCTCAAGCGTATGGCAACATCACGGAGACGTGCTTGACGATATTAATATCCTTGGTCAAGTAGGTGCAGACAGTGAGTTTCTTGTAGGTACTGGTGCTGGTACATTTGCTTGGGAAAGTGGAACAACTGTACGAACATCATTGGGCTTGGGAATTGGAGACAGTCCACAATTTACAGGTATTGAATTAGGTCATGTTTCTGACACTACTATTACAAGAGCGTCTGCTGGAGACCTCAATGTTGAAAATAACATTGTTTACCGAGCAGGTGGAACAGACGTACCTATTGGAGACGGAGGTACAGGTCAATCTACCGCACAGGCAGCCATTGATGCTTTATCTGCGGTATCTGGTGCAACAGATGAACACGTACTAACCAAAGACACAGCGAGTGGTAACGCTGTTTGGAAAGAATCTACTGGTTTTAGTGAGGCCACTACACAGACAGTCAACCTTCTTGATGCTGATAGCACCGCAGAAAAGCAAACTAAGATAGATGCTATTCCAAAGTATATCCCTAATGGTCAGATTATTACGTTTCAGTTTGAGGCCAGTAACACACATGTTGAGAACGCCGCTTTAGAGTGGGTTGGTTTTTATGGTGGTGGTACTATAAATATATACGGTGATACAAGCGAGGGGAATAATTTATATAACACGCAGAACACGATATTGGATTTTACCTCAAACGATGCTAACGGTCTGTATGTCTACCAGTGTCTAACACGGGTGCTAATTAGTAATCTGAAAATAATGGTAAAGGATAACGTACAGGATGTGGTAGAAGGTGACAATCAATACGTTAGTGGCATATACGCAAGGTCTTGCTGGTTTGATGTTGATATTAGATATAATTATATCTTAGGGTCTGGCACAGTTAATTCTCAAGGTATATTTGTTCAATCAAGTTCATCCTTACTCGTAAAAAATTATGTGTCGAATGTTAGGTATGGCATCTCAGTTTTTGGTGGTATAAGTTTAGCAAACGGTAACGATGATACCGGAACACAACCGGCTTATGGTTTGAGAGCTTATAATACAGGAACACTTGGTAAGAAAAATGTTCAACCATCTGGCAGTGTTGCCAATGAATTAGAGCAACTTGGTGGAGCAATTAGAGCATAAAATAAAAAGGAGTAATATGGCTATTAAATTAACGTATGGTGACGTGTCCGATTATGCTAAACTTGGTGTATTGGCGGGTAAAGCTAAGGCTGAAACTACTTCAATGCAATTACAAGCTGCTGCTGATAGACAGGTCATGCAAATAAACGCTCAACGTGCTTCTCAGGTACAAGCACAGGCACATCAGAAAGAAATGCAAGAGTTTGATAGTTATATGAATAACATTAGGTATCAATCCTCTGAGGCTTGGGAACTGGAGAAGATGGAACTCAGTTCAAGACATGATTTTGAAATGATTGAATCTAAACGTGAAATGGATTTCATGTCAGGTTTACAACAGGAGCAGAAACAGAAACAGGAAATGGAAGTTAAACTTAAAGCTATTCAAGATGCAGAGCATCTGTCTGATAGGGAGAAAGAGTTAGCTACTTTAAAACTTCAAACGGGTGTGAGTGTTAGACCAGATAGAGTTGCTGGAAAAGAAAGCTTAATTGCAGGATGGTTCGCAGATGCTAAACAAAGAGAACTTGAGAAAACACGTAGGACGGGTGAAGAATTTGTTAATACAAATGTCCCCAAAGACATAGCAGAAGCCAGGAAGGTTGCAGATAGAACGAAAGACCTACGTGCTGAGACAGGTAAGAAAGCTAAAGAAATTGAAGCAATTTTACCTAAACTGAGTGAAGAAGAACAAATAGACTTACGTAGGGTGATAGCAAGTAAAGACCCTGTAGAGATAGACAAGGCTCGTAGGTTACTTGAGTCTGAGATAAATACTGGGAATCGTTTGGACGTGAGAAACTTATATAGGTTTGGTTAAAACACAGTTAAATAGGAGACAGAAATGAGTGAAAAAGTAATGTCAGGACAAAGTACGCAAGAGGAAATAAACAAGACTCAGGAGATAATTGACAGTGAGTTTGAGACAAGGCCACTAAAAGGAGTTCATTTTTACCAAGGTATTTATTTCGGTGATTTTGACCATGAGCACTTGTTAAGGTTATCAATGCTTTTAGCAGATTGGTTCATGAAAAAAGAGGTAAATTAAATGGGAAGATTTAGTCATCTTGCGAGAGGGGAATCAAAAAGTAGGTTTAGTCATCTTGCCAAAGACACCAATTTTCCAAGAGAGTCTTTACCTGATACAAGACCTACTCAGCAACTACCTACTGGAGACCCAGGTGCTCCTAAGGTTACTTTTGAGCAACCTGACAGAGATAGTTTCTGGTCTGAATTGGGTGCGTCCTTAGAAAAGAATACAGCGAATGTTGTTGCTAACCTTGCAGGTAGTATTACTAAGCTGTCTGGTGGTGAGGGTTGGATAGGTAGAAACGCTGCTAATCTCGCTGCAACAGCACAGTGGGCAGAACTTGACCCATCTAACATGCCCTCTCAAGCTAAAGGCAAAGCGTTTGTAGCTCAGGTTATAGGGGGTGCAGTTCCCTACATGACAGCAACGGTCTTATCTGGTATTATAGCTGGTCCTGGGGCTGCTGCCGTGACAGCTTTTGGTATCATGGGTCAACAGGCATACCGTGATGCTAAGGCCACAGGTGCTACAGATTTTGAGGCAGAAACAGAGAGATTCATTGTTGGTGGTATCAATGCTACTCTTGAAGCTATTGGAGTAAACAGACTACTCAAAATGGGTAAAGGTATCAACGTAGGTGCGTTGGCTCACCTTGCTCGTAATAAAGCTTGGGGTGAGTTAGCAAAAGGTGGAAAGAAACTTGGAGTTCAGTTAATAAAACACGCAGTATCGGAAGGTATAGAAGAATCATTACAAGGAACAGTGAGTGAGGGCATACCCTTTGCACTAAGAGAAGTAGAACCCGAAGGGACTCTTGTTGATTTTCTTATGCGTAGGGCCATGGAGTTTGCGGGTGGTGCTGTTGTTGGTGGTATTTTTGGTGCAGGTGGTTCAGTTGCCAGTGGTGTTAAAGGCCAGATAACGCAACAAAGACAAGTAGATGACCTTAACGCTGGTGGTGAGATTCAGGACTTTTCTGATGTAGATATTGAGAAGGAAATCGGAGGCGAGGCTGTTTCTTCTGCGGAAGATATATCCAGAGCAGAGGAAGCTATTGGTGAGGATGATGGACGGTACAAAGTATTTGAGACAGGTACAGATAAATGAGACACATCCTTTAATGACAAAACAGAAGCTGATGAATATGCTCGTACTCTTATTGAGAGTTCATTCAGACAGGAAACCTATGAAGTAAGGGATAGTGGTCCATAGACTTCAATTGTATCAGCCAGTGAGAAATTTGTACAAGCTGCTACTGATATTAAAAAACTTACAGCAGAGGAAATGGGTTTCATAGAAAAAAGACGTAGCCAGGAAAGAGCTAAGAGAATAGCGGGGGCAAGAGAGATTACAGAGGCGAGTGGTAAAGAAGAACTACTCTTTAAAGGCATGGCAAAATTGAAGGGTGAGCTTGAAGGTCGTGCCATGTTTGAACCTATTAGTGAGACTACCCAATTTACTACGGATGAGGTTGAGGATTTACGCTTAGATATTAGAAGAAGTCCGAGACTCAGAGAGTTTGAAAGAATGAACGCTGAGTTAGCTTTTAATAAGGTATTTAAACAGGGAGTACTACCTACAAACAGTGAGATTAAACTGCTTGAGAAACACTTCGGCACTAAGTTCGCAGACAATATCCGTGAGGCAGGTCGGTCCAAGAAGGGTATTGTTTGGGATGTTATGATGGACGTGTTGAATGTACCTAGGTCTTTGAAGGCTTCTTTTGATGTTTCGTTTGGTGGTCGTCAGGGCTGGCAGATTCTATTCTCTATGCCTAAAGTATGGGCAAAGGGTATGGCAGAATCATATAAGGTGTTCTTTACACCAGAAGCACAGCGAGTTGCTGACAATGCTTGGCATGAGATTCAAATGGGTGAGCATTATGACTTAGCCGTTAAGCATGATGTTAGTTTTACTGACCCTAAATCTACAAGAAAAGGAAAGAGAGAAGAAGCTTTTCAATCTGAGTTAGCAGAGAAACTACCTTATGGTGTAGGTAAGGCTATCAAGCGAAGTAACTTAGCTTACACGACTGCTGCTAATATTATGAGGTATAACTACTTTGCAAATAAGGCTGCTGAATTAGAGGGTACGGGAGCCTCTCAAAAACAGTATGACGATATCGCTAAGATTACCAACGACCTTACAGGCAGAGGAAAACTACCAACCAAGTTAGAAGAAATAGCTCCGCTACTGAACGCTGTGTTCTTTTCACCACGGCTTAATATGGCAAGAATAAATGTACCTATAGACGCAATAACAACTGCACCTAAAGGCAGGATGATAAACAAGGCTTTGTCCAGAGAGTTAGCTACCTGGATAGGTAGTACATTAGGGACACTGTGGTTACTGTCAATGATTCCAGGTGTGGACGTAGAGAAAGACCCACGTTCTTCTGATTGGGGTAAGGTTCGTATTGGAGACATGAGGATAGACCCTTGGGCTGGTTACTCTCCGATGGTTAGATTGGCTGCTCAGTTAATGACAGGTGAACGCAAGGTTACAGATACAGGTGATATAAAGGACATAAATGCCTCCGAGGTAATCATGCGGTTTGTTCAGAGCAAGTTTGCTCCACCTGCGGGATTGGTAGCAGACCTTATGAAAGGTGAGACTTTTACTGGTGAGCCACTGGAGGCTACTGCTGGTGGTCTTATGAGAGAAATATCCCATGTATTAGCCCCTATGGTATTAGAGGACTTGGTAGATGCACTCAAGTATCAGGGTTTAGCAGAAGGTGTACTGGCTGGTACGTTAGCGTTCAACGGTGTAGGTGTTCAGACCTACCAGATGACCGATAA
>SDBT01018710.1_pt1 | contig 10880 bp, 7 predicted proteins | sample 2277101 | NCBI WGS metagenome assembly SDBT01 (sample SAMN10404973, study PRJNA504765) | marine sediment metagenome | isolation source: marine sediment core GS10_PC15, 103 cmbsf | place: Arctic Ocean: Southern Knipovich Ridge | collected 2010 | reverse complement strand
ATCCAGGCTAACGTGGGTATAATATGGCAAAGGTAATAGCTAAACTCTATCATGATATAATGAAAAATACAGGCAATAGGGAGTAAAAATTGGCAGTTTTAGGTCGCTTATTAATATCTAGCGCAGAACGTTTGGATTTACCGGATTTTTTAAGCGTTGATTCATTTACACAGGGTGACTTTAAGTTCCTTATGAAGTCATTTGTAGGCTCTGATAAGCCCTATGTTCTAGCTGGGTTCGATGTTATCAATCCAGGGTCATCTATAGGTACTCAAAATATCTCAATTAGAGTAGCTGACTCAATAGTCTACTTCCCAGAATCACTAGCTGGACCTTTCTTTCATGGTTTAGAAGAGGGCAATACCCTATCTACCCCTCTAGTACCAGAACTAAGAAAAAACAGCACTAATTACGTATACTTAACTCTCACTACTCAAGATGCTGCCCAGGATATTAGGGCATTCTGGGATCCAGATAAAGAGGGCGGAGATGGTGGTGAATTTACACAAGATATCAATACTCAAACGGCTCTAGTAGCAGCTATAAATGTATCAACCTCTTCCTTTCCTGAGGACACTGTTCCAGTGGCTATTGTAGAAGTAGGGGCTAATTTCGTAACATCTATTGAAGATGCTCGGGATATGATGTTCCGATTAGGAAGTGGAGGTATAAGCCCAGATCCACTAGCTACTTATAATTTTAGAGAATTACCTACAGCTGCGAATGCTAGATTAGAAACAAACACCTTGATGGACAATGCTTTGGACGCCAACCCGTTCCAAGGTGGTGATAAAAACATCCTAACTCTAAAAGAGTGGATGGACGTAGTTATGACTAAGTTGTTAGAACTTAGTGGAACTACATATTGGTATGAAGATGCTAGTACCTTCAACCTAGTAAATATGTTCAAAGATGCTTTGGGAACATCGATCAAATCTAAAGGTATTTGGCAAAGTTCAGATTCCACACCTGGATTGTTAACATGGACTGAGGATATACTATCTCAAACCGTATCTGATAATAAAGACTACATCATAAGAAATGGTAATAAAACACTGTCTAATGATCAGACTATGTATATATCATTAACCAGACGTCAACCTATAAATACTGGTTCTGTACAAGTTACTTGGCTTAATGGAATTAATTACGTAGATGGAACACTTGGTTCCTTTGAGAATCTAACTAAAGGTGATTGGGTTAAAAAATCTGATGATTCAGATTTTAGATACTTAAGAGTTGAAGAGTTCTTTGCTGCTACTGCTTTAGGTGGTGGTGTTACATCTGCTAACAATGCCTTGTCTATAAAACTTAGTGCTACTTACAGTGGTACAAGTGAAGATAGAGAGGGTGTTTATGATAAAGGTGTTTACTTAAGCTCCGATGTTTTAGTAGCTGATAGAGATGCATCTGCACTAACTGATGCAGGTGGAGACCTATACTGGTTAGCAATGCGATCAGATACTGTGATGAACATATCTGATATTACCACTACTACCTTATCTATAGTTATAAGTGAACATGACGGTAGTACAGCTAAGGTTGTATCTGCAGCTCATGGATTAACTGATAAACAGAGAATAGCTATTGCTGGATCTGCTAACTTTGACGGAGAGTATATAGTTGAAGTTGAAGATAGTAATACTTTCTATATAAATATAAGTAGTGGACCTTTTGCAGATGAAGCAGCTCAATCTGCTTTCTATGCTACTATAACCACACAAGCCAGAACTACCGATGACGGTCTACAGTTAGAATCAGCTAATCATGAGTTTGATGTAAATCAAAATATTCTAATGGCTGGCACTACTAACTATAATGGGTCATTTAAAGTATTCTCAACTGGGAATACTACTTTTACTATTCCAGTTACTTCTGCTATAGCCAATGAAACTGCAGGAACAGCTACTGCCGTAGTGATGTTAGTTAGAACAGATCTTGGTCCTACTAGATTAGATCAAGGTGAAAACAAGCAGATAGGTGAAGTTGATAGTGAAAATCTTATGCTATTTATGGGTATGGATAATGCTAGTCAAACTTTCCCCACTTGGCATACTCCACCTGACTATGATACTATAGATGGTTATGTAAATTATAACGGAATTATATCAGACAATATGACTCAGCGTGTATCTAAGCTTACAGCTATGATGGCTGACAAAGCTCAAGATAAAACGATTCAGTTAGACGAAGAAGATATAAACACTATAGTCAATACTACTAATGGTGGTGCACAAGATATTACCTTTACTTCTAGTGGAACACCCCTACTTAATTTTGTTTTACCTACATCAACTAATAATGGTTCCTTAACTTTAACAGGAACTCTATCATTAAACATTAATCAAGCGGCCTATATTCAGGTCGATAGAAATAATTCTTTTAGTTTTGCTAATTTAGGTACAGTAACTGTAGCTGATATAGATAGTATACCTTTAGATGAGAACATATATATCATAGCTGTAAGACTATCAGGAACTACTGTCTGGTTGTGGAACGGTTTAGAAGCACCAGTTGGTGTCACACCCTCCTTGTTATTTTTACAACAGATAGTTAAGCAAAATGCAAGTTTAAAAATGATTGCTGGTGGTACTTGGACATGGGACGGAAGTAATTTAACTTTTACTTCAGATGCTTATGTTCAGATTCCTAGCCTGACTAAAGAACGAAACACTATCCCCACCTCTGAAAGTCCTATAGCGTTAGCTGCTGATGAAGTTGCTTATGTAGAAGTTAATAGAACAGCCGGTGGTACTACTAACTTGACCGTTAACGTAGCTGATGAAGCTGCTGTAGTTTTAACGCCTACTACTATTGTAATAGCACGTAGAGATGGTTCAGATGTAATTGTTGGTACAGGAACAACTCGTTTGAGAACTAACGAGTCATCTGTATTAGAAGCTACTATGTCTAGTTTTGACGTACAGGATTCTAACTCTAAGTTAATAGCAGGTGGAACAGCATCTTGGGACGGAGGAGCTACACAACTTACCTTCAGTGCCGATGCGTATATACAGATCCCAGGTTTAACAAAAGAACGAAATACCATACCTACATCTGAAAGTCCTATTACTTTAACTGCTGATCAAGTAGCTTATGTAACTATAAATCGAACTACTGGTGGTGCAGCTAACTTAACTGTTAACGTAGCAGATGAAGCATCTGTACCTACAGCACCTGATACTGTTGTTATTGCTAGAGAAGATGGTGGTGAAGTATTAGTTGGCAACCAATCAATGCGATTAATTGATGGTGAAAATAAGAAAATAGATACGGGAGTATCTGATCAGATACTAAATATAATACCTGCCACATCTAATGCAGATGATTCTGGACAAGCTAGACTTATACTTAATAGTTCAAATGCTAAAAGAGTTGATGTAACTAGCTTTGAGAAAACTGTACCTGATGGTACTGAATATAACACACAGATTAAAAACTTATTGCTCAATTTTAGTGGTGCTCAGATTGATTTTGATACAGGCAGTATCTTTGAAGATGACGGGACAACTCCACTAGGGATTGATTTCACTCCAGCAACAATTGCAGCAGGTGAATTTAGATGGTATTCAGTAACACTCGTAGCCAATACAGTAGCTGCAGATAATAGAATATCAGCACAGTTGATAGTAGTTGCAGCTGATGCCGATGGTGCAACAGCAGATGCAGCGCCTAGAGCAGCATTTGCTAATGGGACTAAAATAGGTCAAGTAGTAGTACAAGAATCTGGTGGATCTATAACAGATATAGTTCAGTCAGATATTATACAGCTTTCTACTACTGGCGGCGGAGAAGGTGCTGGTGATGCAAGCTCTATTATAGAGACACTTAAAAATAGACTACTAGAATCTTCATTTGAACTTCTTACTCCAAATGTATTCTCTCAAGATGAAGATGTACTTATAGATGCAGCTTCTACTGGTACTTTTGCACGAGCTACTAATAATTTTGAATATGATGCAATTGGAAAAACATTAGTATCAGTTCAAATGTTAGATCCAGATGAGTTTTTAGCCAATGATTCGTCTCTAAATAGTATAGAATTAATGACATTTTGGAATCTAGATAACATAGACTTATCTGCTACGTATGAAGTTTCTCGCAATGGTGGAAATGAATATCAAACTGTTACTATGGATAGAATTGGATCTACAGAAGTTTTTAGAGGTTGTCATGTATTTGATGCAGAGGCTTCTAATCAAGTACTATCCAGTGAAGTAACCAACAATACATCCTTTGAAATAGATACAACTACTCAACAGAAATTGAGTCAAAAAGTAACTATAGCAAATAAGTCAGAACTCAGAGAAATAGATCTTGAACTTACAATAAACAATACACCTCTTGGTAACATGTTTGTTTCTATAGTAAATGATGATAGTGGTACTCCTGGACAGCCATCATTAGATCTAAATGATATATTAGCTGAAACAAACGCTATAGATATAACAGGATTATCCTCGGGAACCTTAACTGTTACCCTTCCAACAACCGTAACAGTGTCAGGGGATTATCATATAGTTATTAGAACTGATCAAGATTATAAAGATAGTTTCTCTACTGGAGGCGGTGGAGATAACATAGCATTTGGTGCCGATAGTGCTGGACCTGCTTCTGTATCTACTTATAATGGAACTGTATGGGCTCAAGGTACTGCATCATTAACTCATAGTTTAGAGGGAATTGAATTTGATCTTAGAGTACGTATTACTTCTGGTACTGAAGATGTAAATCTAGATGGATACGGAATCTTCTATGATCTATCGTCTGGTGGATTAGTAAATGATATAAAGGAACGACAGGTATTTCATTTCCAAGCAGTTGCTGATAATGATAATGAGTTCACTTTAACACAGTTTACTCCAGATTCTGATATACTAAATGTGTACTATGTACAGGCCGGTCAGGTGTTTAGATTCGGTGCTTTTACTGTACAGGGCAATACAATAGTGTTTCCAGTAGATCAGTTTAATAATGGTGGAGTTGAAACGGTAGTAACTCTTGTATTTGATCAAACTAATGGCGGATCATTTGACAGCAGCGATCTAAATGCGCTGTTACTTTCTAATAACCATTTAGGATCAACAGATGGTGGGATTGATAAATCTTTACCAGGGCGTGGAATATTCTTGAGAAGGCCAGATGGAACTCTTAGAGAAGTAACAATTAACGATAACGATGAAATTGAAATATTTAGTGTGTAATTATGGCTAGAGAATTAGTAAGTACAATAGAAAATAAGAGAAAAAATTACCTCATAAATAGTGCAATGGATTTTGCTCAACGGTCGGCTAGTTTTCCTGCTGCGGTTACAGGAAAATATAACTTAGATAGATATAGATTTAGTAACAGTAGTGCAGGAATATTTACCGTTTCTCAAGACACAGATGTTCCAACTGCAGCAGAGGCAAATTTTAATTTTACCTATAGCTTGAGAGTTTTAGCTACTACTCCCGATACTTCCATAGCTGCTGGGGATTTATGTGCCATAGAGCAGAGAATTGAGGGGTCTAATTTTGCAGAAATTGCACAAAAACTTACAAACCTTTCTTTTTGGGTAAAATCTTCTATTTCTGGTATTTATTGTGCTTCTTTATCAAATAGCGGAGATGATAGATCTGTTGTTCAGGAATATACTATAAATTCTACTAATACCTGGGAATATAAAACTATAACTTTTCCAGAGTCGCCGGAAACTGGAACGTGGGATTACACTAATGGTGTTGGCATAAAAGTATTCTGGACCCTATCTGCTGGTAGTACTTTTCAGACAACAGCAGGAGCTTGGCAAAACGCCGGAAGTTTATTTGCTACTGCCAATCAGGTAAATGGTATTAACACTGGAGCAGATTTTAAAATAACTGGAGTTATGTTAAACGAAGGATCTGTAGCCGCTCCTTTTGAACGAGTGGGGAAAACTATAGAACAAGAGTTATCCTTATGTCAAAGATATTATGAGAAAAGCTATAATATTGATGTAGACCCTGCAACCATTACCAATTTAGGGGCCACTCTATTTGTAGCCGCTAACTCTGGTAATCAAGAACAAAATCAAGAATTATTCAAGGTTACTAAAAGAGCACTTCCAACCATGTTTATCTACAGTCCTGCCACTGGCACACTAGGGCAACGTAGGGATTTTAGCGCTGGAGCTGATGTGGCTGATGCTGGATCTACAATTAGTCAGCGAATTTTTATGAGTCAGGGCTCTTTTGTTGATGGTAGGATTTATGGCATACACTATGCAGCGGATGCGGAGCTATAATGGGTCAAGTATTACTTAAAGATAAAATTGGATTGTTAAGTGAATCTGCCGGAACTATTACCCTTGAGGCTAGTAGATTAACCATTGGTGGACAACAATATGAAACCCCTTCACTGAATGTATCTGCCAATGTTAGTATAGTCAATACTCGATATCAAGTATATGCTGTCAGAAGTGCCGGCAATACCATCTTGGTAGTGGATGCAAATGAGAACAGCGGTGGTCCGGTTGGATTTGATGCACATAAATTAGTGGGCAGCTACTATACGAATGGACTAGCCTCTATAGGATTTGGGAGTTTTGTGAATATACAGGGAGTTCCTACTACTAACAAGATAGATTACTTACCCACTGGCGACTGGGATACTGCTGTAACATATACCGGTTTTTGGAGTAGGACTGGAGATGAGTTGGAAGCCGATTCGGATGTACTCGTTACCGGAACACCTGGTCCAGGTGCACAAATTTTTGACTTACCTGTAAATTTTTTAGTAGATTTTAACAAAATAACATCAAGTGCTGCGGCTGGTATTTTAGGTATGGGATCAATTCATGATTTTGGCAGCACTCAGTATCAACTGCAAATGAATATTGCTAGTACAACTCAGGTTAGGGCTTTTCCTTCTACAGCGCCAGGTACATTTGTTCAAATAGTATCGGTCATAAATTCAACTACCCCTATAACTTTTGTCAACAACGACAGACTGTTTGTTAGATACAGCCTACCTGTTCAAGACTGGGACAACACTCCGATTGAGGATTTATAATGAGCAATACGGGTAAAGCTACACTTAGTATAAAAAGAAAAGATGTAAGAGACCAAAAATCTATTGCAACTGGATTCAAGAAACTTGTTTTTGCCCATCAAGCAGGCGCTGGTGAAACTACCATAGATCTAGCTGCCTTAACTGTTCCCCCCGATATGGCAGGTAACGGATTCGTCAATCCTAGCTTGGCCGACATGCAAGCTGCTAAGATGAAAACCTTTAGGAAGAACTTGACTCTTATAAGTTCTCTTCGTGGTGAGCTTATAGATTTTCTAAGCTACACAGTAAATAGTGCCACCAGCATCACGTTGTTTTTTGATGCTGAGGCAGATGAGATTTTCACTGGTACTCTAGATCATAATGCCAAAACTGGCGTATCTCTAGCAGATGCTAAACCGTTAGTAGCTGTTGGTGATCTGGCCGTAGGTACTACAGACTTTGCCACAGGTGATTCATTCAAGACGGGTGTTGATCCACAAGAAGTGGTCGTATATAGAGGTGGCTTGATACAAATACGTAATACAGGCAACAGTTCCACAGTATTAGATGGTAACTATCATGAAGTAGATAGTGGAAGTGGATTCAGCACGTTGATCAGATTCAATGTTGCGGCTTCCGGCACTCCAGATAGTATTATAGTAAATGGTGTGGGTGCATTAGTAGAGAGACCGACCGGCAGTCAACAACAAGAGATTGATAGTTTAGCCGGACAAATAGATAATATGATACCGACATTGGCTGATTTAGCTAATGTACCAGAGACTGATTTTCAAGCTGCTCCAAACAATATCGATCTCAAGCAATTTGGTGATAGAGTACTAACAAATGAGCAAGATATAGAAACTAATGAACAAGATATAGCAACTATAATAGGTCAAACGGTAGCTTCTACTTCTGGATCATTTGATATAGGAGATCTGAGAATGCAGTGGGGTAGCTTTACACAAGTTAGTGCAGGTTCAAAATTGGTGGATTTAACTTCCTCTTATGCTGATACTTCATTTAAAGTTTTTATGCAAGTAACAAACCAGATAGGTTGGACTGCACGAGCAGCTAATACCACTGTCTCTTCTTTCACCTCAACCACAGGAGTGGGTGGAACTCCTAATGTGAGTTTTTTCACGATAGGTAGGAAAGCATAATGGCTAAGATACCCTTAACTACAGAATTAGAAAATAAAGTTATAGATTTAGAAAATATAAATTCTAGTTTTGTAGCTAATAATACTGGAGAATATACTCCTGGAGCAACTGGTTGGTATATTGATGCTGGAGGAGTTAGTGGTGGTAATAGTTTATTATTAGATCCAGGAACTTATGTATTAAGTGGTACTATGATCTTTGTTGCAGCAGCAGGGGTTGGCTATACTCAGATAAGAGGTGGTTGGGCCGGAGCACAGGGTACTGGAAGTGGAACTCCGCCAGTTACAATAGCAAGTTTAGGGGGAGCAACGGTTGATGCAGGCTTAGATTCAGTATCGAAAATATTACCCTCCACTAATGCAGATAATGCCATATATCAAGCCGCTACATTGAGAGTAACAATTACATCTCAGCTAAGGGTTTATTTAGTACAATTTATGTCGGGTGCTACCCCAGCTAATGCTAGATTTCAAACTTTTGTTTATGCAGAAAAGATAGCGGATTAGGAATTATGATATGAGCTTAACACCAAGAGCAGATAATGCCGGAAAAAATTACTTGATGAACGGAGCTATGGATTTCACCCAGCGAGACACTGCTGCCGTTAATATGTCTGGAACACTGAATTATCAAACAGTTGATAGATGGCGTGTTGCTTTCACTGGAGCCATGACCGGTACTCCTACCAGTCAAAGAATAGCCTCATCTCCTAATACAGCTTCTAAATATGCCCTTGAATTTATATCCCGAAGAAATGCTTCAGTTTCATCTCTGAATATGCAACAAAGAGTGGAGGCCTCAAATGCTAGAGAACTTGCTGGCAGTACAGTATCACTTTCAGTTTATGTAAAGCCTGAGACAGCTACCACAGTAAGACTTATACTAGAGACACCAACTGTAGAGGATGATTTCAGCTCGTTAAGTGCAGCATTCTACGATCAGACTAGAACAGTAACTGCAGATAGTTCTTGGCAGAAAGTGCAGTTCAACGGAATCTCAGTATCCTCTGCTACCAATTTAGGACTGTCGGTAAAAGTCCAGATGGAATCTGTTAGCGGAACAGATGGTTCAACAACCAGTCACTCGATCACTCAAGTAGCTATGATGCAGAAGGGTAAAGAAGTCGATTTTGCCAGGGCCGGACGTAACATAACAGAGGAATTACAATTTTGTCAGAGATACTATGAGCGAAGTCAGGCTGGAGAATTCTTTTATAACTTAGCTCAAGCCAGTGGAAGTCAAGTACAAAGACTGGCTATAGAATTTGCTGTAGAAAAAAGAACAAACATCCCCACTATAACTTATGCAAAAATCTCAGGGGTCGCCAATATTGGTCCTACAGCTGGCGTTTCTACTAGGGCTGTTCTAGCTAGTTTTACAGGGGCTGCTGGTACTGTTATAAATTTTGACTGGACAGTGGACGCGGAGCTATAATGGAAAAAACACCAGAGATTAAATTAACCAATGACTATGGTCGTAATTATATCATTAATGGTAATTTCGACTTTTGGCAAAGAGCCACTACTTTTGTAGCAGCATCAGGAATATATACTGCAGATAGATTTCGAATAATTGATGCCTCTTCTGGCGTTGTAGATATCACTAGAGATACTGATGTACCAACTTTAGCAGAGTCTGGATATCAATCTTTATATTCCCTAAAGGTAGATGTTACGACTGCCGATGCTTCTCCGGGTAATGAAGGCATGTATATAGAACAAAAAATTGAAGGTAATAATTATCAGCCTATACATTCTAAAATAGTTATTTTATCTTTTTGGGTTAAGTCTAATAAGACTGGACAATATTCCGTAACTTTTAGAAATTCTGCATCTGATAGATCTTATACTTCACCTTACATTATAGATGACTCAAATACCTGGGAGAAAAAAGAAATTACTTTAACTTTAGATGATACTGGTACTTGGTTGTTTGATAATACTATAGGGCTAAGAGTAGCTTTTGGCTTACTAGCTGGGAATACATTTAATACTGCTGATGCTAATAAAAATCAATGGAATGGCTTTAATGCTACTGGTTTAGATACAGATGTAAATTTTCTAGATGATACTTCTAATGAATTTTTTATAGCTCAAGTACAGCTTACTGAAGGGGCAGAAGATATTCCATTTAGACGAGCAGGTAAAACTATTACAGAAGAGTTATGTAATTGTCAAAGATATTATGAATTAGTAGCACTTAATGCTGCAATTCCAGTTACTGGAGGCTTTGCATCATGGCCTATAGCTTGGAGAGTAGAGAAAAGAGCAATCCCCGCTACAGCACTAGAGGCCGGATCTTTTTCATCTGGTGCTACTATTTTAGAGAGCCCCTCTACCAGAGGGTTTAGATTAACAGTAAGTGGCCCCGTAGCTACATCGGTGATAATAGATGGTATAGCTTCTGCAGACGCAGAATTATAAACTAAACAACCCACCTGTTATGTGAACAGGGGTTAATGTAAAACCAAGGAGAACAAAATGGCAAGAACAGCAATTGTAGAAATAGCTACATACGATATTAAATTAACATATTCTGGAATACCCAAGACAGGTGCCGATCTAGTGAGATCATTTGGTGGGCCTTTTATTGACCCGTCCCATGAACATGTCGAATACGATGAGACTATCCTAACCGATGATTCGGTACTCAAGGCTCAAGATGATGAGGGTGATACCGAGATAGTCAATGACGATGCTAAGATAG
>SDBT01018709.1_pt1 | contig 10880 bp, 9 predicted proteins | sample 2277101 | NCBI WGS metagenome assembly SDBT01 (sample SAMN10404973, study PRJNA504765) | marine sediment metagenome | isolation source: marine sediment core GS10_PC15, 103 cmbsf | place: Arctic Ocean: Southern Knipovich Ridge | collected 2010 | reverse complement strand
AAAGTTTTTCTTTGTGGGGCCAAATAATGGAATTTTTTTTAATTTATTTAATAAAAGAGAAGTTAAGGAATGTGTATTAGTTACCAATGATAATTACTTTATTAAACCGGTCTCAACAACGTTTCACGGAAGAGATATAATGGCACCTGTAGGTGCTCATATTGTAAATGGCGTTCCTTTGAGTAATTTTGGAAATCAATTCGATCCAGATAATTTTATAGACTATCAAATCTCACTTGAAGTGTTAGAAGAGAAAAAGTTGATCAATTGCACTATTCAATACATTGATTCTTTTGGAAATATAACAACAAATATTCCTTTAGAAAATGAGAATATAAAAGGAACATCCCTAAAAATCAAAGAAGGAGATAAACTAAAAATTAAACTTAAAAATCAGGAGTTTGAAGGGATTTATACTTCTCATTTCGCTAAAGTGCCTAAAGGATCTTTTTTATTTCTTAAGGGATCTAGCGGGTATCTCGAAATTTCTATTAACCAAGGAAATGCCGCAGTCTATATAGGTTTTAAAGTAGAAGACATTATTACAATAATCTTACAAAAGTAAGTTTTTAATATATGAAGGAATAAAAAATGGAAAAAGAAATCCTAGCCTGCATTGAGGATAAAAATATTAAATATTTGCACTCTGGCCAGATTTCTAAATTTATATTTCCTATGGAACGAGGTAAAGCGCACAAAGAAAAAATTCCTCATTTAATTATTCGATTTTTTATCATGACAATAAACCCCAAAAATGAAATTCTTTATCTCGTTCAGAAACGGGGTAAAAATAAAAAAAGCTTTCCTAATTATTTTACAGATTCTGCCTCAGGACACGTTATTTTTAAAAAAAAATTAGATCTTAAAGATATTCAACAAGATTCTTTAAGAGAACTTGAAGAAGAGTTTGGAATTACCTCTAAATCAATCCAAAAGATAATATTTTATGATTTGGGTATAGAAGAAGATAATTACTCTCCGGAAATAGCCTACATATTCTTTGGATTAGTTGATTATAATGTAAAATTACACCCTAATCCAGATGAATTAGAAATTGAGGGAAGTAAATTCTACAATCAAGAACAATTAAAAAATATTTTACAGAATCAACAATCTGTTGACTATTCAAAAAAAATCTGGAAGAAATTGTTATCAGAAGATATTAACTCATTATTTGGAAAAGAAAAGGATCTAAAAAAAAAAAAGAATGAAATATCCTTATTTATTGGAAGGTTTCAGCCCCTACATCATGGTCATGTCTACGTGATTAATAAAATTTTAAAATCACATAACTTATTAAAAATTGGGATAGGAAGTTCTCAATTATCACATACTATAAACGACCCATTTACTTCTGATGAAAGGAAGCAATTCTTAATTGCAGCGCTAAAAAAAAGAGAAATTTCCCCTGATTTATACAAAATATTTGAAATCCCCGATATTTTTAATGCTCAAAAATGGCCAACTCATGTATCATCAATCGTTGGAGAATTTGACATTGTATATTCAAACAGCGACTGGGTCAGACAATTATTTCAGAGAAATGGAATAAATATTAGAGAAAAACTCGTTATATTTACGAATAAATTTAATGGTTCACACATTAGAAAGTTAATGATTAAAGAGGATATTGGTTGGGTGAGGCTTATACCCAAAGAAGTTGTAGCTTTAATAAATAAGTTCGATGGTATTGACAGAATTAAATCGTCAAATAAAAAATTAGAGAAAAGTTAATTCATTTAACTTTTTTATTTCATATAATCAACATTGGAATTATCTATCGGTTTTGGATAGAAAATCAGTTTATTTTTATCCAATTTACAGTTAATCCCCTTATCTCTTATTGTTTCAAAAATTTTAAATCTTATCTCATTATCCTTAAAATTTGAATCGTTAGATATAAGTTCTGGTGATTTATATTTTATGTACTCAATAATATCATTTAAATAAACAGAAGTTGATATTGTTGAAAATAATACTAACCCATCTTCAATCTTATCTAATAAGACTGGTGTCATATCATATTTTGTTTTATCTTTTAAAATCGTTTTATAAAGCTGTTTTGCTTCAATAAAATCTGGTTCAATCTCTAAAGAACGATTAATCGCGTCTATTGCTCTTCTATATGCATTAGCTACATAAAATCCATATGCCACATTTTTCCAAGCGATAGAGTCTTTACTATTCTCTTCAACCATCTTTTTATATACTTTAATTAAATTTGAAAAAGGTAAGTCATAAAGCCAGTCAATTTTTAAAGACTTTGTATAAGCTTCAATGGCTTTATCAAATCTATTTTGTTTAAAGAAAGCAAATCCAATGTTATTCCACGCAATTTTGTCGTTTTGATCTAACTCTAGGGCTTTGTTGTAAGATTTTACAGCATCATCATAATTTTCTAAATAACGATATGCCCTACCGAGGTCTACCCAATTTGCGGAATTTAAAGGATCTATTTCTAATGCTCGGTCAAAAATTTCTAAAACTCTCTCATATTGTTTTTCATCAAAATATATATTACTTAAATTCACTAACGGTATATCGTATGCGGGATCTATTTTTAAAGATTTTTTATATAATTCAATTGCTTTTTCAGACTCACCTTTTAATTCGTAGGCATATCCTAGATTATTAATAGCAACCTTATTATCTGGTTCTATTTTCAATACTTTATCATAGTAGTCTATTGCATTATCATAATCTTCTAAATGGCGGTAAGATAATCCAATATTTATTAAAACATCAACATCATCAAGTTTTATATTCAAAGCTCGTTTATATTGACTAATAGCTTCTCTGAATCTGCCATCGTCATAATAATTATTTCCCTTATCAATAAAATCTTTAGCTGATACCATAAATTTTCAACTAATTTATCTCTTTATTATGTTACATAATAATAGGTAAAAGAAAATTTTAACTATTTTAAAAAAAATATAACTATTAGTAAAGGAATGCTTAAATAATGGATGAATCAAAAATTATAGAAATAGATGGGTCTTTCGGAGAAGGTGGTGGTGCTATCATTCGCCTTAGCGCAGCTTTTTCACTATTATTTAATCAACCTATTCGAATTAAAAATATTCGTGCAAACCGCCCAAATCCTGGTTTGAGAACACAGCATCTACTAGGATTAAAGACTTTAGCAGAATTGACTAATAGTCAATTAAGTGATTGTAAAGTTGGTACCAAAGAGATAACATTTGTACCAAACAAAAAGGTAAAAGATAATATAAAAGTTAATATTGGTACTGCAGCAAGTATAGGATTATTATTACAACCTTTACAGATTGCAAGTTTAGGCTTTAAAAAGCCAGAAAAAATAGAACTATTTCTTAGTGGTGGAGGAACATTTGGAAAATGGGCTCCAAGCTTGAACTATCTTCAAAAAGTAACCTTTCCCCTATTTAAAAATTCTGGTTTGGATATCAAGGTTCAAATTCAAAGACATGGTATGTATCCAAAAGGAGGCGCTAAAGTTGATTGCGAGATTTATCCCTCTACACAAGAGTTAAAGCCTATAAATATTACAGAATTGGGAAACATAGACCTAATTCAAGGCGAAATTATAATCACTAATGATCTTAGACGCCCAAGAGATAATATTGGAGATAAAATCAGAAAATCCATCCATCAAAAAATTAGAACGCATTTAAAAATTCCAACGGATATTAAATACGAGTGGGTAAATTCTTCGAGTTCTGGTGTAGGGCTTTCATTATGGGCAAAGTCTGATAGAGGTGCGATCATTTCAACAGGAACACTATTAGGTGAAAAGAATCTTTCCTCAGAAAAATTGGGTTCTATAGCAGTTAAGGAACTTCTTAAATATCTTAATAACGAAATTCCTGTTGATAATTATTTGAGCGACCAATTAATTCCTTTAATGGCTTATGTAAAAAAACCCTCTAGAATAAAAGTACTCGAGGTTACTAGTCATACAAAAACAAATTTAGAGTTAATTAAGAAATTTCAAGAAAGAGATTATAAAATAATAAAGGAAAAGAATGGTTATATTATAGAGTATTTATAATCATTCGATTCATAGAAGCATAATTATAAAGTTTTGAATTGTTTAATGTAAAAGAAAAAAAGTCAACAGCAGATTTAGAATCCTTAGCATTTGGATTACTTGTAGGATATAAAATTATTGATTGTTGAGAGTTTAAGTTGCTTAATGCATACATGCTCAACTGATAAAGCCATTTGCTAGGTTAAGATTTCTCACTTAAATCTCTATACTTTGCATCAAGAATTATTGATTTTCCCTCTTCATTTATAATAACATAATGACAAAAGTGTCACGATCGTCATTTTTTGTTTATATATATACCTATAAATTGATAGTCAAATGATTCAAGATAATTCTAATTTAGACAATTGTATATATTGCGGGAATAAAATTGATCCTGAACTAATTATAAAAATGAATGAACGTAGCAGTGATGTAATTTGTCAATATTGTGCTCATCCTCTCTTTATAAAAACGAATTATGATGAAAAAGTGGTGACTGGAAGCGAACTTATAACTAATAACAATGAAGATCGACAAGGACAAATTACAGATGATTTGAGAGAAATTTATGCATTTAACATATATAAAAATAATCGAGTAAAATTTGGGTATTATGTGACTATTTTCGCAAGCCGGTTCATATATAACGCTATAAAAAGGCAAGGTTTAGATTTAGAGCTTACAGATCAAATTACTAAGATGATTGCTAATCTAGTAATAACTGAATTTTTTAACGATAAAATAGAAAACAAATGGCTAAATGAATTCAAACCTATTAAAAAGAATTTTAAAAAGTCTTATAAAAAGTTTCAATCAGAATTAAAATCTAACCAAAATTTCCGTGAGGCTTATTTAGGTTTTTTCCGATTATTAGTAAAAGTTGTGTATAACCTAATGAATAAAGAAGATTATGATGAGCTTCAAGACATCGAGTATGATATCGCAGAGGATTTAATAAAGAGAAATCTTTTTGAAACTAGTCCTAAATTTACAGAGCCGTTTAGATATAATCTTAAACTTTGCCTATCTCGTCTTATTTATCTAAAAATAAAAGATATTGCTAGTAAGAATAAATTAAAAATATATCAGCTAATATTGACTGAGATAGAAAAACGTAATATCGCATTAGAACTCATAAAATATTTAGTAAACAATAATAAAATTATAGATAAATACTTAGGAATATTAGAAGGAATCGAGACACACGATTTTAATAGATACTATGAGCAATTATGTTTAGAATTAAATTCGGATAGACTTTTTGCCGAAAGTTTTAACTATTATTTACGTGGGGTAATAGGACATATTCATGATATTATATGTGGGAAATATAAATGGAGACAACTTCCTACTCTTTATCGCATTATAGTCACTAAGTTAGGACAATTAATTAATGTGGAAGTAGACTTTCAATCAGAGACGCAACAAATTGATGATAAATTAGACAATAAACAGGAGGAACAAGAAACAAACAAAACAAAAAATGAATCTAATAATGAATCAGAAAAGAGTTCAAAAGAAACTAATTTTGAAATTTATCAAACAGAAAAAATCCAGCATTCATTTTCTCCTACCATTCACGCGATCGCAGTGCTCTCTGACAAATTGCGGAAACGAGCAATTTTTATAGGAAGGCAATTATCCTTTCTCGTAGAGGGAAATAAAAAAGGAGATTGCGTTGATTTAGCTAAATGGCATCCAGAATTAGCTCAAAAAATTCTCAACTTCATGGGAAAAAAGTTTTTCTCAGATTCTCCTATATTATACTCGGAATTAGAGTATAAGTTGTTTCACGACCATACCATTAAAGTCTCAAGAGAGTTGAAAAGTAAGTTGCGATCATTTGAATCTTATGCACATCTATATAATTTACTAAAAGATGAGCAAGTTTATTTGGATTTAAAAGAAGTATACAGCCCTTTACCTCAGCAGACTTTGCGTTACGTCGCCAACATGTGGAAATCCTATCGTAAGGGGATAAAAAAATGGTTTGATGATCCTTCTGAATTTACAGGAAAGCCGAATATCCCTCATTATGGTGGGGAGACAGGCGAGTTTAGGTTTGGAATTCCAGGAGAACTTGTAGCTTCTGAAAAGTATGCTAAAGGAATCGTTGAGCATTACAGTAATACCTTGCGGACTAATTTTGTTAGAAATAAATCTGGTGAACTTATTAAAGATTATGTTTCTGCCGAGTTGAAGCTCCCCCCTAAATTTATGGGGGCTTTTACAGAATTGAATGAGGATTTTCAGACCATTCGTACTCGAATTGATATAAAAAAAATTAATGAAATTAGGTTTATTCCGAGATTGTTTTATTATGTCATTGAAATCGTTTATGTAAAACAGATTGAAAAAAACCCCGAGCTAGACTATAATCGAGCCCTTTCAACTGATATCGGACTAAATGTAACCACAGCTCTAACTACCAACTTTGGAACTGAGCCTATACTTATCAAGGGGAGAAATCCTGTAAAATCAATTAACCAATGGATGAATAAAAAAATTGCTCGTTTGAGAAGCGAGCAAACTTCAGGGATAGTTTATGATTCAGAATCGGAAATTTTTGTCCCATTAAATCAAAAAATTTCTGAGACAATTGAGATGAAACAAATTAGGCGAAAACGTAATAATGTTATTCATACCCATTTCCATAGAATTTCCCGTTTTATGATTAATTATTGCCTTCAAAATCGCATAGGACGAATCGCCATCGGATATAATACTGGTTGGAAACAGAATGTAAATATAGGTAGTCGAAATAACCAAAATTTTGTCTATGTACCGTTCTGGAAATTGATACGAATGATTCAATATAAGGCTCAGCTTGTCGGGATTGAGGTTGAGATTGTTAACGAGAGCCATACTTCCAAATGTTCAGCACTGGATTTTGAATCTATAGAACATCACGACAATTATTTAGGCACGAGAGGTGTTACAATTAAAGGTCGCAATACGAAAGAAGCAATTAGTCGGGGTGAGCCTAAGTATAAGTATTATAAAGCTCGGGGGTTATTCCGTTCTGCAGATGGGACTCTTATCCATTCTGATATAAATGCATCGTTTAATATTGGTCGGAGAGTTTATCCAAAATTGTTTAGCAAATCAACCTTATCAATTAGCGGTATGACAATTCCTCCAATTAGCATGGAAGTTTAGGAAAAATGTAAGTAGCCAATCCTACGGGTGCGGTGAGTTATGGATGTACACCATTTCAAGGTATAAGATGGCTTTATTATTTATTGCTCAAAATATCATCAGAAGCTTCGCTTAGAATGGGTATGAAAGCTTGAGTAAAGAGACTATTCTTTTTAAAGAAAGGATTATTAAAAATTTTTAAACGGATTCTATTCTTAATTAGGATATTTGTCTTCATTTGGGAAGAGGTTATTGTTTGAATATAAAGACGCCATAGATTTGCACGAACTTGGGCTTATTTCGAAAATTCATTCTATTAAAGAATACGATGCAAGAATTAGGCATCTAACCAATGGAGATTATGAAGAGATATTCAATATATTGATTTTCTAAATTTTCTTAGAAAATTCAAAAATCTCTGTAATCACATGGCAGTGAAGGACGAAAAAAATTCATCAATAATTTATATATCTTAAGTGTTTCCAGAGGCACCAAGATATATATATATAAGTTGGTTCTATTATGTTTATTATATATAAAATTTTAAACATGCCTCAAAAATATGTCAGCAGCAGACGCATCTACTATAAGATGCCCCAGATGTGGTAATGAGAATAGACATGACTCCTTTTCTTGTTCCTTCTGTGGTAAACGGCTTAAGATTGAGAAGATTGAAAATTTTGTGCTTTTTGGAAAAAATATTTTTAGAAGAGTAGAAAGTGAGTGGCACACACCTAACCCATGGTGGTTGAATATCTATTACCTTTTTACAGATCCCGCCCTTGCTTTTCACGATATTAATAGAAAAAGGAGTTCGGCTCCTGGTTATCGTATACTATTAATAAACACACTGCTTTGGGGACTTATGGGATTGGCATTTTTTTCTCATTTTAGAATTATATCTGTTAACGATGAGGCAATTAGCCCCTTTTCACCTTTGCTCTTTTGGTATGGATTAAGCATGTTTATAACTTTTTTATTATTTGGATTGATATTTCAAATTATTTTTTATTTTGTCTTAACATGGATATTTATTAAAGGAGCTAATTATGCGGTGGGTTTTTCTGAAAGGTTAGAAGCTCGTTTTGGGGGTGATTCGGATGAAAGAGAGAAATATAGTGAAGCTGAAATGAGTCCATTTAGTATTTATAAAAGTGGTACTTTAATGCAGAAACAACAAGCCAATAAATATAAGATGCTGTTTTGTGCTTTTACGCCATTCTTGTTAATAAATTTCATAAAAATTATTATTATTCTAATTGCATTTCCAACAGTAGATATTCACGTGACCAGTGATGAGGATTTTGATGAAAATATCTTCACTCTCATGTTTAATTCACCAGTATGGGCTGTTTTGCATATAATTGATGCGGTTACAATCGCAATTTGGGTACCTATTTTGATGGCACTAGCTATTAGAGAATTATCTAATGCCTCTACTTATCGAGTTTTAATTTCGTCGTTAACTATCGGAATTCTGGTGTCTATATTTTTCTACTTCTTAAGACCTACTTTATTTGGTTAAATTTATTAGAACGAAATTTAATCTTTATCTAAATAATCTGATTTTTTACCTTTAATAATTAAAATGGAAGAAAACACTAAGATTTTTGAAATAGAATCTGAATTATATGCCTTAGTAAATACTATAAAAAATCTTTTGGGAAAATACAAAGAAAATACAATAAACGAAAATTTCTTTCGAAAGGCGCTTAGAAATGCTGTGAAAGGATTACTAAAAATTAACATTTCTTTAAAGGAAAAAGGATTATTACTTTCAAAAGTTCTAAAAGATATGGACTTTGTCAAAGAATATAATAATGCAGTCAGAACAATTGATAAAGTACTCATTATTAATCCACATCAAGAAAACTTTGAATTTTTAGATGAGGATCATTCCCATTTCTCAAAAAGTATTAAATCTTCCATATTAGAATTACCAGGTATTACCTCAGAAATAACTACTTCCTTTATTACTTTGATGGATGCATTAAAATTAGAAGGTCTTAGAAATAACGACCTAATTATGAAATTATTTAAAGAACTGAAACTCTCTCTTAAGAATTTTCCTGGAATAGATGATATCACTCTCAAAATAGAGAAAATTAAGAGTCATGCTTCAGAAAATACAAATATGCTTATTGAAAATAGAGTATATCGAGAAAAACTTGTAGATCATTTATATGACGCTTTTAACGAATTTCAAAATCATCTGAAAATGTAGTAAAAATAATAAAATTAATATTTTTTCTATACTTTAAAAAAATATTAGTTGAAAAATTAAGTCTACTTTAAATAAAATAAATTATTATGCCAAAACCAGGTTTAAGATCCAGAGCTCAAGCGAGAAAGACCATAAGGACTCCTGGAAATAAAAATAAGATCCATTATTCTAGAAGAAAACCAAAGCAAAGCCATTGTGCCTTATGTAAAAAACCTCTCATATCTGTCCCACGACTCAGACCAGCTAAAATGAAAAAGACAAAAAAGAGTGATAGAAAGGCTAATAGGTTAGAAAGTGGACGGTATTGTTCTAATTGCCTTCAAATATTAATAAAAGAAGCAGTAAGAAATCAATAATTTTTTGACGAGTATCATTACTTCATTTTACTGATTATTTTTAGATTCCTGAATTTTCACCTTTTAATATAAAATTACTAGTCATAATTATAATTAATAATAAATTAATTAAAATAATGAATCTAACCATTTCTGGACTTCATGGAACGGGCAAATCAACCATAGGTCATCACGTAGCTGAAATTCTTAATTTAAAATATTATTCTACGGGTCAAGCATTCAGAGATTTAGCTAAAGAAATGGATATGACTCTAGAAGAATATACTAAATACGTTGAAGATCATCCCGAAATAGATCAAGAATTAGATGATAAGATAATTTCAATTGCTAAACAAGGAAATGTGATTATTGATAGTCAATTGGGCGGATTTTTTTTAGAAAAATTTGTTGATTTCAAAATTTTTCTAACCTGTCCCATAGAAATCCGAGTCAAAAGAATGACAGAGCGAGACAATACCTCTTATGAAGAAAAATTAAAAGAAACTAAACTTAGAGAACAATCTGAATTAGAGAGATTCAGAAAGTTGTACAATATTGATTTAAGTAATGAAAAAAAGCTAAATGAACTCTATGATATCATAATAAATACTGAAAATCTTACAATTGAGCAAGTTGTATCAACAATCATTAATACTATTAAAGAAAAAAATAGTAAAATAACCAAGTAAAACCATAAAAATTATATTTTTTATTAAATTTCTAAATTTAATTTGGCTGGTTTAATTTTACTGGAATATTTTTAAGTCCAGTAGGGCTAAACCTTCTAAAAATAATTTGGTGACAAATTATGAGTGTATACGATATTGGAAGATTATGTGTAAAAACAACTGGACGAGAAGCAGGAAAGTACTGCGTAATAATAGAGGTTATTGACAAAAATTATTTACTAATTGATGGATTACAAGTTCGAAGAAGGCGAGTTAATTATAACCACGTTGAGCCACTTACAGAAACAATTGAAATTAGTAAAGGTGCTCCGCATAAAGAAGTCGAAGATGCAATTAAAAAAGCAAAGTTAACTGAAAAAATGAATGAAATAGTCTCTATTCCACCAAAATAATTTAGAGAGCTTATTTAATTTAATCTAAATAATCAATTTAAAACTCTATTCAAATTTTTTTATTATCTACGCAACGGTAGCCTAGCC
>SDBT01018708.1_pt1 | contig 10881 bp, 8 predicted proteins | sample 2277101 | NCBI WGS metagenome assembly SDBT01 (sample SAMN10404973, study PRJNA504765) | marine sediment metagenome | isolation source: marine sediment core GS10_PC15, 103 cmbsf | place: Arctic Ocean: Southern Knipovich Ridge | collected 2010 | reverse complement strand
CATTTTGCTTTTACTGGTACTCGTATTTCGCATTGTCGGCTCGGTACGACTGCGGGAGACCATCGCCGGCCTGCGGGAGAAATACGCCGTAACGCAGCAGATGAAAGAGGAAGTCCGCAGCTTTGAGAGTCTCCAGCTACTTTTCCGCCGGGTGCAAACTCTCGAGCAGTGGTGGCAGGCGCTCTGCCTGGCTGCGGACAAGATGGATTTTATGAGCATAAAGCTGCCTTTGACGGGGAGCGATAAGACGCCTCGTGTACTAACCTGGCAGAGAGACGGCAATGAAGCTGACCCGCCTGAAACGGTAAAGATGAAAATCCCGATTCGCGAGATAAAGGCGGGGGCAAGATGCAGTCTTGAGGTCGATGTGAACGTTAACGGCTCGTTAGAGTCGGTTGGGAGGCGAACAGCGCTCTTTAGCCGATTGCTGGATGAGCATAGTATAGCTGCCCTGAAAGATAGCGTTTAGAGGATAGCCATCAGAGATTAGCGATTAGCAATTAGCCCTCAGCCGTCGGCTGAAAAATCGGCGGCTGGGGTGCTTTTTTTATCAGTTATTAGTTATCGGTTATCAGTTGTTGGTTTCTGTCTTTTGAACTCTGATAGCTTATTTTTTTTGACAGGATAACAAGATAGAAACTGAACAAACAAAACCACTTACTAAAATGCTGCCGGAAAAAGACGCTGCTGTTTACGTAGATCAGCAACCTGAACAGTCACTGATCGGGCTAATACACAGAAAAGTTTTCAGGCCAAGTCTGATTCAGGCAGGTGTTGTAATTTTTGATCAGGGTTTAACAAGTGTAACAACATTTCTGGTTGGGATATTGCTTGCCCGGGGGTGTACAAAAGGGGAATTTGGACTGTATGTTTTAGGTAACACTATTTTGCTATTTGGACACGGTTTTCACAGAGCTATTATCGGCGTGCCTTTTACCGTTTTAAGCCCGAAATATAACGATGACTCATATTCCAGATATCTTGGCAGTTCCATTGTATTTCAATTAGGTTATTGTTTCATCTCGCTAACTACTTTAATATTAGTTTCTTTATATTTTTACTATTACACTCATTCAAATTTGGCTGCTGTGTTTGCTATGCTTTCTTTTGCGATGTTTGGCCAGTATTTACGTGATTTTATAAGGTTTGTGCTTTTGGCCAGATTAAATGTTTTTAAGTGTGCAATTTTGGGTTCATCGATAAACCTTATTGTATTAATCAGTTTGTATGCAATATATTCTACCGGAAAACTTACCGTAGTATTGGCTTTTGGGGTTATTGCTGCAGGTAGTATTTTGCCTTCAATTTTATTTCTATTATTCCTGTATAAAAAAGCAAAAGTAAATACTGCTTTTCTTAAAGGGCATTTTTTGAAAAACTGGAAGCTTGGAAAATGGATAGTTGCATCTAATATAGCTTTTATGTTTTCTTCGCAAATCTTCCCATGGCTTCTGGTGTTCTTTTGGGGTAAAGAATATGTTGCGGAATTGGGGGTTTGTCAGGGGGCGACACGAATTCTTGCACCTTTGACATTAGGACTAAGTTCAATACTCTTGCCTAAAATGTCGCGTATTTCATCGAATACTAGACTTCGCATGCTGACTATCAAAATCATTACAATTCTATCTCTTTTTGCCATCTTCGGTTTGATAGCTGTTGTGTTTGCCGGTGAATGGTTTGTTTCAGCTATTTACTCAAATAAATACTCAGGGCTAAAGATTTTAATAATTATGTGTTTCTGCAATTATCTTATAGGCATGTTATCCATGCCTATAAATTCTGCTTTATATTCAATCAAACGGACCGATGTAGCTTTTAAAAGTCTTGTGATATCAAGCGTAATTGCTCTGTCTCTCGGTTTGTTTTTGACATGGGAAATGGCTGCTATTGGTGTTTGTATTGGAATGTTTATTTCATCAGTCGCAGCGACATCTTACAAGCTTGCAGTGTTATTTAAGATGTTGCGATTAAAATAATCAGACAGAAACGAGTTTAGGACAGGTCTTCGATAAAATCATAGGAGGGTTATGAACGGATGAATACTATGACTTTCAAATACCGGTTTGCGAAGCTGGGTGTTGACCACAGACTGCTCGAAGAGGTAAGTTGTACTATGGCTACCATCCACCACAGTGTAAAAAAGATCGATCTGCAGGCAGCAGGGATCAGTGAGTATAATCAGAGGTATATTAGCAACAAGCTGAAGCACCCGAGTTTTGATTGGTCAATAAACTGCTATATGCTCAGCTGGCTTCTCAGCCACTTGGCAATACCTCGTGAGAAATCCGTTCTGGTCGACTATGGTGGAGGCTCTGGTTTCACCTCTTTCTTGGCCAAGGCCTTGGGGATTGGGACTGTCATTTATCTTGATGTCTACGATGTTTCATGCGGGGATGCGGAAAAGCTGGGTAAACTGATAGGATTGGGAGCAGACCATTACATACATGGCGAACTACCTGATCTACTCGCCTACCTTTCCGATGTCAGACTATCCTGTGACGTGTTTGCCTCGCACGATTGTATTGAACATGTGTATGATATCGAGAGTTTTATGAGAGGACTGCGAGAAATTCCCAGCAGACATCTTGCCGTTTGGCTAAGCTCATCAGCGAACGCCCTGAGGAAAAAAACACGAAGGACACTGATGAAGGCTCAAATGAAGTCCGAGTATGAGAGTAGAAATTGCGAATGGGGCCATAAGGAGCGAGACTCGTTGCGGAGTTTCTTGTCAGTTCGCAAAAAGATGGTTCGCGGTGGCGCACCGAGCTTAGGCACCCACGATGTTGAAGTCTTGGCACAGCGAACGAGAGGAATGCGTCAGGATGATATCCTAGGGGTTGCGAGGGAGTATATGCGATCCGGACGGCTACCAGAGTCACCCAAGCATCTAACAAACACATGTGATCCCTATACAGGAAACTGGTGCGAGCAGTTAATGGACCCGTTTTGGCTTTGCAGAATTCTTCAAGACGCGGGCTTCACGGCCAACGTGATGCCTGGATATTGGGACCCAGGAGGAAAACCCAAGTGGAAAGCTTTTTTGAAAGATATTGTGAACTTCTCTATTTCAATATTAGGACCGCGAGGCTTGCGATTCGCGCCTTATTACATTCTTTGCGGCATGGTTCCCAAGGAAACTCGCGAAGCCTCATTACCAATCGGTCGTTGCGGCTTGAAAAGAATCTCCAATCCCAGAGGTCAATAACATGATATGCGATAAATTTGTGTCAGTCATAATTCCGACTTATAATTCCGCCATAAGTCTTTGTCGGGCAATTGATAGTGCATTATCACAAGAACATAAACCATCTGAAATTATTGTTATTAATGATGGTTCTACGGATGATACGCCTAATGTGGTAAAGAACTATGGTGATAACATTATATATATTGAGCAAGACAACCAAGGGCAAGGGAGTGCTCGGAATGCAGGCCTTAAAGTGGCAACGGGAAGATTCGTCGCTTTTCTCGATGCGGATGACTATTGGCATCCGGGTTTTCTTAAAAGATGTGTTGATTTCCTGGAAGAACACGAAGAAGCTGTTGCGGTAAGTACTGGTGTAATTACTAAACAATGGAAAAAGCCTGATAGGTATTGGCCACCAATCGATGTTGTGAATGAGGATGAACGGTTTGAAGAGTGTGTTTTGGATAACTTTTTTAGATTTTGGGCAAGATATGACCACGTCACAACTGGGTCAAATGTTATTCGGCGTGATATTATTAAAAAAGCTGGGTATCAGCTAGCTAAATTGAGGATAAGCCAAGACCTGGAATATTGGGCCTATATTGCTACCTTTGGAAAGTGGGGATTTGTTCCAGAACATCTCTGGATTGGAGATTCCTGTAGGGTGGCATCAAAACAGGGATGGCTGAAAAAATATCATAAACGAAGAAAACTTTGCCCTACTGTCGAACAATGGGAGAAGCGAATTCTTAATCGTATTTCTGAGAGTGATTTTGAATATTTCAAGGTTGCAAGAGGTAGAGTTGCTTCTGGGTACTTACATGCAAAGGTTATTGCGGGTGATAGTGTTGGTGCCAAACATATCGTGAAAAAATATGGTAATGAAATGGTAGGGAATAAAATTTCAAATATTCTAAAATATAGTTTAGCAATAGGAAGTATTTCATGGTGGATTATGTGTACAGTCATCAGATTGCGAGAGTATCTAAAGCGTTTCAGATAATATAAATTCCAAGGTTTGATGTATATATGAGAACAGATTCATCAAAACACATTATGCCGTTGAAGCTTCTGATTAAACAGGCGGGGTGGGCGGGTTATTTATTACTTTTTGAACAACCGCTTCAATTGGTTACGGCTCGTCAGCGTACTGAAGGGTATGATGCTGTGGATAGCAGCGCTGTTATTCAAATTTTATATACTTTTTGCTGTTTTGCTTACGCCGCATGGTATCTATATTTGTCAAGGAGTAAAAACGCTAAAGAAATATTATTTGGTAGCCCAGAGTCTTTTTTGTTGCTATATATTTTATTATGTATGGCCAGTTCTTTATGGAGTCCTAATGCCAAATATTCTGCATTTATGGCGTTTCAGTGCTTAGCGTATTTGATGCTTATTGTTGTGATATTGCATAAACTCAGCCAGAAATGTTCAGCTCAAGATATGATTGAGTGGGTAATGTTGTGGGCTGTATGGGATATCTTTTGGGCTGTAATTGCAGATGCTAAATTGTGCGGCGTTCAATTCCTCCTCTATCCATTTTCTGCAGCCGGCTTCACTTCTGGAGTGTTTTTCTTTTTGGCTTTATATTTATCAAGAAGGCGAATATTTAGTTGGTTAGTAATGATATTCGCCATCCTGTCAATTTCTAATAAAATTTATTTTGGAATCATTCCCGGTCTATTACTTGCCATTGCTTTTGGTGATCGCAAAGCAAAGGTTCTCGTATTTCTATGTGTTGGGATAGTATTAATTGTAGTTCTGGCCGTAGGTCTTGAACCGGTAGTTCATAACACACTCTTCTATGGGCATGAAGGGGTAGGGATGGAGTATACTTCAGGACGGGATACATTCTGGAAAAGGGGTTGGGAACTTTGCATGCAACGCCCATTGTATGGATATGGTTTTGTTGCAGGAGAAAGAGATACATTGTATGAGTTTATAGGAACTTCTGTGGTCTCCATGCATAATATGTTTTTTTCTGCATTTATCGCGGTTGGGATATTAGGACCACTGCTTTTGTTGTCATATTTTATCAACACCGGGTTTTTGTGTTTTACAAAACATATACATCAATCTCGGATGCTTGCATTTGCTGGAACTGTCTGCATGGTTTTCGTGATTGCAATGACAGCTCCAGGGATAGGTACGAGAGTTTATGGTGCCTGGTTGCCTTCTGTGCTGGTGATGACAATGATTTCTGTATTAAGTAGGAAAAATATATAATCGTATGGAGAATGCTTTCAATCATGGAATATTTTATTGCCCCTTCATTTAAAAAAACAGGTTGCGGTACAGACTTCTATTCAGATTTACATGTTTATGCCAAAAAGAATAATTTCACATTGATTAATACCATGAGATTTGGAAAAATACTTCTTCCTTTTTATGAAATAATAGTCCTTTGTTTGCTTCCAAAACATTCAACCATTGTTACAACTTGGCCTGGTTTCCCTTATCAGTATCTTGTGTGTCCCTGTATCGTCAATGCTATACGTTTTAGGGTTTTCAGCCTTTTATTAAGATTAAAGAAATGTAATTACGTATTGGTACCTATTGACAGACCTTTGGAACAGTATGCATATCGTTTGAGTCAAAAAAAGATTAAGATAGAAGGATTGGTGGAGTCACGTTTGTTTTCATCGGTAAGTATTTTTCTGTGTTGTGGCGCCGAAATGACAAAAATATACAGCAATAAGTATCCTTTAGCTACATGTGTACAGTTTGATATGTACGATCAAATTTTGCCCGATGCATCTACCCAAAACAGTGCTAGCAAACCTAAGAAACCATTGAAAATAGCAGTATCAGGTAATCTTTCTCGGATGCTTACTGCCGCGAAGGGTTTGCCGAAAATCCATGGGGTAAGGTATGTATTTACAGGCCCAGGTGGAGACAGTTTAAGTGAGTTGAGTAGGTCCGATTTTGAAGTATTGGGTAATGTTCCAAGTGATAAGTTATTAGAATACTTATCAAATGTCCATTTTGGTCTTGTGTTGTATGATGATAAAGTTTCTGAATACTTTTCAACAGTAATGGCTGGCAAACTGACTACATATCTTCGTGCGGGCATACCCATACTATGTCATGCAAAATATGAATCGATGGCCGAATATGTGAGTCGCTCAGGAACGGGTTTGGTAATAAATAGTTATAATGATATTACAAGAAAAATGAATTTGGCTAAAGAAATGTTGGAAATGCGTAAAAAGGCCATATATGAGTCTGAAAGGATAAAAGAGGGGGCACACTACAAGGAAGCATTTATGAAAATGAAAAAGTATTTATCTTAATATTAGCGTATTTTCCAAATATTTATTTACCGAACGTTTAGGGAAATATGAATATTCATAATATTATGGTAAATATCACCAACCCCCTTTTTTTGTGAAATATATTATGTTAGCAAAACATAAAATGACCCTGTCTGATTTTTTAGTTTGTAAGGCAAAGTCTGTACTATTTAGAAAAAATCATGACCAAGTCGGACAAAGAGTATTTGATTACAACGTTCATTATAAGAAAACAGGAAAACTAAGAAAAGCATTAGTATGTTATATCTCAAATGTATTTTTATGGAAAAGTGATGATCCGCGATTCCGTGGGCATGTCAATAGATTGCGGGCACTAGCAATTGTTAAAATCCTGAATGAGTATGGTTTTGTTGTTGATATAATTGATTGCCGGGACATTGGTGAGCTTCCCACATATGGTTATGACCTTATTATTGGGCATGATCCTGCATTTGGTGTACATGCAAAAAAAATTGCCAATAGTTGTGTAAAAATATACTTTGCAACTACTCAGCCTGAACCAATGATGCGTGCGAAAATACTTAAAAGATATGATGAGGCATTAGAAAAAACAAAAAAACATTTCAAGATACCGCCTTTACCTGGGGTAAATAGTGGATCTTCAATTGCAAATTGGCTCTTTTATTTGGGGGATGAGTATCTATTGTCGCATTATAGAGAATATGGTTTTGATCAAAATAACTCTCACCTTATTCATAATGGTGTTGGATATAAGATTTATAATTGTATAGAACGTAATTATGCAAAGGCCAAGCGTAACTTTATTTATTTTGGTAGTTGGGGGGCGATATATCGAGGTTTAGATAGGGTTCTTGAAGCTTTCGCGAAGATACCACACGCGAATCTTTTTGTATGTGGGCCATTGGTCCATGATACTCATTTTGTGATGGAATATCGTAAGCTTCTTTTTTATACTAAAAATATTCACACTCTTGGTTTTGTTGATGTGCATAGTGATGTTTTTAAAGAACTTGCGTTAAATGTGGCATCGCTAGTGTATCCCTCTCCGTCTGAAGCTGCATGTAGTAGTGTTGTTGTAGGGATGCATGCAGGTTTTGTGCCAATTGTGGGGAAAGACGCTTCGGTTATCATCCCATGCTCTGAGTTATTGCTAACAGACTATTCGATTAATGATATCTTAAGTAAGATAAAGCTTGTTTGTAATATGAATGAATTGGAAATAAAAAGTCATTGTGAACGTTCTTTGCAATACGCAAAGCAATACTACTCTTGGGATGCCATTGTTGATAGTTTTCAAACAGGGATCAAACGTGTTATGGCCAAGCACTTTTAATGTAGAAGAGTTATTTATGAAAGTATTATGGATAAATCCTGTGTTTTTAGATTACAGAGTGTCTGTATATAAGGAATTAAATGAATTACTTGGTGGGGCATTGACAGTCCTTTATTCTGCAGACAGGACACCTATGAGGGTGTGTAAAAAAGTTAAAGGTATATTGGGAGACTCGGCCATAGGCCTGTCAGGTGAAAAAACGCTTCTGTTGGGACAAAAGGGTAGAGGTTCATGTTCATTCTTAAATCTTTCTTATCAGCCAGGCTTTTGGAAGCAAATAGGAATGATTGAGCATGATGTAATTATTACAGAAGGTTTCTTTCAGTGGACCCCCTTTGCGTTATCAAAAAGAATAATCCAGAAAACACCGTTAGTCCTATCTTATGAAAGGACACTTCACACCGAAAGGAATTGCCCCTGGTGGCGTACGCAGTATCGCAAAATATGTTTGCGATATATTGATTCAGCGATATGTAATGGCCAGCTATGTAAAGAATATACTCAGTCACTCGGACTTCCTGCTGATAAAATAGTAACCGGGGGGATGGCAGCCGATAGTAATTGGCTAAAGGAATCTGTGGGGAGTGTGTCAGAAGGTCAGAAAGAATTACTCAAGAAAAAACATGGTCTGCAAGGTCTGGTATTCTTGTTCGTTGGAGGTTTATTTGAGCGAAAAGGGATTGCCGAATTATTGCAAGGTTGGGAGCTTTACAAAAATTCAAAGTCTGGTAATGGCAACTTATTGTTAGTTGGCGATGGAATACAGCAGGAACCATTAAAACAATTAGTAATTGACAGGGGGTTACCTGACGTGTGTTTTGCCGGACGTGTTGATTATGATAGTATTGCACAGTACTACGCTGCTTCAGATATTTTTATAATGCCTACGCTGGAAGACAACTGGAGCCTTGTTGTTCCTGAGGCAATGGCATGTGGACTACCGGTTGCATGTTCAAGTTACAATGGTTGTTGGCCGGAACTCGTTAAAGATGGAATCAATGGCAAAGTATTTGATCCTCACAAGCCAGAAGACATTGCGAATACATTAGAATATTTTGCAAACAATGCTAATAAGTTACCAGAGATGGGGTTAAAGTCTCAGGAGATTGAAGAAAAGTTTAGCCCTGCAAGTGCTGCAAATGCGATACTAGAGGCATGCAATATTGCGATTGCTTCAAAAAAATAACATCTTATATAAGAATTCTTTAATCCACAATTCTTACGGTAAAATTCAGCGGTGAAGAGGCGGTTGTTACCGGGTAGAAAAAGCTTCTGACTGATAATGGCCATGAGGTAAGATCATTTATCTAAGGTTCAAGCAATTTAATGCTAAATATAACAAAAAAAACTAAGCCAAGAATTCTTTTTATTCTTCATTTACCTCCACCAGTTCATGGAACTTCAGCGGTGGGTAAATGTATTAAAGAAAGCAATTTGCTGAAAAAACAATTTGAATGTGACTTTGTAAGTCTGGGTACATCTAAAGGTCTGAACAATAAAAGTATTGTACGAATATTCTGTAAATTTTTAATTGTTTTTCTTTCGGTTGCTAAAAAGTTAGTCATGAATAGATATGATTTATGTTATCTAACCTTGAACTCCAGTGGAACTGCATTTTATAAAGACTCTATTATCGTAGCCTTAGTGAAAATATTCAGAGTTAAACTGATCTATCATTTTCATAATAAGGGAGTTCTAAAAAAACAAAACCACTGGTTTGATAATATTCTTTATAAATATGCTTTCAACAAAAGTCACGTAATCTTGCTTTCTAAGCTATTATATTATGACATTAAAAAATATGTGGATATAAAAAATGTTTCTTTTTGCCCAAACGGTATTAAATTATCTAAAAATGTAAGCGGAAGTAGGCAGGGAAATAACAGTAAAGTCAAAATTATGTTTTTATCTAACTTAATTGAATCCAAGGGTGTTTTTGTACTACTTGATGCATGTGAAATAATAAAGAACAAAGGATTTCTTTTTGAGTGTAAGTTTGTGGGGGCCCCAAGTGATATTACTGAAAAGACTCTTTTAAAGATGGTTAGTGAAAAAGGTTTAACTAATCACGTGTTTTATATGGGCAAGAAATATGGCGCAGACAAAGATACCTATCTTAGAAACGCTGACATATTTGCATTTCCTACATATTTTGAATGTTTTCCTTTGGTATTACTAGAGGCGATGCACTTTTCATTGCCAATTGTATCAACATATGAAGGGGGTATTCCAGATATTGTCGAAGATGGGCAAACGGGTTTTCTTTGCCCACAAAAGGACGCAATCTCTTTTGCTAAAAAGCTGGAGTTACTAATAGAGGATAAAGACTTGAGGGAGCAAATGGGGGCAGCCGGTTATTTGAAGTATAAGGAGAGGTTTACCTTGGAAGAATTTGAGAATCGATTTAAAAATATTTTACTTTCAACAGCAAAAACTGTTGCAATGTGTAAAAATGAAAAATAGATTTTATGAAAAGGCCATTGAATTGGGGTCGTCCAGGGAAGTGTAGTGTCACCATAATGAGTGTTTAATAATGGATGATAAGAGAGTAGAAGTAAAGCATGTACCGGTTACTTGTATAAGTATGGAACAAGTTTTAGATTATATGCGTTGCACAATTGCAGATAAAAATGTAAAGCACTACACGAGCATAACCAATACGGAGTCCATGTATTGGGCCATGCGGGATCAAGTTCATCTGGATATTATCCGTAACTCAACCTTTTCTTTGTGTGATGGTGTCGGTGTTGTTATCGCCGGGAGAGCTTACGGTCACCGTATTCCTCGCCTGCATGGGCCTGACTATATGTTAGAGTGCTGCAAATATGGTGTACAGCACGGCTGGCGGCATTTTTTCCTGGGCGGTAAAGAAGGGGTTGGATCGTCTCTTGCTAAAAGAATGGAAGAAAAGTTTCCCGGATTTATTACCGCCGGAGTATATTGTCCGCCTTTCCGGGAACTGGCAGGCGAAGAAGAAGATAAGATGATCGACCTTATCAATGAATCTAACGCAGATATTGTCTGGGTTGGCTTAGGGTTGTTAAAACAAGAAAGATGGATAAAAAAATATAAAGATAGAATCGATG
>SDBT01018707.1_pt1 | contig 10881 bp, 15 predicted proteins | sample 2277101 | NCBI WGS metagenome assembly SDBT01 (sample SAMN10404973, study PRJNA504765) | marine sediment metagenome | isolation source: marine sediment core GS10_PC15, 103 cmbsf | place: Arctic Ocean: Southern Knipovich Ridge | collected 2010 | reverse complement strand
TACAATATCATCAATTTCCTGCTTGTATATATTGTCTTTTCTGAATACTTTTTCAGCGTATAACCCGTAATATTTTGAGATTGCAGCGTTAATTTCTGCTTCTGAAGTGGAAACTACTTTCGAACGCTCAGTCTTTCCGACAATTGATATTGAAGACGCAATTAAGATGGGCTCTCTCCATTCGAAATTTATTTGCATGACGTTTTCTAGGCCTTCCATGTATTCCACTATTTCAGCACCGAATGTCCCTTGATTTTCTTTTCTTAATGCTGAAATGAAGATAACATTGATGTCATCCCTGTTGTACGTTTGAGAGTTCTTTTTTTCACCCCAGCAATTAACAAATAATGCACCTGGGAAACCTGTTCTGATATCATTTACATAATCCAACTCATAACCGTTACTTCCCCCTTGAAGTCTCACAAAAGGCAAGCTTTGATCCACAGAATCCGCTGATTCTTGCGGTTGTGGGCTCTGCAAAATTGCAGTGACTTTAATCTCTACCGGTTGCGTTTCTCCCACTGCATAAAGTGGAGCACCTACTTGTATACTATTGGATTCAGTGTCATATGAAACTACTTTTATAGGTCCATCGGGTATTTTACCTGCGAAATTATTACCTGTCCTCACATAAAGCTGATCATAGATATTGTACAGAGTCACATAACCTTCTGTATCCCCTTTTAATTCACCCATGCTTTCAAGGTCATCCCATAGGTGGTTCCCAACATAAAAAAGGAAACGTCTTGTTTTTTTACTTCCAACAACAAAATTTTGGTAATCCAAGGAAGTAGGAGTGTAGTGATATTCTTTCTTTTCTTCCTGCCTAAAAGTCACGAGAGCCGTTTCATTATCAATAACAACAGTTCCGTCGATCAAATATTTAAGCCCATTATCAGAAAGGAAAATGCTATTTTCATTAAATTCTTGAATACCATCAACCTTAACTGAGCAAGTTATGATTTGTGGCAGTGGTCTACCTGGTACTTTTCCGATATCTGAGGCTTTAGCGTATTTACTGGAGTCAAATTGAGCTGTATCTGAATAAAATTCATTACGATCACTATGGGATTCATAAGATGCCATATCAACTGCAACAGCAAGCATGGAGGCCGTATCTTTTTTAAACTCTTCAGAGTCGTTAGCCCATGTCGGCTTTTCGTTTAAGAGTTTTATTGCCCTGTCTAAAATTTCATCTGTTGTATTCATGTGGTTATCCTATCGGCTACTATACCAGCATTTATACCGTCTGATACGGCAATTACGATATTACAAATAGCATCCTCCTGAGTTGGGGTTGCGATAACAGCGCCTATTTTAACGTTGATATCTCTCTCTATTCCGGTTGCCACGTCTGCTTCAATGTCCTGCATTACTCCGATAGACATTGATTCATTCTGGCCTTTCTCGATATCATGTCCGTATCCGGGATTACTTCTCTTTGATCCCCTTGGCGTATGGCACCACCAGCGTACTTTTTCAAGTATAGCCGCAAACCCATAATACTTTTCAGTACCTGTTGTCGGGTCTTTTGTAAGATCAAATGATACTTCAGACATAGTATTAATTTAAAAGGGGTTTATAGATAAAGTATTTTTTACCAGTGATTCAGTCAAGGAACAAAGTTTAAAACCAATTCAATAGCACCAGAACCACCGAAAATTCCGAAAACAAAAGAGTATTTAGCCGTTTTCCAGCTTTCAAGAGTCCCTTCTGTTAATTCGTCTTTAATATCATCTGCTTTTTGATCCTGGAAAGTCTTATAATAAACCCCTGCTTCAGAAAGATCGAATATAAATTTATCCAAAAAGTCTTTTAAATCCTGCGCTATCTCCTCAGCATCTTCAAGTTTTTTTTCAATAAACTCAACCATATCATCCAGACTACCAATTGAAGATATGACCTCGCTTTTAATACCTTCAACAAAATATTGGACTTTATTTAATAATTTTGTGTATGCAGGAAAAACCCCATCCATGGAAGTACCAACAAAAGCCAACCCTTTTGAAAGTTTCACCTCATCATCTTCTTTTTTCTCCCATCGTTCTTTTATTTGTTCTGATAGATCGATTAGCTCTTGTTGAGAAAAGAACTTCCCGACCACTTCAAGTATTTTGAAAAATTCCTCAACCCCGGGTGCCGATCCAACAATTACCAAACCACCATAATCATTAAATTTATCAGGTGCAAGTGGATCCGCTTTGTCGTCGAAAGCTTCTTTAATTTGTTCCAATGCAGAAATAGCGGTAAGAGTCATTGTGTCCGTACCTCTATCATAACCCGCTTTGATTCCGTATGAGTTCGGATGTGCGATAATCCCAGAAAGTACCCCACCTTTCATCTTTTCGATTTCAGTAATGATCTGGCTGAGAGATTCATTTAATGCTAATAATGCTAGGTTTGCAGATGACGCCTGAAGTTTTGCAAACTCAACCGAAGCTTTTGTCGCATTCGAAATAGTATCAATCCCAGTTTTTAAATCCTGAAATAATCCTGATATTTTAGTGAGCATTTCAGAAGGACTTATCGCCAATTTTTTATATGCTGTCATTTTTTAGCTTCCTGATTTCTTCTCTTGATTTTTGGATTTTCCCGGGTAAATTATCAACCAACTTTTTAAGATTTTCCATTGGCTTGAATACTATCGGCTTTTCTTTAGTTGATTTCCATTCCATTGTGTCCTTTTAAGGTAAAAGTGCGTACTGACTCTGCAAATCAGTTATTAAAGAATAAAGATCCTGTATGCTATTAAGTTCATCAATTAAATCTCTCAAATATCCTATATCCATATGTGTTGCCATAGTTACTGAATCATAGATTATTTTTGCGTACCCTGAAGTGGTAGCAGTTCCAATTACTGTGTCTGAATCGCTAACCCTTGCTGTAAATTGGTCAAGATAAGTTCCAGTAGCTGTCTGCAAGGGAATTATTTTTGCTGTGTCATAAGTCGGACGCCCTGATATGGGGTTAAAATTGTCATGGTAAAACAGGAAAGTACCCAGAACAGCTTTAAACGTAGCTGTATCTGTTATAAACTGAGTGTCTGCTGATTGTCTTGACGTATCAATAGTGTTCGCTAAATCACCCAAAGCAGCTATTAACCCGCATTGCGTTTGAAGGTGTGTTAAATGACTGTCTTTTAGGTGTTGAACAGAATTATAATAGCAGCTTAATTCTGATGATGAAGTTGAATAAGAACCTTCTGGAAAAACGCCACCAGACCAAGTATGAGTATTTTTAAAAACATAATTCCCGGACATTGAATAAGTGTAATAAGTCGAACCTAAACTGCCACTGGTATCATTTGGAACTGGATTATTTCCTGCTCCAGAGAAATTATTAATTGCATTCAGTGCAGCTAAAAAAGTTCCCGGATTTTGTTGTACTGTTTGACCAAGGCTGGCCGGTGCTGTTCCATATTGCCATTTTATATCAGAATGAATTGACCATTTCGGGACGCTCTCTTCTGAATGAACATAGTTTCCGGTATATGGTGGACTTCCTAAATAAGTACCATCTGTCCAAGGGAAAAACGGGCTTGCTTCAATATCTGGATAAGCACCCCCAACCTCTCGACCATTTGAAACTGTTTCCAGATTAGCAGATTTAGTTAAATCGTTTTCAATATCTGGATTCAAATACCCCAATAGAGTTTTAAACTGATCATGAGTAATTCTTAAATAGTCTGCTGGATTTCCGGTTAAGACATCCCAATTTGCATTTGGAATTAAACCTTCACAAGCAACTTGTACAATTCCGACTCTCTGATGATCTGATTTCCTTCTGAGATACATCATGTTTGTTAATTCAGGTCTTTTGCTGATAACGCCTTGCCCGAGATTAATTAAATCAAGTGCCTGGTTAAAATCTGTTTTTTGAGTGATACTAAAATTAACCTGTTCGTATTTTTCGTCAAACTTATCAACATTAGTGTAGGAGTCATAGACTATTTTTATTATAGATCCTTTTTCAATATTGAATCTGAAATTAAGGGTCACTTTTCTATTATAATCAATAGCAGCACTTTTAAGCATACTGCTTCCTGATATATTCCCATCCCCGTTATCTTTGCCAATTTCATTACCCTCAAGATAAACACTCAATGATTTAGGAGTGGCCGGAAAGTTTAAAAGGATTTCATACTTTTTAGTTATACTATTTGTCGCAATTCTTTCTTGACTGAACCCTAATAATTCTGATGGATAAGAATAAGCGTCTGAATCATTTCCGATGGTAGATAGTGTTTTATCATCTTTTTTACGGGTTAGGTAATAAAGATCCGGATCGTCAATCTTTGAATCGTTGTCATCATTGTCAACAAATACATACCCAAATTTCGTTCTTGATGGAAAAGTGAACTTAGTGATCAATGACCATTCTGCAATCGTAGGAATGTCGAAATGCATTACATTTGACTCAGTTAACCCCCTGAGAATTGCCCTTTGCTTTCCGTAATGTAACGCCATTTCTGGATAAGGCAGAGATATCCCTTGGTCGGTTTCTGCTTTAAATTCGTCTGATAGTTGAGACGATTCAATGACCCCTAGCCTGGTTAAAATAATCTCTTGTGCAAGTGATTCAAGTTCAGAATACTTTTCTGCTTTATATTTTGGTAATGTTGTCATGTTAATCTGCCAATACGATGTTTTTATGCGTTCTTAAAAATACATCAACCATTGTTTTATCTGGGTGAGTGTAACCATAATATGCATTTGCGCCTATGAACCATAAACAGACCGCGCAAAAAAGAATAAACAATATATTTGAAATTATCTTCATGTTAATCCAGAATAGTCTTGGGTATAGTCGGGTCCAACACCGGTCCCATGGAAAATTTGTTCTTTAACAAATGTATCTTTTAACTTTCCTTCTTTAACCACCATCAAGGGAGTGATTAATCTTTTATTCCACAAGTTACCTAATTGGACGGCATAAGAAGCGAAACTTCCAGACATCCAACCGCCCGTCCCATGCTTCCCGCCTAATGTTTTTGCAACTTTTAGTAAACCATGTTCGGCTTTTGCTTCTTTCCTTGCTCCAATTTTTGAAAGATAATTCTTTTTCCAAATTGAAACATATTGATTAGCAAGCGGATAAACCCCGTGAGAGGTTACAGGAATTCCACCCATTGCCGTTATCCCTGAATCGATAAACTGAGAAAAAGCAGTCGACTTCTTTTTGGCAGTGATAAACCTAGCTGAATTTTTTTTCTCGTAAACCGGTTTTATTGCATTTGAATATTGAATTGGGATTAATGGCATATTATTAAAGAATTATTTCATCAAAGTTAATATCTTTGGCGCTTTTTTCTACTATTTCAAAAGAACTGCTCTGCTCTTGCATCGGTTTAACCCCTTCAATGTTATCCAATATCGATGATGGCTTGAGGCCCATAGACAACATTGTATTCAGTGCTTTATTGACGTTATCAGTGTTTTTTATCTCAACTTTCTTTCTTTCTGGAAAAGATATTACGGGGTTATCTAATTGTGACATTTTTATCTCCTATTGCATTATCAAAGAGTTTTCAGCCTTTATCTTGGCGTTTTCAATTTTTATTTTCAACAACTTAGTCCTTGTTTGTGGGGAAACAATCCCATTCCCTGTTCCCGTTTTTATAATTGCATCGATTACCTCATCAATTAAGGCGCTCATTTGGTCTAAATTTCTATTCATTTGGCCCTTAATACTTCCCTGTAGATTTTCAGCAATGATCTTTCCAAATTTTGCCTCAAACCCTAATTCTGCAATAGTAACCCCTGAAGCATTTAACCGTGCACCCCATGCCCTTAATGGATCTGTTAAAAGGTTTTGATTGACATTTGTAAGAGATGAACCTTTAGCCTCTTGGCTTATTTTGCCTTGTGAAGAAACAATAAAATCCCCGGATGTCACTAATTGAATTGCGCTTGCTATGATTTTTGCTATTCCACCTGATTCAAGAATAATCTGTTTCGCATCAATCCCAAATTCGTTAAGGAGTTTCATTGATAGATCGTCAATATCTAATTCAACGATATTTCCCCGGAAAGATATCTTTTTTCCCCAAAGATGAAGATTATTTCTTGCCCGGATAAAGAGGTTTTTAGTTGAAAATAGATCAGCTGATCCAGACTCTGAAAACATGAAATGAGAAAGTGTCTTTAGGTGGGTGAGTATATACTGTCCGTTTTGAATGACTGTTGATATCCCCTCTTTGACTTTGGCTATTACCCGACCTTTAACGTATTTTTTCGGCTCTTCAAAATCTTCGTGCACTTCCCCGTTTTCATCCCGGGGGATTAGATGTCTCTTGGTAAGTGTGAGTGGACCGTCAAAACCATCATGTGGAAAGTTTGGCAATCCATCAGGAGCAAGATAAGCACTCCCGACAACAAGCGGTCTATGTCCAGCTGCTTCTGTTTTTTGGAATTCTACCCACACCTTGTCGCCAACGTTAACTTGAACCGTTGACCCTTCATTTTGAGAATTACCTAATGTTCCGATTATTCCAACCAAAGGAAGTTTTGAAACATCCCCCTCAAGATGTTTTGGAACATTTACTTTACAGAATCCTATCGGGCAATCAGTAGACCCTAAGACGATTGTTCCTATTTCTTTGAACGTTCCGGGATTCTTTTTGATGTAATCAAGTAAATAATCAAGTAAAGCCATATTTTTAAAAATCTTTTGACATCAGGTGCATGAATGTGTATAGCTATAATCTAATTTTGATAAAAGATTAATTCATTTTTAGCTTTAAGAAAAGCGATATCTTTTAAGGAGGGATTGAAAATGAAACGATTATAATAGTACCCTACTTTACCCTAAGCCCCGTTTTTAAAACAATTTAGCATGGAGGTTATTTTGAAATTTTCATTTATCTCATTAATGTTGATTATCGCCGGTATTTTTTCGGCAATGTCAGCATTTGCAGCTACTCCGACAATTCAGGAGGCACTGAACCCGCCTGAAATGTCCGGGTTATTTTCGGTTATTGCTGCCCCGGCTGAAGCGACCGAATTGGAATTGAGAGCACAACCCACGGTGGTTCCCTTTAATTACAGGTCGAACCACCTAAGTACTTATATTATTATTTCAGACAAGAAAGGTTTATACGCCGATTATACAACTGCTGGTTTTTGGAATGAGATCCTGGAGGTTGAAACTCCCCTCAAGTTTCCTTTAGCAAAGTCAACAGCTAACCGCGATCAGATGCAACTGGATAACTTCAGGGAGGTTGAAACTTTACTTAAGTTCCCCTGCTTGATACAAAAAAACTCTAATGTAGAAACAAACCTGGAATTAGTGCTGGTTGCCTAAATGAAATAAGGTAGACAGTTAAGACGATTTAAAAAAGGCTAATGTGAGTATTGATTGCATTAGCCTTTTTTTTGTGCCTTTTCCCTGTTGACTGGCAATGCTAGTTTTGCTAGTTTATAACCATCTTAACATTTTTTATCTAACCTTAAAGGAGAGAGAAGTGGACAGCGAAAAGAAAGCGTTTGGAAAATGGTGGGTTTGGATCTTGGTTTTATTGATACCAACAATCTTAATATTCACTGGATTGAGATATGCTGGTTTGGTCGGTGGGACTTATATTGAAAGAAAGGTTTTTGAAAATTCTTTCCAATATTCCGAAGCGACAAAGGCATCAATCGCAACTTTTGAAGCCCAGTTGGCAGAAATTGATCACAAACTTTCATCTGATTTGGATGATACAACCAGAATAAATCTTGAAGCATCAGCAGCGGCTGTCAGGATTCAACTTTCAGTAGCGAGATCGAGACAATGAAAAAATTATTATATTTTAGTTTGGCTTTATTGTTAGCAATGTTATTTGTTGGTTGCGAAAAATCGACAACTAGCGAAGCAAAAAAAGAAGCCGCCTCAGTGAACGCTCAGCAAAGTCAATACGCAAAAGGGCAACCAGTACCTGTTTTTAATTGGTCATTTGAACGCCATTTGATGATTCAGTTATACCACCTCAGAAATAAGAAAGTAGCAACTTATGCTGTCTGGAGGTCTGATTATGGGTTAATCGAAGGGGATTGTCCATCAATGGGTTATGGGATGCCTTATGATGTAAGTTTAACAAATCCTCTTGTTTCAACCGGGAGAGCAGTTTATTCAATAACATCTATCGAACAGCCTGAACCAAACGGGATATTTGCCAGCAAAAATACGGCTGCAACGTGGGTAATGTGTGTCGGACCATCTGGAATGATTGAACCTGTTTACGTAGAATCAAAGGTAACAATCTACCCTGGTCCTGTTAAAGTGAATTATGCAAAAAATCGTGTTATTCGACATGGCAAAGCAACTGTAAATATCAAAAAGAAATAACCAAATAACCCACACCTCTCTGTTAATAGAGAGGTGTCAACAGGTGATTAAATGTCACAAACAAGCTTTAAAACTACTGACAAGCAGGATACTATAATCAAAGAGGCTCAGTTACTTATCAGCCTAATCGATGGAAAACCTTATGATAAGAAGAATGGATTGATTAGAATCTGTGAAAAGCTTATTGAAGATTATCCATTGGAGAAGGTTAAGGAATTGTGTTTTGAGAAAGTCACTGAATAATCGCAGACATCCCCAACCGCATCTTATGAGTTTCCCCTTCAATCCAATGATTCTGCTGAGTGACTAGTGCTTTACTTGGCAGACTTTCATTTATTGGCATTTCCGGATTATTAGATATCCATTGAAAATTGATCATTTTACAAGGTTGGATTAATCCGCTACCTGGTGCATCAAAATCTAAGGCTGTTTTGGATCCAATAGCGAGATTATCCAGAATTATTTTATTGTCGAAGGAAGTAACCATTTTCGGGTAACCAATCTTACCACCTTTTATGTATCCAAGCTCATGGTGATAACCGTGATATTCACTTAAGATTTGGCGCTCCTTATTCTTATTTTCAACAGGATAAATTTTAACAACCTGATAGGCATTATCATTTGATCTATTATTCGTATAAGTTGCGATTGGTACACGGTCAAATAATCCTGTTATGCTTTTGAAATAGAGTTTGTTTCTGGATATCCAGCACATTGCAGCATACTGCCGGCATAGTTGGTCCTGGATCTCTTTGTTAATTTGGGATCCAGACGGGATATGAAAGTCTCCAAGGATTGGGAATTGATCAATATCAAAATGTTTTACCTTAGGGAACAATTGTCTTAAAATGTGACTGACAGATTCTTTGTTGAAATAAATCCCCTTAGGCTGTTTTTGCATCGCGTCAAAAATATTTGATTCCATGCAATTGACTATTTTGATATCTTCATTTTTAGTTGGAACAATCGATTGTACTTTGAACTCAATTTCTTCCTGGAGATTGTCTGATATCAATTCCGAAAGGATAACAGATACCGTTGATCCATATTTTAACCCGATCAGGTCTATTAGGCTACTTCTATCGGCAAGGTTTAAAACAAGTTCAGGCTTATACAAATCTCCTGATTCGTGAAAGCTGGCACTTGGAATGTTGATAAGCGGCAATTCCTCACCGCTTATTGTGATCTTTTGGATTAGTGAAGGCATTTAGTCAACTTCACTATGTTTCAAAGTTCCAATTTTGAAAGTGGCTTTTAAAGGTGGATCACCACCTTGTTTATCGTGTGCGTATGGAAACCATTTGCATTCTACTGCTTTTTCACTTTCAGGAGAATTAACCGTCATCTTTGGCCCACCTGATTTAAGTTCAACAACATCACCTAATTTTAATTCATCACTCATGAATCTCTCCTTTTAGTTAATTATTACAGTATACAGGAAAATTCCTGTTTTTATGATTTTAGCATATGGCTAAACAATTCAAAGCCAAAAAAAATCAATATCGCTGCTATGCCACCTAAAACTACTATTGCCTCTATTTTAGAAGGTTGAAAGTTTCCATCACCTTCCATATTGTCCTCCGGGTCAAAAGGCAATTCATCTGGATCAATATAATTTGGACGTATGGATTCTTCCCATTCCTTAGGAACGCTCACAATATTTCACCTATATTTTCAGAAAGTAGTTTATCGTGACACGCTTTTATAACTTCTGCATCCCATAGCGCGTTATGTTTTTTGGCATCCGTTGGTATTTTATCGCCATAGGCATACTCTTCACGACTGATATCAGGGTCAATACCTTTCAGCTTAAACATGGTACAGATATCGAAAGGAATGTAATAAATGTTTTCTGGAATATTAAAGGCATGTCCAAAAATGTCATTAAATAAAACCCAGTCATATGACAGGCAGTCAGACCATACTTCAATTTTTCCAAACTGACTTAACCATTCTTTCAAATTTTTCTTTAAATCAGCTTTATTCCCTCTGGCCTCCAAAGAATAACCTTTGTAAAGATCTTTACCAACAGGGTTATCTAATGAACGACTTGCTGAATAATGCTCCTGTTGTCCTTCAGGTGGTGGACCAAACAAAAGATTATCAATTACATTCTTTCGAATCCAGTCATCTACTTGTGATTCATCGTAATCATTGAGTTCCATGTAAAATGTTTTTCCACACTCACTTTTAATTCCAATCGAAATCAAAGTAGTATTTTTATGCAGTCCTGTGAATTCTGTATCAATAAAAATTTTCATAAACTCTCAACCCCCATAAAGTTAAAATCAATAATAGAAGGTGTAATCATATTAGACACGATAATTTTTGTACTCACGTCCTGGCCTTTCTCAATACCTAAATAATGACCCTCAACTAAAGGTGTCCAAGCCGCGTTTTGAACATCGGTTAAGCTGAGGTCTAAAGGGACTATTATTTCATCCTGTTGCTCAACTTCTTCCCCTTCTACCTCTTCCATCCACTTTACAGTATGCGGGATAGTAAGCATATAGTGTTCATAAAACCAAGCATCCACTAAATCAGAAAGTACATTTA
>SDBT01018706.1_pt1 | contig 10881 bp, 8 predicted proteins | sample 2277101 | NCBI WGS metagenome assembly SDBT01 (sample SAMN10404973, study PRJNA504765) | marine sediment metagenome | isolation source: marine sediment core GS10_PC15, 103 cmbsf | place: Arctic Ocean: Southern Knipovich Ridge | collected 2010 | reverse complement strand
GCCATACGTTTCCCCGCGCACCTTCTTTTCTCGCATAACTGCACGAAGATGTGCGATAAAGATAGGATCGCGATTCACGCTGATAAGTTGAAAAAAGGTGGATAATGGATCGGCCTTGTGAAACCACGGTGCTCTGTTGTTCGGGTTGATAAGTTCGCATTTTCGCAGATGTTTCTGGAGTGTATAGATAAGACGTTGGATCAACCCCACAGCATTTTTAGCACGATTTCCGATTTCCTTCCACGGGGAATTCGCACTCGATGCCTCGTCCGCAAGTGTCATAAATCCTGGCCCATTTGCAAACCCCGCAGGGAATTTGACATGATCAAGACCCTCGGTAGGCAAATAGAGCGATCCGTGATTGTTCGGTTTCCATTCAAGAATAGAAGTGGGGTTGTAGTCCCCAAATGTAGATGGTGTACGCTCCCCGATGAATTCGTCCTCTTTGTTTATGCTGTAGGGTGCATTCTTTTCGATGAGGGCGCGCCAATATTCCTGATCGTAAGTCTGCTGTTCGATTTGGTGGATGAGATGAATCATGTCCTGCCAAGTTTCAGCGTCCCGGGCGTGATCTCCAGAGATCTTGGCCAAGATTGTCTGCGCGACTTGTTGAAAGTCCTTGGACGTTGCAGAATACATGTCCATTTGTCCGAAATAATCAATGAGTTTGTATACTCCGTCACTGTCTGTCGCCGCCAGAAAGAAGGCAGGGAATTTGTCTCCTTTCTTGTCGTATCTGTGCGCAAAGTTGGCGTCGTCGTCTAAGTTGCAAAAGTCCAAATTGATAGTCGGAGGCTGCCTGTTCTGGTCTTTGTAAGACGCCACGAGCATTCTGAGCTTCTCATCGTAGTCCCCGTTAGATTCGAACAATTTGCAGTTGCAAAACGCCTCACGGAAAGAAATCTTGACCATAGTATCCTTGTTCTCGTCATAGAGAAAGATGTCGCGCCACTTGGTCTGGTAGTCGCTCAGATCAGCATCACCACGCCATTCAAAAATCATCGGATTTCTTTCGGAGATATTTATTCGTCGAGTAAGTAGCTGGACAGGCGGGGCAAGATGATCCACTCCGAAATCTCGTGTCTCGACGACGTTAGTGCCATCTCCAAATGTCGCCACAGCCTTGGGGCCTTTCTTCCTCATAGCCACGCCATCTGGGCCAGCGGCCCAGTATTCCGTATTTTTCGGAGAAACCATGGAAAGATAGATCCGCGCACCGGGCCACAGGATGAATAAATCAGGCATGACTCTTGCGGGGGGCTTATTCATGACGCGGACATGATGACGGTACAAGATTTCGAGCATTTTTTCGCCGCCTTGAGGGGCAACCTCGGCGACGGCAGCAAAAGTGAGAATCTCTTTCTCCATAATCTTGCGCGACGATATTTGCAGTGTGCCGAACAGCTCTTGCCACATCTTTTGATAACGCTTGCAGTTGAGTAATGCCCAGATTGTGTCATGATCTTGCGTCTCTTCGACGGCTTTTGAAATCTGAACGATGTTCCGGCCATATTGTTCATCGCCCTCGGGAGTGTTGTAAAAGTCGGCTTCGAGCATAAACGCCAAACCTCTGCGTACAGTATGATCCCTGAATTGCCTCTTGCTGCTCGTAATCAATCGGGAGATACCCTCGTGAGGTACGCGGTCTGCGAGCGGGCTGTTGAATTCCCAAATATTCATTTGGACGTGGATCTGATCGGATACAGCCCACGGAAGTGCCAATGTCGTATACCATCGATCTTCGTCGTCGATGATGAGGCCCTCGATCATGTCACGTAAGAAAAGATTTTTTCCCTTGTAGAACTCTGGAAGATCGTAGTTGGTGTAGCCCACTTTGTCGTATGGGGACGGACGGATTTGCTCGGGCATCGGTCCGAAATAACGCTCGATTCTGCTCACCGAATCAGATACGTTTTGAGTCAACGGATTGTGGTGCTGCCCGACCGAAAACGGATTCATTGCCAACGCCATTACAATTGTGGGTAGAGAACGAAGCCTTTCATATTAAGTGCATGTGAGCACCTGATTATATAGAGGTTTTTATTATTTCACATCCATAGTAGCTTTTCAAGCCTTCGTTTTCCACAAAATCCCCTCCCTCCCTCCATTTTTACTCAACAGCCGGGTTTTAAAATTACGTCTATTATTTAAATAAGGCTCTAGATATTACCGTGAGGCCGCATTGACAATGGAAACATTCGATATGCCCCTTTCGGCGACGTATCGACTTGGAGAATCTTTGATTGACAATAAGTGGCCGAAAGATTTGTGCGTGTACACAATCAGATTTTTTCCTGAACGCGCCGGGAAATCGTTACCATCCCTTAGCTTTATCGCACCATTCAGTACCGGAAATTCCATTTGCAATCACATACATGAGGAAAACACACTCATCGACTATCTGCGTGACAAAGAAAGGGCAGATCACATTTGCCCTCTGTGTAAAATAGGGGCGAAGCGACTCAAATTGGAATCGTCTGATCCAAACGAGTGGAAGCGTCCCGACACCAAAGGCACCGAGAAAACATTCACAACCGAGATTTTTACTTCGCAAATTAAAGGACTCCTCACCCCGATTGAGATGAAGGGCATGGCAAAATTTTGTAATGGATTGCAGACATCCGGAGAAAGCGCCCTTAAGAACAGACAGGCGGAAAACCAAGACATTATCATTGCATATGATATCACTAATGACAAAAGGGGAATAACGGGATTCGCGATGTTCAACAAAGGAATAGACAACCGTATGCGAATAGATACCGAGAAGTTGAAAGAGATTTTCGACCAACTATCGTTTAAGATAGCGGAAAATGATTGGGAAAAAGCCTCGGAGTTCATACTGGATTATATTTTGGATGAAAGAGAGTATCAATATGATGTGAATGAGACCGAAAAGCCGGGGTACAAGAAAGAATTGGAAACAGTGTATGGGGATCTTAAGAATTACCTCGTTGGCTACCAAGGCTCTTTGGATGAGATCGCTGAATGGATGTTGACTGTGGATTCCGAGAAAGTGGAGGAGGAGGGGATAGGAATACTTTTCATCCATCTAATTTGTGTCGATTCTGCATTTAAAAAAATGGGAATTTCAAAGGGGATTTTCAGGGGGCTAAGAAAAGAAGTTGTAGAATGGGCGACAAAAAAGGAATTTGTGGATGCAAGAATGAGATTGCAGCCAGTGGATGAATCAGTGCAAGAGATGTACGAAGCATTTGGATTTAAGGAAGAAGAATCAGGAGAAATGATAACTCCAAATTTATTGGAAAAGAAACTCAGTATTGAAAACTATTGAAAACGCCATCATTTTTCTTTACGTTTCCTTGCAAAGAGGGTTTTCAAATCAGTCGTTGGCGTATGTTTGTGTAATCGAAACAAATTATTTGCATCACTCAATTTCCTGGTAATCGGGAGAGGGTCACTGTTCTCGCCCTTTGTACGTCTTTTTTGGTGAGTCTTCCTGCTGGGTGCGTGTTTCTGCCCCACTTGGACATCTTTGATTGCCCCCGCAAAGCCACTTGAACGCTTTTCTAAATTACGTGCAGCATTCTCGAGTTGAATGTTTCTGGTGACATCATTCAGTTCGGCAAGTGTTTCAGAAACAAAATCTGGAATCAAAACATTGACGACATTTTTGTATTTCTTCGCGAACGAGTCATTTCGATCTTTCTCTATTTGCACATCTCCTATGACCTTGTTTGTGACCCGGATTATTCTAGTCATGCGTGTGTCGAGTTTTTCAAATAAATCGATCAGAGTTTCCGGAGAGTAATTTTTTTTGAGCACTTTCTTTCCTTTTTCGAATATGCTGTTTCTGATGTCCGCAATGGATTTTCTCCAATGAGTGACTTTGACAGCGTTGCCTTTCATAATCTCATCCACCGCATCCAAAAAATCAATTCTCGATGAAGCTTCTGAAAGGTCTCCTCTTAGCTTTTTTTTGAGGACCGCGCTTTTTTGCCGTCTCGTGCGTATCATAAGACGCAGGGGCTCATTTCCGAGAGAAAGTATGTTACGTTTGGACGAGACGGCTTTCTTTTTGATGAATGGGGGTGTGTCTAGTCTGCTCGATGGCATTTTTGGGGTTTATGTTTTGGCTTTTACAAAAAAAAATTGTAGTGAATAGAAAAAAGTTGCGTCACGCAATTTTAAGAAAATTCCAAAGCATGCTTATTTCATTTGAGAAAAATGAAAAGGGGCCTTTCGTAAAATTCTAAAAGTTTCCTTTTTAGAAATTCGTATGATACGAATATTTTTCTAGAAGGTTTCCCTTTTTAGGAATTTCCAAACAAGGATCGGACCATTTAGCATTTTTTTCAAATCAAACAAGCAGAAAACTTCAAACCTGTTGAGGAATGTCTTCTGGGAAATGGACTCGCTTCTTGAGTTCTATGTACTCCTCCCAGGGTAATATTGCTTTGCCTGCATTTTTGATGAGTTGAATTGATGCGCCCTCTAGAATCATATTTTCAACTCCCGACATTGAAAATGCAGGCAAAGCATTATTACTTTGGGAGGATTACTAAGAACTGACGAGCCCACTTCACCGAAGACATTCCTCAACAAAACCAAGGATTATCGTACGAAGATTCTTCTAAAAGATTTCCTAATTAGGAAATACGTATCGTACGAAGATTTCCTCTTAAAAGTTCATTTTTTCTTTTCTCCCAAAGCAACAACACTGTTTTTCATATTCGCCAATCGATGCCACGCGGAAGTTGCAGATATTGCGGATTATTCTGTCACTATAGTGTGATGTGCCCCTTTTCGGACCGCCCCTCAATTGATGCAGTGGAAGGAATGAGAGCGAAAGCGATGGGCGAATGTCGTCAGAATGCAATGGGCGAATGCGACCGACAGGACGCTGAGGAAAAGCACACCCCTCCTCTCGAAGACGATTCGGATGAATAAGGCGTCATTATCTTTGAAAAAAACGAATTTTGTCGAATAAAAGCGGTTTCATTGATTTAAGATTTTTATAGAAGCAGTCCGGAATGATTTTTTGGGTGCCGCGGTTTTTTGCTTTTTTGGCGAAAAAAATCAAAAACAAATTTATTATCGCTTTTCCTAAAGTTCCATTAAGGGAGTGAAAAAATGGACCTCGCCAAATATATCTCAGTCAATTGGATCAAAACCAAGAATCCTCTCTTATCAGAAAAAGAGCTTCCCTTATTAGCAAGACTTTGCGAAATAATGAGAAAGTTCGAGAGTCACTGGATTTACAAAAGAGAAACAAAGGCACTTCAGCGTCTCGTGGATTTAAATGGACATTTAAGGAGTCTTTTGATGATCCACGAATCAGATTGCGATCTCGACCCCAGATGCATCTTTTTCATTGAAAAAATGAAAAAGCACATACTCAGTATCGATCCCAAAGTCGCATTTACAATCCCTCGGAAGATATCAGATGATGAACGCAAAAGTCTATGCGAGGCGCGAGACGAATTCATTGTGGTTGCAAAGGACCTGAAGAAAAGTTTGGTTGAAACCACACTTAAACGCCTCGAAGAAGAAGAAGAAAAGGCGAATATCAAAGACACCGCATTGGGGATTATCAAACGACAGAAAAAGGATTCTATCAAAGACGAACGTCCTATGGAATAAAAACCGTCTCATTTTATCACACATTGAGTAAAATAATCGTACAAAACCCCCTGTTTCCTAATCAACTCCTCTGGGAGTGGATAAGGCATGATGTCGTCCATTTCGATTTGCACAACATAAGCTTTTGCCGGCACCACTCCATAATGATACTGCAAAATTGCTCTCTCGAATAACAACTGAAAGTAAGCCTGGTTCAAAGGAGAATTGGAGTAAAATGCACCCAAGGGCCCCCTCATACTAGCAGTCCCACGCATCATATAGTGATCCATGCCGCACTTCCATTCTATGATGACTAAACGCCCCTCCTCGTCCACACATACCATGTCAATGGCTGTGCCTATCATAAGGATCGGATCAGCGATTGCCAATTCGGCTCGTATAGGTTCGAGCTTCCATATTTCCAGGGCCTTTATCGCTTTTTTAGCATAAGGATGCAATGCTGGATGGCGCGAAACAAATACTTCAAAATCGGTCTCATTGGCATAGCTTTCCAGTTGAGAATGTACGGTGGTTCCTCGCCTGCGTCCTGCATGCGCACTTCTCACACCAGTTGATCCACCGAATCTCGATCGCACATATTTATAAGTCGGCCAAAATGCACGACGCAAACCAGGTAAAAGACCTTTGAGCGTCCTCTCTTTATGAGATGTGTCGTCGTGAGACGGTACTCGCAACTTGAACGCGGCTTCATTTTCTGAGAAATGCACGCGAGACAATTCAGGGTGCGAAAAGAGCTTAAAGGCTTGTTGTTGGTCTGTTTTGAGTCGTTTTGTGATTATTTGTGTCTCTGCGACACATCGTTTAGGGATTTTCGAGGATGTTTCTGAAAAACTCCTCTTGCTCGCTTGTAATGGCTGCGACAAACGAATTGCTTTGGATTTCCTTTCGGCGCGGCGAGTCACTTCTGCGGTTCTTCGATGAGACTTTCCCACTTTTACGTCCGATGTTCCCCGAATCATGGTCATTTGCATTCTTCTTTTTCCTATGTATATTGGGAGATGTTTGTCTCACGGCATTTTTGGGTAAAAGACGGTACACCGCTATAATCGCCAATACAAATTGTGGTATAGTCGCATAAACAACATAACTTGGGGCCAGGAGACTCCAAGCCGATCGCACCACATTCATTTCCAAAGTTTTCAGTTGCATTTTGTTTGGTGCGTGGTCCCTTACGTCATATGTCATGGGCAGGATCAACTCGGATTCATGTGTCTTGGCCAATGTAGTTTCCATCCCGCATAATATGTATTTGAAGTAAAACACGACCACTTTGCCAAATAGAAACCAACCATCCAGTAATCTCGCAATCGAATACTCGTGTGGAATCAGTACTAAAACAAGAAATGCCGCGAATGCCACATGGGTGCAGAATTCGTCCGAGTACAGTTGATTACAATAACTCACAATCACGAATACCACAATTGCCGTGCTTATCAAATACGAAAAGGCTATAGGCAAGAATCCATGAGAAAGGAGCGTTCCATACATCAGCCAAGCCCACCACACCCACACACCAAATAACGCACGAGGGTATACACGTATGATTACCCCCTTTTCACGTTGCAATGCATCATAATAGAACCGGACGAACGTTAATGCCACTAACGCAATCCCGTACACTAGGACACTTAGTATAGCCGCATGTTCGTATTCGCGATGAAGAGAATAAAAAAATGTGCCGCTGAGAATGAATACGAAAAGTACCACACTCTCCTTGTATGTGCTCCCGTTGTTTAACTCCGACATTTGATACATTACACAAAGCTATTTTTTAATGAAAACTTCAAAAAACTAATCTTTCGGGTTGATTTTCCAGACGTGGTCCTAATAATTGTTGTCAGAAGGGGGAGGCCGTCCGTTTATATAAAAGTTTTGTCGGGAATAGGCAGTTGCATTCATAATATCATTGCATATTTCTCGAAGACAGCCAAAAATGGTCACGCTTTCCTTCCGACAACGAGCAATGCATTCCTCTTCATCGCGTGTCATTTGGTCAATTGGACACCACTTGTAATTTATACCCAATATCTTTGCGATAGAAGCGGCAATACTGAGAGGATTGCAAATGCCGAGAATTACATTCAAAGATTCAGGTATTCTCGTCATACGATAAATTCCCCATTCAAAAATCAGACGAATGGCCCAGATAGATTGCTTTGGAGTGTGTGTAGGGCCGAGTGTGAGTGTGACTCCGCTGCATGGTATATTTTTGAAATCTTCGGCCGAGCGTTTCATTACATTGTTATTGAACATACAAATGTAAATGTGAGTTTCGTCTGCGAAACGATGTATCCATGTATCATTCGCTTTGAGTAATATAAAATGGACATTCACGACAAAGATCCTTTCAAATAGAGATTTCCAAATACATTCTTGATACGAAATGTCGCGCATGTATTTGGATACAAAACTCATCCGCACAACTTCGTTATATCTTAAATGACAAAAAATCTCCACTAGTAATTCAATGGGTAAATCATACAGTTCCATACTGTAATTGAATCTTTTCTTTGATCTGGCCTATTGAGGGATATGATGAATCTGCTTTATCGTATTTGAATTGAATTTTTCAGAGGAAAAACTTCGCAGAATTTAGATACAAGTACGGGGAATACCTAAATTCCGTTTACCAGAGTTTAAAAAAGCATTTTTTACATTTTCCAAACCCAACAGACCTCGGCATGGTTTATTTGAGATAATTGCGATGCGACCGTACGCCGAGGGGCGAATTTCGCAAATAGCTTCGTTTCTACTCGAATCACGGCAAAAAATCGACCACGATATTAACATTTTGCACAATGATGCCGAAAAAACGTACAACACAACGACCGAGATGGAGGGCACTGACCTTGCCACTCTTCAGAAAAAGAAATCTATTCTAGAAAAACTGAAATTGAATTCTCTGCACCGACGCGGACTCGAAGAACAATCGAGTATACTCACCGGACATATCTCAAGAACTCTGCATGATATGATTGCAGCACGTCACAATGCTTTCGGGGTTCCTAATTTGATTGAAAACGAATTTGAGGTCGATAGACGTGGTGAGATGTGTTTATTGGGGTCCATTTCTCGCAATATAATCACACACGTTCCTGAAGATTCTTGCGTCAAATGCCAAGCAAACCCGAGGAACGTTCTGATTGCCGGGAAATGCACAGACTGGCGTATACAACAAACGAAATGTCATTGTTCGGATCGAATGCATTCTTGGTGTTTCAAGTGCTTATATAGGTATTGCGTCGACGAATGGTGCCGTGTTTCCGACCAAGAGCTCACATTGGATGATGCAACTTGCGTCGTTCGATGCCCAGATTGCAGCGGGGCGTTCTGTCCTTATAGTATGCAATTTTGCATGGAACCTACCGAGGCGGTTTCTACCGGAGAACCTCCCATTCTACCAAGTGACACATTATTTTCGGCGACGAAATCCATGCAAGATTTACTCTACGAGAAACTCACCTCGACGCACGCCGAACTCGTAACCATCAGGAATTACATACTCAATGACAAAGCCGGAGGCCCGCCGCCTACCAAAACATCCATTTCTGTTGTACCGCAATCCGAACGAAAAAAAGCCAAAAGACATTGCGGTCATTGTCACGACAGTACTCAAAATTTACAAGGAAAAGGACATTACGGTAGAAAATGCCCTTATAAAGATATGTCCAAAGTTGACGCTCGAGCGGCGGTGCAAAATCGGTCTACACAAAATCAGCTTACATTGGAAGATGCCACGGGCGAACAAGTAATATCTAATACAGATTTGGAATGCGAACTCCCCGGTGTTATGACATGGGAATGGAAATCAGAAGAGGACGAAAATGGCAACTTCGAGGGGGCACAAAATGGTCGTAGTTTTGATTCTGATGCGACTTTACTGCCCGGACTTTTCCCAACTACTCACGATCATATTTTGGAAGATGACCGTCGTATGGAGAATGCCGAATTCCTATTTTCCGAGGATGATGAAATCTACTAAACTTTTCATGATAAACTATGGGGTGTATTTCTCTCTTCATTTATGGGAACAATCTGTCTCCTTCAAAAAAAAAACACACGATATTCATTGTGTTTTGTCAATAGAAGAATTTTTCCAGGCGCGGGGTTTTGTCGCCAGTGTAGGAAGTCGCTATCTGCTTGAGAATCTCTTTTGTGTCGTTTTGGAAAGTATTCCAATTCAAGCAAAACACAGGCCTTTGTTTTGCCATGTCAGTCAGAAATTCTTGATACTGGATGTCCAACTTCTCCAGGTATTCTAGTTGTATTTCCTTCTCGCAGTCGCGACCTCTTTCCTTAATGCGCTTGAGAGCAACTGACGGTGAGACATCCAAGAAAACAAAAAAGTCTGGCAGGTTTGTTTCTGCAAGGAGAGTGTCGAATAGCCCCTCGTAGATTTTCAGGAAGTCCTCTTCCATCACACCATCGTCGGTTTGCACACGCGCAAAGATTTTGTCTTCGTAAATCGTACGGTCTTGGATGCCGCACCTCCCGTTTTTTTCGATTTTTTTGGTGTGCGCAAACCGTTTACTGAGAAAATTTATCTGCAACGGGAATGCCCACTTTTTCCTGTCTTGATAAAACTTGGGGAGAAGGGATTCTTCTTCATCGACCACCGGCTCGACGAACACCGGGATGCCAATGATAGAAGAGAGCTTGTTCGACAATGTCGTCTTTCCAGCCGCGATATTGCCAGATACTGCAATGTGGCACTGGATTAGACTGGTCCAATCTTGTGACATTTTTCACTGCGGAAAAAAATGTGGTTTAGGAAAAGGGGAGTTTCTCAAAAAATCTTATTTTCTATTCTCATTTCATAAATTACTTTAAAAATAGAAACAAATTGTTTTTTTCCGCACAACAGATACGCTTTATTTCGGATTTCGCAATGTCTCACTCTCCCAGCAAAAAAGCAAAAGTTGAATTCACTGATGAAAGGCCCGCAAAGGCCGATCCATTCTTAGTACTCTATGGCAATGTCAGAAACCTCGTACTCGATTATCTGAATCCAGATAATTTGTTCGATATTCTACTCGTGTGTCGAAAATGGCTCGAGTGCGTATGGGAGTACCATCGGCAGCGACGCAATTTGATGTTTTATAACCATGACGATAAGCAACTGGCTGCCGCTGCCGATGCGTGCCCTTCTCTCACAAATATTGACTTGTCCGGGAACGATAAGATTACAGACGAAGGATTGCAATCCCTCTCGAAAGGATGCCCTTTCATCACAAATATCGACTTGTACGGGTGCTATAAGATTACGAACAAAGGATTGCA
>SDBT01018705.1_pt1 | contig 10881 bp, 12 predicted proteins | sample 2277101 | NCBI WGS metagenome assembly SDBT01 (sample SAMN10404973, study PRJNA504765) | marine sediment metagenome | isolation source: marine sediment core GS10_PC15, 103 cmbsf | place: Arctic Ocean: Southern Knipovich Ridge | collected 2010 | reverse complement strand
TAATATCAAGATTTTGGCTATTATACGAAATCATTAAAAAATCTATTGTTATCTTTTGATTCTACCATATTAATTCGAAACCCAGGCCAGCCAGAGTGAGTAGATAAGTTTTCATACTGCCAGTTTGTTTGTTATACTACGAATATGCAGATAATGGAAAGATTGATTGATAGAGTATTCCTTGCCAGAGGTGTTGAGAGATTGAAATTAACACCGAGAGAATATCAAGACAAGGTAGCAGAGTTGGTTGTTGGTGCAAAAGAAATAAGAGCTGCTTTGAGTGCCGAGGAGTTGCATGTTTGGGAACTTCCAAGAGCCTTTACGCCTGATAGTTGGAGGAGTGTTATTCAAATGATGCGTGAGAGTGTTAGGTTATCTGGAAATAAGGGTATCCAGATATCGAGGCCTCCAAAAGGGTCAACTCCAGAAATAGCAAAGGGGTGGGTAGGCACTACCATTCCTTTTTCTGAGACTCCAGTACCACCAATGGTGTTTGTGACACCTGAATTGGAAGAAGGTGGAATGACAAGTTCTGACAATCGCTGTTATGTAGTCAGCTCTCTTGTAGCAGTAAGTGTTTTGGAGAAACATAATCCTCAGGCAGCTGATGTATTCAGAGAAAATATGCCTAATTGGGCTGAAAAGAAACAGGTATTGATCTTTGATAGTGACTGCTGTGATGTTGTAGACACTGCCTAGGGTAGAAAAATAATTTCTTTTTACTCGTTTTCCCCTGGCAAGTCATTTAATAGATAGGCCATTGCTGCTTCAGTCCGGTTTCTTGCTTTAAGCTTTCGCAAAATAGTTGTAATATGAATTTTCACAGTTGACTTTGAAATATTTAGCTCCCCAGCAATTTCTTTATTAGAAAACCCTCTGGCAATTAGTTTTAAAATCTCTGTTTTTCTGACTGTTAAAGCGTCTTCTTCCAGACAATTAATCTGATCAACATACACTGTTTTTAATTCAGAAGCATCAACTAACCTATCAGTAAGAGCCATAATTGCTGCTTCAGTTCGAGAATCTACCTCTAGTTTAGAAAATAGTCCTTTATTAATATTTCTTACTGACTGCCATGAAATCCTCAATGCTTCAGCAATTTCCTCATTTTCCCAGCCTGAGCTAATCAAAAGCAATGATTCTTTTTCGCGAGGAGTAAAATCTATGCTTGTTTCCAGTATTCTGGTGGCAAAAGGAAGGGTGGGAAAAAAACGAGAAGGGCCATGGAACTCTCCGTTTAAAAAACTTATATCTGAAGCGGCAGGCTTTGCATCTGATAAACGCTCTGCCATAAGGCCTATATTTTACTTCATATTATACTTCCAAATCAACCTGGAGATTTTAGCGGTTAGGATTAACCTTGACAAGCTGTGAAAAGAACTGTAATGTTATTTTATGGGACAAATTTCCCTGTTTGTTTTAAGGTAAATTTATCAATCCGCCAGTTGGCGGTTTTTTTTATTGAATTTTTAAAAGAAAGGGGGTGAAGAATGTCATTAATAGAAAGCAGTATAAAGCCTTCAGAAGAAGAGCAAAGAGAAGCTCAATTTAATAAAGGACAAAAAGTCAATTTAGATCTCCGTGGACGCGGATGGTTTCTACGTCACTTGATGTTCGGTGAGGTAAAGGCGACCGTTATTGATCCTGAACCAATAACTCCAATAACTCCTCGCAAAAGAGGTCTCAGGAGGTTTCTACCAGGGGAAGAACCTGCTTATATCAAGATTTTACTTGAAGGAGAACATCTTGAGGCATTCCTGAGTTTCTATAAAGAAGAACCGCTTCAACTTACGAGTGAAGATTTAAGGCAGTATTGGGAAGGTCATGGACTTGAGCCGATTGAAAACGCAGAGATTCGCTTTGCAAGAACAGAAGTTGTTTTGAATATCGTACAGATGGAGATACTAGCCAGGTAATAGCAGAAAACGGTCATGGAAAAAGGCAGGCCTGCCACTTTCTTGAGTAAATTTAATAAGGTGTCAAGGTATTTGGAGCGCCGAGTGACAGAGAAGATGTAAGCCTATTTAACCTAGAAGGTTGAAAGTTAACAAACGAATCTTAAAAAAACTAATACTCCACTTTTTCCTTGACTAACCAAGAATTTACCTCAGCATTATAAGTGTACCGCCTAATTGTATTTTCCTCAGCCAGACGATAATGCAAATAAGAAAAAGCTTTCGCTTCTCGCAACCTGGGATCTTGAAGATATTTTACCATTCCGCTATTATGACTCCTGCCTTGAAATAGGGGCACTTCTTGAGTTGGGCCTATTTTATCCCCATACCTTTTAATGGCCTTGTCAATCCCCTTAGCAGAACGGACATCTCGATAATCTATCAGGTTCCATCTTAGGTGCACAGGAGAAGCATTAGGAAAAACCCAGGGTAGCCAAACCAATCCGGCAACACCAGCGCCTGCTTTTCTCAAGAAGCTACGTCGTGAAAGCCTTTCTCTTTTTTTATTCCCTGTTGCTATTAAGCTAACCGGAAGGCCAAAAAGTAAATACAACTCTGTGTAATATGAAATTTTTGATTGAGGATTAACCACAATCACATCTTTGCCTTCCGCTGCACAAATCCTACCAATCCCGGCGAAAAATGCTCCAGTCAAATCATCATAAGTTCTTTCAGCAAGCAATTCCTCGTCGCTCGTTGACGGTAGTGCCCGTTTTCGGTCTTTTTCCCAGAAATACTCTAGGAAAACGAAGGGGGCTAGTTTTACTTTTTTTACTATATCAGCTTCATTTGCAAAAAGAGTATTAGGCAAGTGGGACACACCAACTGGTCTCACCTTTTTACCATTAACTTCAACAGAATCCCACACTTCATAACAGCTGTTTTCAAAGTCATACACATCCTCAGCTTCAGCGAAACTATCTAGAAAAACATCTAAGCCTAAATCAACTCCCTTAGCAGCAATAGCAGAAATACCAACAAATTTAGCTATGCCGCCTAGATTTCTCAAAAGATTTTTTCTCGTATGGGAAGAGCTTGAAAGAGCTTGATTTTCCTGAGGCTCGCTTTTCTCACCTTCTTCTTTAGAACCACAAAAAAGTTCTCTTGAATAACCATGCTCCGGATTAATCATTTTTGCTGAAACTTTTTATAACGAGCCTATAGTATACAAAAAGAAATTAAAAGTCAAAAACCTGAGCCAGAAAGTTTCCCTGGCGAGAAAGAAAAAGGCAAGCTTTTAGCGATTTAAGGGATTTTGGATTTGACCTTGCTTTTTTATTACCGTAACAAGATTTTTCTTCTCAGCCCAAAAAAGAGGGGTTGGGGTGAATTTTTTGGGAGGAAATTGAATTGACAAGCAATAACAGTATCACTATACTTAGCGCAATGAAAGAAGCTTTACAGTCACCTGAAGGAGTTACATTAATTAAACCTGAGGGGAAGAGTCTTGGTGAAATAGCGCATGGTTTAATTTTTGAGGGAAAAGTAGTAGTGGTAGCAGGAATAGATCATACTGATAGTCATGGAATGGCTTGGATTATGCAAGCGACAGAATTTGACCCTCAGACAAATGCGTTAAAAGGCTACAAAGGATGGCAGTATAAGGATCGTGTCACATTCGGATTTGTTGATACAGATGCTGGTGAGTTTGGAGATAACATTGGTTTCCCAAGTATTGTTCTTTTTATAGCAGAGATGGACGAGAGATTACTTGATAAAACAGCTGATGAAGCTGAAGTGATGGATATAATAGATTACGCTTTGACGCACGTAACTGTGTCAGGCCTCCCTTCTATCTGAAAATGTTTTAAGCGTATTTTTCGGTAGTTTTACCTCTCCCCTAAAATAAAAATCTTGTTCCCCCTTTTTAATAAAAAAAGCAAATTGGAAAAATATAAGCAGGGTAGAAAAATAATCTTTCTTTACTCGCTCTCCCCTGGCAAATTATTTAATAGATAGGCCATTGCCGCTTCAATCCGATTTCTTGCCTTAAGTTCTCGAAAAATAATTATAATACAATTTTTTACAGTTTGTTCTGTAATATTTAGCTCCCTAGCAATTTCTTTATTATTAAACCCTCTGGCAATTAGTTTTAAAACCTCTATTCTTCTGACTGTTAAAGTGTCTTCTTTTAAACAATTAATCTGATCAGCATATACTGTTTTTAATTCAGAAGCATCAACTAAACCGTCAGCAAGGCCCATAATTGCTACTTCTGTTCGATTGTCTACCTCTAGTTTAGTAAACAGTCCTTTATTAAGATTTTTTACTGTCTGCCATGAAATACCCAACTCTTCAGCAATTTCCTTATTTTCCCAGCCCAAGCTAATCAAAAGCAATAATTCTTTTTCGCGGGAGGTAAAGTCAACACTTGTTTCCAATGTTCTAGTGGCAAAAGGAAGGGTGGGAAAAAAATGAGAAAGGTCAGTATCTGGAGCCAATAGCCCATGATCGCAAACAGTTGAGCTTAATAGAAATCTAGCATTATTACGATGCCCATCAATTCCGAACGTCTTATTGGCAATTTTAAGATAAGTGCCAGCTTCGTAGGGCAATAAACCCATTGTTTCAGTTATTTGTCGCAACGAACTGCCAGCTGCTATTAAACTTAAGAAATCTCTTAACCAGGGAAGTTGGTCATAGGGTCCTTCGTTTAAAAAACTTATATCTGGGGCGGCAGGCTTTGCATCTGATAAACGCTCTGCCATAAGGCCTATATTTTACTTTAAATTATACTCCCAAATCAATCTGGAGATTTTAGCGGCTAGAACTGATCTTGACAAGCTGTGAAAAAAACTGTTAGCCTTATTTTATGGGACTGGACAATTTAGAACAAAAAGAACAACCAACTACAAATAAGTTCAAAAGGGCTGAAGATTTGGTGGTCCTTGCTTGTGCAGGACTGCTTTCGCCCGAAAATTCCGAGTTGTTGTTAAGTGGTTGGGGATATGAACAAGCTCCTGTATACAAGAGCAAGAAATATACGAGAATTGATTCAGGGAAAGACCGCGGGTCAGAATGGGTAATTGGCAAAGAGATATTATTAAGAAGTGGCGACGCAGATGAGAATTCGGTAATCACTATTACAGCTAGCGGAACCAACAAAGTAAATTTCAGGCCGAGTGATGGGGATAGGGGGCGGTTTCCTGAGCTTTCTTCCGGATATTTTAAGGCAGATGTTTTTTTGCCGAAAGAGGAAAAGAAGACCCGAAAGAGAATTGGGGGACTATTCAAAAAATCAAAAAAAATTGAGCCCATACCAACATTGAGAGTTGAGCTGCGCCCTTTTGGTGAAAGCGACAATTGGCAGATATCGTATTTGACAATAGATTCAAATGGAGTGGTAATTCGTCCAAGTACCAAGGTGCCGCCCCACCCAATAACCAAAGAAAGATTTTATCAATTTATTCCAAACTGGGACAAAAAATTAACAGGAGAAGCTGCCGAAAAAGAGAAAAAGCGTTTAATTCAGTATTATAAATTTCCAGAGGAATTATTTGGAGAGAATGTAGAAATTGACACTTTAGCAACACTAGCAAATATTTTGAAGGCAAGATCGTCGGTAGTTTTTAGGGGTGATATGGTTAAGATCAAGAGCTGATTTTGAGTTTTTCTCTGTCATTCCATCATAGCAACCAGGACAGGCTAATGAGACAAGAAAATAAAACATCTGCTTCATTCAATTATTTCCCGTCTCAGGTCCATTTTAGCGACTAGAACTGATCTTGACAAGCTGTGAAAAGAACTGTAATGTTATTTTATGGGACACTCCCCTATTTGTTTTAAAGCAAATTTATTAACCCGCTTTTTTCGGCGGGTTTTTTAATAATTCCAAATTGAAAGGAGGTGAAAAAGAATGATCAAAAGGGAAAAAGAAAGTGGTAATGCCTCGCAAGTCGACAGTTTATTAATTGAAAATGCCTTTTATTCTTCAATTGCATTTTTAGGCAGTCAAGGGGTATTGAGAGAAAGAGAAAGCGGAACAGAAATTGTTGCAAATTGTCATGGCGGTGTTGAAATTTCTGTTGCTTCCCCATCCGGTATGGAAGAGTTACAAGCTTTTTCTCGTGTCTTGAAATCACCTTTAGGGGAACAAAGGATAGGGGAATTAATATTAGGGAGTGCTTCTCGTGTTTGCATTTCTGCTGAAGGTGACGAGCCTCTAATTTTGGGTAGATTTGACCCCGGACTATTAAGGTATCCCCCTGAGGACGCTTGGAAAATGAGAGAAATACTTAATAGAGGTGTGCAATATTCTGTGGAAGGAGAGGGAACACCTGAAGATTTAACCAAGAGAATAAGCCAACTCATATTAAAGCTGGGTTGAGGAACCAACCAAAGTAAGATAACCTTAGAAAAGTTTTATTCATTTAAAAGAAGCAAATAAAAGCAAAAAATTTAATCCCCCACCATTCCATCATAGCAACTGGGATGGGTTAATGAGACAAGAAAATAAAACAACTTGCTTTATTTAAATATCCCCGTCCCAAATCCATTTTAACGGTTGAACTGAGTCTTGACAAATTATAAAAACAACTGTTAATGTTATTTTATGGGACACTCCCCTATTTTTTCAAAGTAAATTTACTAACCCGCTGAGGCGGGTTTTTTTGTGATTTCAAATTGAAAGGAGGTGAAAAATAAAATGAAGAAAATTTTAATAAGCTTATTGACAATTGGAATTATCGCAACTGCAGGATATGGTGTTACTCAAGCCCTCTTTTCTGACGAAGAAGTGAGTGGTGTTAATACTTTTAGCACAGGCACTATTGATATTAAAGTAAATGGTCAAAATCCATGGAATCAAACGGCTGGTTACACACTTAGTGAGATGAAGCCAAGCTATACTGGTTACATTGATTTCATGATTAAAAACGTTGGCACAAACCCAGCCAATGTTTGGAAAACCCTAGAAAGCTTTGCATACGATGACCCAAATGACACAGTTTCCGAACCGGAATGTGAAGCTGAGGGTGGTGGTGCAACTTGGGATAATGCTAATCCTACTCCTTGTCCGGGCAGGAACGCAGAAAACGATATTGATAGTGTCATTAACTATGACATGAAAGTCGAGCTCTACAAGCCAGGAGGCACTGAACCTGTATGGTGGGAAACCATTTACCTGGATAGTGATGAGGTAAAAATGGACACCTTAAAGGATAAGGAAATGTATCTCGGCATGATTCCAGTAGGATGGAAAATGAAGGTAACACAGAGTTATCACATGGTGTCAGAAGCTGGAAATAAGTATCAAAGCGATAGTATTGATTTCGTTATTAACCTAAGAGCTGAACAGCTTACCAATACTATCAATCTTGAGAACAAAGACAATGTAGCGTTTGGAGGATACTCCCACACAATGCTTGGTGATGGAACATATGCAACACTTACATATAAGGTAATGGATGACGAGTTTGCATATGATCTTGATGTATATGGCACGTTGCCTGATGGCACATATACGCTCATCAAATACGATGATCCATTGGATGGCTCTGATTCATGGCCAGCTCCAAATTCATTGGCACTGGCAAATGTTGTAGTGTCAGGTGGAACCGGTAGTGTGAGTGGAAGCATTGATTTAGACCAAAACATGATTAATGCAAAAGTTTGGCTAGTTAAAGCAAATTACACGCTGGGGTCGTTGACAGGTAATCTGACTTGGAGTCCTGGAACGACATTGTTTGAAACTGGTTTAATCGATTACTACGATTCAAACTAGTTTATCTGGATAAGAGTTTTTGGTGGGAGAAATAAATCTCCCACCAAGGCTCGGGTTTTCTATGAACAAAAAAGTTTTCAAACTTTTATATAATCTAATACTTGTTATTGTTATTTTGTTTGTTGCTTCTTTGTATCTTACAAAAACTAGCAAATTTAAATACCGCGCTTTTATTGTGCAATCAGGGTCTATGGAACCTGCAATAAAAACCGGGTCAGTTGTTTACACAAAATCTTCTGATAGATATAAAGTTGATGATGTAATTACTTTTCAGGGAATTTCGAGTGAAACGGAGAAAGCAGATAGTTATTACACAACACACAGGGTGGTAGAAACAATAAAAGATGGAGAGCAATACAAAACAAAAGGCGATGCCAATAAAGGGGATGACCTTGAAGTTATTGATAAAAACCATATCATAGGGAAAGTAGTGTTTTTCGTTCCATATTTAGGGTATGCAATGAGTTATGCCTGGACGAAGATCGGATTAATTGTTTTAGTCATAATTCCTGGCACTATTATTATTTATAGCGAAATACTGAAAATAAAAAACGAAGTAGTTCAAATTATAAGCAAAAGAAAATTGTACAAAAGCAAAGTAAAAGTCAAGGACTTAAAATCGATGAGTAAAATAACACTAGGTTTATTTATGTTGGCCTTAGGAATGACATTGTTTCGCTATGATTTAACAAAAGCGATTTTTAATGATGAAGAAGAAAATAAAGGAGTCATCAGTACTGGTACCTGGGAACCAACCCCGGAAGAATGGGACAAGTCGTCACTTCACTTCAACGAAGAGTTTGGCTGTGTTACAAGTTGTGAATTAATAGAGGCAAAAGTATGTAACGAAGAAGGTTCTGAAGAAATGCAAGGCCCGTCTTCTTGGGAACTTTATTTTGCAGATTCCGGGAATCCCAAAGAAGGAGAGATAACTACTTCAGGAGCAATTAATCCCCTAGCAGGTGGAGTACGCCAGGATCTATCTTTTGAAACGGAAATCCAAGGAAATTATATGTTTAAGGCGTATCAGCGTCCTGAACACCCCGGACCAGGTGAGTTGTGGAGTGAAGATTGTGAAGTGTTGGTTTGTGACGAATAGAAAAAGTGTGTTAAGCTATATTTACTACCCTAGAAATACTTTCCGCCCAGTTTTGCAGCTATAATAGTAAGGGTTTGAAATTTCATACCTGAGTCTCCAATTCAATTTGTTACTTGACAGTTTGTGAAAAAATTAGTACTGTTTAGTTAATGAGGCAAGAACAAAAAGTTCTTTGCCTGCCCACCCAAGGGAAATTTGTTAACCCGTTGATTCAGCGGGTTTTTTTATGATTTCAAAAAAGAAAGGAGGTGAAAAATAAAATGAAGAAATTAGCAATTTTAGTAGCTGTCGCTATGTTGTTAGTTGCTGTTGTTCCAGCTCTTGCTGGTGCTAAGAACGCCACTTTTCTTGAATGGACTTGGAAAGGCAATAAAAGCGGTTATTTTATGAAAACTGGTTCAGGACTTGTTCATTTATGGTATGACCAGCATCCGACTTATGAAGGTACACATGCAATTTTTAAGCCATTGTCTCATTTCAAGAATGCAGCAGAAAATGGCTGTGGTGAGGGTGTTCAGTTCGAAAGGACCAACTGGCAGTCTCAAAATTTATATAACGCGATGGATACGGACAAATACAAAGCTGCTTTTGAAGGGATATTTATCGTTCCCACCAAGTACCTGCTTTGCATCTATTAAGTGTAATTATTAGGGATAAACTTTAAGGACTGAATTTCGTAAACAACCCTAAAAGCATAATGAAATATTTATGCCACGGGGTTGTTTTGTTTGAAATTTTTTACTGCAAATTATATAATATCCCATATAGCATAAGCTAGAGTGACTACTCGTTAGCGAGTGATTCTCACTCAAAGTTTATAAGCGGGTGAAAATCCTGCAGGCTCAGTTTTGGCACATTAACATCAGCCGTCCCTTTCAATAGTGAAAGTGGACTATTTTTCCTGAGGAGGAAAAAAATGAAAAAGTTGTTAGTGGTTATCCTGTTGGCATGTCTGATGGCCGTTACTCTTCTTCCTGTTAGTGCAGCTGCAGCGGGCTGGACCAAGAGGATTAACGGTGAGATGTTGTCTGCTGTGAACTATGGCGAATTCCACGTTATGCTCTCCGCCTGGGACAAAGGTGATGACACGTACGGAGGGCAAGGACAGTACTACTATCCTCCAATTGATCGTACCTTCCATCTGAAGGTCAGTAGGGTCTGCTCTGGCGAGGTGACCAATGGTCCCTTCACGGGTTCGCCTTATATAGTAGCCATTGGTTCGATCTTTTTACAGGATGGTACAGAACCACAGGCTGGCGGTGGTTTCGGCGCAATTGCTGTTGCCGAGGGCGGCACCGCAGGAGATGGCGTTCGAGTTTGGTTTGATGAAACCCTACCAGTTGTCGAAGCTTTCTGCGAAAATGGGGCTTATGACTCCTTTCCCGCCCGTGTCATGGACGGCAACTTCAACATCCGTACCAAGTAGTTCCTGTCAGTAGGAAAGAAAAGAAAAGTAAATCTGCCAAGATTTGAGCCAAATAGAAGGTGGGGAGAGATGAAAATCTCTTTGCGTATTTTTACGCCCCCACCTTCGTTTTATTTCTTTCTTATTAATTCTCTCGCTATCCTAGATACATGATGAAATATTTATGTAAAGGCGTTGTTATGTTACTTGAAATTCTTTATTATAGGCTGTATAATATATCTATCTTGTTAAAACAAGACCCTCTCAGCGAGGAACTCCTTGTTTTAACTAACTAGCGACATTCGTCGCGGGTTCATCTTGGCACTTTAACAGATCAGATTCTTGAAAAAGGAGAAAAATGTGATGAAGAAGTTTATGTTACTTTTGGCGTTGGTCATGATGTTGGCAGTGGTGAGCCCTGTCTCGGCAGTCAAGCCTAGTGCTTGCACCACCATCCAAAGCGGCGAGCTTCTCACGTCTACCAGTGATGTCATTACCGTAGGGTATGACGAATGGGGCTATAACTATCAAGCCCACATGTTCAACGGCCTTTACTGCGAATCCTATCGGGATGCCGCTTGGTGCCAGCCATATGAAGATATCCGCCTGATGATGCAGTGGAATGAAGCCTGGCTGGGCAACAAAGACTGCGATGGTGATGGATTGCTCGATCGCTACGACGGTTTCCTTTCCTATAGAG
>SDBT01018704.1_pt1 | contig 10882 bp, 10 predicted proteins | sample 2277101 | NCBI WGS metagenome assembly SDBT01 (sample SAMN10404973, study PRJNA504765) | marine sediment metagenome | isolation source: marine sediment core GS10_PC15, 103 cmbsf | place: Arctic Ocean: Southern Knipovich Ridge | collected 2010 | reverse complement strand
TTTTCAAACCTTAAACAGCGAGGGTTTAGCTATGAAAGAGAAAGAAATCGGTTTTGTTTCCAACTACTTTAGCAAAATATCGGTCGCTGCCGTCGAGATAACGGACGGAACAATTTCAGAGGGGGATAATCTCCATTTTTTAGGGAAAACGACAAATTATGAGTCCACAGTAGATTCTATGCAGATAGAGCACAAATCTGTAATAGAGGCAAAGAAAGGCGACAGTGTTGGCTTAAAGGTGGCTGAAAGGGTAAGAAAAGGGGACAGGGTATATAAAATAGTCGCGGATTCATAACCTACACCGAAAGGATTGGGGCAAGAAAGGACCCTTTGGGGACATTCATTGCATTATAACTTTCCAGATACACAAAATGTTGCCCTAGTCTAAATTATCAAAGTAGCATGACCTCAATCTATAATGTTATAGCTGTTGTCAAAAATATGTTCCGATTGTATATAACTATATAAAAATAGATTGATTTTATATAGTAACTTTTTTTATCAAAATAGATTCAATATATAAGAAAGGAAAATATCATGACGATAAAAAAGTGGGCAGGTCCACCGGAAATGCAGATCGACCCGGAAAAAATTTACCAGGCAGTCATAGAAACCGACAAGGGAAACATAGAACTTGAGCTCTATCCCGAACACGCGCCTGAAACGGTCAATAACTTTGTCTTCCTGGCAAGGGAAGGTTTTTATGATGGGGTATCGTTTCACCGGGTGATCAACGATTTTATGATCCAAAGCGGGGATCCGACGGGTACCGGGCAGGGAGGCCCCGGATATCAGTTTGAAGACGAGTTAGAAGGAAATCCGCTGAAGCACGAGACAGGTGTAATCTCGATGGCAAACGCGGGACCAAACACGAATGGAAGCCAGTTCTTCATTGCGCATTCGCCGCAGCCACACTTGAACGGAAATCATACGGTATTCGGAAAGGTAATTGCGGGACAGGATGTCGTAGACGCAATCCGCCAAAATGATCGTATGATCAAAGTGGAAGTTAAAGAGAATTAAAATGCCCTTCCCCCAAGCCATCGCAACCGTACGCGACGCTGTTTGTGCTGTCCTCAGAATTCATCCACTTCAGGGTGGCCAGGTTCATACTTCCATGGTTGGTACGGCCTGGTGCATTGTAGAAAACAGGTATCTGGTTACTGCGCACCACATATTTAACGGCGGCCAAAGAAGAGACCCCAATGACCGGTTCTTCGTTTTCTCGGTGCCCCAAAACGGCCTTCAGGTATTTCACGTTCCTGTTGTCTCCTTCCCCCTTGAAGACCCTTCTAATGATATGGCTATAATTGAAATTGACCCTTCCGGAAACCGAAACTTTTCTATAAGCAGCGTCCCTGTTACTTTCAGGCCCCATCAGGACGGAGAAAAAGTACTTACGTTTGGTTTCCCTGCTCCCAAAGTAAGTCAAACTAAAATTGACCAAAATCTTAATTGGTTAGAGGGAAATCTTTTTTTAAAGGGGCATGCCAACGAGGGCATCATATCGGGTCAGTTTGAAATACAGGGGCAGCTTATTTATGAGCTGAACGTCGGCTGGTATCAGGGCGAAAGCGGTGGCCCGATTTTCAGCTTAGATCCCATTGCTGCTTTTTCAATAATGCAACAATATCGAAAGGTTAGCACACCACATGGTATTGTACCGGGACCACATCAAGGGCGAACTTTGAATTTAATTAAAAATTCGCTTCAGCAACTTGGGGCAAATATCATTTGATACTGACCATAGTGTTTCTCAAAATAATGTTCCTATTAGGTTTAAATATAAGCGGTATTCTAGCTAACAATTTTGATAATTTTGAAGAATGATCAAACGGTTAGCGAGGATATTGCTATATTTATTCAAAAGGAACATATTTATGAGAACTGCTATAATCACTTAATTCTGGATTTTATGCTCTTTCCGGCAAAAAACAATCTACGCTAATGAAATGACCTTTGAATAACATAGACCACTATAATCGCAGGATTTCTTACCTGAGACTCTCTGTCACAGACCGATGCAACCTTCGCTGCAGCTACTGCCTGCCGGTAAAAGATCTGAAGCTTCTTGATCATGCTGAGATTTTGAGCTACGAAGAAATCCTGAAGGTCGTTATAGCCGGCACTGAATGCGGAATCAGGAAAGTGCGTCTGACAGGCGGCGAACCCCTGGCCCGTAGAAATTTTGTCCAGTTCGTTGCATCCGTGTGCCGGATACCCAAACTCGAGGATGTCAGCATCACCACAAACGGCGTGCTCTTAAAGAAAAGAGCCAAAGAAATTTTTGATGCGGGCGTTCATCGCATCAATATCAGCCTTGACACACTTAACCGTTTTAAATATGCCAAAATTACTGGATATAATTGCTTTGATGCGGTCTGGGAAGGGCTTCAGGAAGCTGAGGCAGTTGGCTTTTCGCCCATCAAGATCAATGTGGTGGCCATAAGAGGTCTAAATGATGATGAATTCCCTCGACTTGCCGAGTTATCTGTGAAAAAGTCTTATCACGTTCGGTTCATCGAGTACATGCCAATCGGGCATGATAGTAAGTGGAAGCCTGAAAAATATATCTCTTCAGATGAAATCAAATCCAAACTCGAGTCTATTGGTCCTCTCCACAGAATTCCGCATGCAACCCACGACGGCCCAGCCGAGAGATATCGCTTTGAATCAGCAAAAGGCGAAATTGGTTTTATCAGCGTTCTAAGCCGCCATTTCTGCCCTGCTTGCAACCGCCTTAGACTCACAGCCGACGGTAAACTTCGCCCCTGCCTTTTTGCTGACAATGAAGTAGATGTCAAGACACCTCTTAGAAATAAATGCACCCAGCAAGAACTGAAGGAACTGTTTCGGGAAGCTATCGCCAAGAAACCAAGGCACCATCACAGCAAGATTACGGATGGTAGAGAATGTCTCCGTCCCATGTATGCCATTGGAGGATAGATCGCAGCATATAACCTAACACTTTGTAAACTTTAACCACAACTACAGCCAGGGCCACAGTTGTCTGGGCTTTCAGTGCCACAGCTACAACTTCCAGCCGCACTTGTCAGTTCCTGGGCGTTAGGCTCTCGGACCTCGACAATCTTGACATCAAAATGAAGACGCTGACCAGCCAGCGGATGGTTAAGGTCAACAGTGACAGTATCGTCATTAACTGTTTTTATAACAATCAAGATATTGCCATGAGGTCCCTGTGCCTGAAATTTCGTACCCGGCTTGATATCTTCACTGGCAGGAAACTGGCTACGAGGAACTTCATGCAGCAGATCTTCTCTTGCCGGGCCATAAGCATCATCCGGTTCTACTGTTATATTGGCGCTATCGCCTGCTTCCATTCCCATGATTTCTTTTTCAAGCCCTGAAATTATCTGGCTGGTACCGGTGATAAAACTAAGCGAATTACCTGCTCGGGAACGGTCAACCTCCTCTCCTGAGTCAAGAGTTAGGCAATAGTCGATAGCTACAAATAGATTTTCTGCAATTTTCATAATTATTCTCCTGTAAAAAAGTCTTTTCACTTATTTGTATGATGTCGTTCAAAGAATTTTTCAAAGATCTCAAAATAAGGAAATGGCTTTCTCAAGAATCAGTTGATTCTGAATGTTCGTCGCTAAAAATGACTGAGATTTGATTGCGCCCCCTTTGCTTTGAAAGATACATTGCATTGTCTGCCCTTTGAACAAATGTTGATATTCTTTCGCCCGGGCAATATTCTGTAATTCCTATACTGATCTTCATGGATATTGATTTTCCGGATTGAGGTGAAAATTTCACATTTTCTATGGCGCCTTTTATCCTCTCGGCAACAGCCATAGCCTCATCCTTACTTGTTTCAGGGAGTATAATAGTAAATTCCTCTCCCCCGTATCTGTATGCGGTATCCATCTTTCTGAGACATGATTTAATTGCCTTCCCGATCCCGGCAAGAGCCTTGTCTCCCTCCAGGTGACCGTAAGTATCATTATAATGTTTAAAATGATCAATATCCATAAACAGAAGCGTAAGGGAACGGTCGTAACGTTTGGATCTGTCAACCTCCGAATCCAGTTGTGTATAAAAGTATCTGGAATTATAGAGTCTTGTCAGGCCATCTGTTATTGCAAGATCCTGAAGTCTCTTCAGCATTAAGACGCGCTCATCTCTAATCTGCCGCTCTTTTAAAACCCTTTTCAGCCTTAACAAAAGCTCTTCAAAGCGTATTGGCTTAGATACAAAATCGCTTGCACCTTTGTTGATTGCTTGTTCATAAGAATAATCACCGATATAGCCTGTTATAACAATTATATCTGCATCATAACTGTTTTTTATAAGGTCAGTCAGTTCGAGGCCGTTCATTCCCGGCAGCCTTATGTCGGTTATAACGACATGAATGGTATTTGTCTTTAATATTTCAAGTGCTTCCTCAGCGCTTGAAGTCTCAAATGACTTATAACCAGCCATGCCAATAAATTCATGGATAGAATTTCTGATACCAGGCTCGTCATCGACAATTAAAATACTGGTGTCTATTTTTGATTGTTTGATCATAACTTTTTGGCCATAATAACAAAATGCATCAAAAGGTCAGGGTTGACACATTGAGAGATAATTTGATAGAAATGCTTTTTCCTTTTTACATATATTCAATTTACCATATAACTATAACAAAAATTAGTGTCAACTTACTTTTAAGTTTTATATTTATCAAAACATATTATCTTTATAATGAAAAATATACGAAATTTCAGCATAATAGCTCATATTGATCATGGCAAGTCGACTCTGTCCGACCGCCTTATACAGGCTACCAATGTTGTTTCGGAACGAAATTTTCAGGATCAGATCCTCGACACAATGGATATAGAGCGGGAAAGGGGCATTACTATAAAGAGTCAAGCGGTTTGTCTCCCGTATAAAGCAAAAGACGGTCAGACATACTTCTTGAATCTTATTGATACGCCCGGACATGTTGATTTTACCTATGAAGTTTCACGTGCTCTCGCTTCATGTGAGGGCGCTCTTTTGCTGATAGACGCCAGTCAGGGTGTTGAAGCACAAACCCTGGCTAATCTTTATCTTGCAGTGGAACACGATCTTGAAATTATTCCGGTAATAAACAAAATAGATTTGCCGTCCGCCGATATTGAGCGAATAAAAAATCAGATTAACAACGATTTAGGCTTAGATCCTGAATCGGCAATTCTTACCTCAGCCAAAGAAGGTATCGGCATAGAAGATGTGCTTGAAGGAGTGGTTAACAAACTTCCGCTGCCCTCGGGAGATCCGGAGGCACCGCTTAAAGCCCTGATCTTCGACTCCCATTACGATTCTTACAGAGGTACTATAGTCCATGTCAGAATATTTCAGGGGAAAATAAAGCCGGACGATATTATAACCTTCATGTCCAATAATGCTGTTTATAAAACCGAAGAGGTAGGAATATTTCAGATAGAAAAAGTACCAAAAAAGGAGATTTCAGCGGGCCAGGTAGGTTATATTATTGCAGGGATAAAAACAGTAAGCGACACCAAATGCGGTGATACAATTACGTTAAAAAACCGGCCATGTAAAACCCCAATGCCTGGATTCAAGATTAAAAAACCGGTTGTATTTTCTTCTATCTACCCGGTGGCATCTGATGGATACGAGGAACTGGCGATTGCAATGGAAAAGCTTAAATTAAATGACGCTTCATTGATTTATGAAAAAGACTCCTCTATAGCTTTGGGTTTTGGTTTTCGCTGCGGATTTCTGGGGCTTCTTCATCTTGAAGTCGTGCAGGAAAGGCTTGAACGTGAATACGATCTTTCTCTGATTCTTACGGCTCCTTCTGTGAGGTACAAGCTAATAATGCAGGACGGTTCATCCATGATAATCGACAATCCGGCTCTATATCCGGATCCAGCTGGAATTGATAAAACACTCGAGCCATTCATCCGGGCTTCAATAATAATACCAGACCGTTATATGGGAACGGTTATGAAGCTGTGCCTTGAAAGACGGGGAATAAATACCACTTATCAATATCTTACCAATAATCGTCTGGAGATGATTTTTGAACTTCCCCTTGCTGAAGTTATTTATGACTTTTATGATAAACTAAAATCATTAACTCAGGGATACGGATCATTCGACTATGAGATAGTAGATTACAGAGAGACAGATCTTGTAAAGCTTGATATTCTGATAAATGGCGACCGTGTAGACGCTTTATCGCAACTGGTTCACAAAGACAGAGCTGTTGAGCGGGCAAGACATGCATGTAAAAAACTAAAGGATGAGATCCCTCGACAGATGTTTAAAATAGCCATACAGGGTGCAATCGGCGGTAATATTATCTCACGTGAGACCATTTCAGCCTTAAGAAAAGATGTAACGGCAAAGTGCTATGGCGGAGATATAACGCGAAAACGCAAACTTCTCGAAAAACAGAAAAAAGGAAAAAAAAGAATGAAGATGGTGGGAAAAGTTATGATTCCTCAGTCTGCATTTCTTTCAGTATTAAAATCAGATAAAGATTGATGGCAAAGTAAAAAGCTACATTATGTCGGTCTGCGGCACTGTAAAAGCAAATAGCTTTAAAAAACTCTTTTTCACTTATTGGCATGAACTTTTTGACCCATTTTCGGATTTGTTCACTAAATCCTAAAAACTCGGCCTAATGGCCTCAAACAGTTTAGGATTTGCCCACTAAAGTGGGCACGTTCACTTCATCCGAATGGGTACCCCAAAAATTTCATGATGTCGTTCAAAAGAATTTTTTAATTCTATATCAAGGTTAAGTTATTTGAAAGTTGAGATTTAGACGGCAAATTAAAAAGTTCATATGCAAGGCGTGCAAATCCTGAGGAGTGAAACGTACTGATAGTACGTTGCAATGACGAAAGATGAAGCACAACACAGCAGATGGACTTTTTTAAGAAGCCGTCAAGATTAGGAGGTTATATGGGGAAAACCGTTGCTGAAAAAATATTTGACTCCCATTTTGTGGACAACCCGTCAGGCAATATTCATGTGATCAGTCTTGATGCTGTTTTCTGCCATGAAATCACAACACCTTCTGCAATAAATGATCTGGTAAGCAGAAATAAAGACAGGGTGTTTGATCCTGATAAAATCAAAGCTGTGATTGACCACGTTACTCCTGCAAAGGATTCAAAAACAGCCTTGCAGGGTAAAATTTTAAGGGATTGGGCCCAGCGCCACAATATCAGGGATTTCTTTGATATAGGAAGGAATGGAGTATGCCATGCAATTTTCCCTGAAAAAGGTTTTGTCCGTCCAGGGCATACAATAATCATGGGCGATTCCCATACCTGTACACACGGCGCATTTTGCGCATTTGCGGCAGGCATAGGCACAACTGATCTTGAAGTGGGAATTCTAAAGGGCATTTGCGCGTTTCATTATCCTTCGACAATCAAAATCAACATAGTAGGTCAGATACCCGAAGGCGTTTATGCAAAGGACGTAATTCTTTCCCTAATTGGAAAACTTAGTGTAAACGGTGCAACAAATAAAATTATAGAGTTTACAGGCCCTGTTGTGGACGCAATGAGCATGGAAGCAAGAATGACTCTGTGCAACATGGCAATTGAAGCAGGAGGGACATGCGGTATCTGCTATCCGGACATGACAACCGTTGAATACCTGTGGGAATTTATTAAAGACGAACATCCAACAAAAGAATCAGCTCTTGAGGAATTTAAGAATTTTTCTCCTGATCCTGATGCAGAATACCATGATGCAATAGAACATGATGTAAGCAGGCTGGAACCTATGGTTACTTTCGGATATAAGCCCGATCAGGTAAAACCAGTAAGAGAGATGGAAAAGACAAAGGTAGATCAGGTTTACATAGGATCATGCACAAACGGAAGAATTGAAGATTTAAGAATCGCCGCTCAGGTATTGACAGGCAACAAGATAAGTGACTCTGTTCGAGGCATTGTATCTCCTGCAACTCCAAAAATTTTCAGACAGGCAATGGATGAAGGTATTTTGAAAATATTCATGGACGCAGGCTTTTGTGTGACAAATCCGACCTGCGGGGCATGTCTCGGTATGAGCAACGGTGTGCTTGCGGAAGGAGAAGTATGCGCGTCAACAACAAACCGTAATTTCAACGGCCGGATGGGCAAAGGCGGAATGGTGCACCTTATGAGTCCAGCAACAGCAGCCGCAAGCGCTATCTCTGGATATATTACAAATTCAAGCTTATATAAATAGTGGGGCCGGGAGAAAAATTATGAAAAGTTTCAGTGGAAAAGTGCTATTCCTCGATAGATCGGATATCAATACAGATGAGATAATTCCTGCAAAATACCTTACGGAAATTTCCAGGGAAGCGCTTAAACCCTATCTTTTAGAGGACCTACAACTGGACGGATTCACTCCAGAAAAGGATATTGATGGAAAAAGTGTAATTATAACCAGGGCTAATTTCGGATGCGCTTCATCCAGAGAACATGCCCCCTGGGTACTCGAAGTAAACGGCATTAACATGGTAGTTGCGGAAAGTTTTGCAAGGATATTCAGGCGGAACATGTTCAACTGCGGAATGATGGCAGTGGAACTGCCATGCCAGACTATAGATCATCTTTTCCAGGTTTTTTCAGGCAAAGAGACATTCATCAAAACTGATCTTGAAAAAAATGTATTTATTATAAAAGCTGATGGACATGAGGAAGAAGCAGGCTTTTCAATATCCGACTTTGATCGCGCTCTCGTTACATCAGGCGGTTGGGTGGAATATGCTGATGCTAAATATTAACTCTATAAAGTAACAATTAAAATCCAACATAATGTACGATAAGAAATAATAAAAAAAGTATAAAGCCGGAGGCTTCGGCTATAACGACAAGAATAACTATCCTCCGGCCTGAGGGGCTCATCCTGAGCCACAGCCTGTCCATAAAAAATTTCCAGAACTTGCTCCATGGGGTATTCTTGTTTTGCAGTACAAGATACCAGGCCACGCTCTTAAGCCAGGAATTAAGTTCTCCTTGATCCATTGGAGAACCATCATTTTCCATAATTTCCTCTTGCCGCAGTACAGAAGCATCTCCTTTATCCCCGAAATGTACTGTAATATGTCTCAGGTTTTCAGCATTCAAACGAACAGATAGAAGACGACCATCTATCAATTCTTCAACAACACCGTCATAATTTACCAGGTTTTCAGTTCGATCATACCTCACCCTGAGCCCAAACCGATCTCCCTTCTTTATATGGCGAGCTCCTTCTATGGACAAGACTTGCCATTGCGGATTCAGCCTGAACCACTTTTCAAGCCCGTAAAAAAAAGGAAGTATCTTTTCCTGCGGAAGCGGTATTTTTATACTGCCAGACAAGTTCATGTTTTGTAAAAATCTCGCTTTGACGATCTATCTACCTGACAAAGACAACCGGCCTTTGGGTCTTCCTAAATACTTTTTCCGGCAAGTTGTACGATTCAAAACGCTCCCGCCAACCGCATAACAACTTGGAACCAATGACAACCAAATCATAACTCCCCTCTTCCATTTCCTGCAAAATCTCTTCTTCAGGACTTCCGTACCGCATTTTTGGGATTACTTTAACCTCTTGATTGCAGGCCGCCTTCTCCTGAAATTCCTTTAATACCTTATTACCTTCGTCATGCAATGTCCTGTCTATGTAATCACGGTATTCATCTCTCCCCACAGCATATATCTCATCGGCAAATTTTTTTAAAAACGGGTTGACAACGTAAAGCGAACATATGAGAGCGCCTGTACTTTTTGCTATACTCAAAGCAAAGTCCTCTGCCTTTACCGCCTGTTCGTCACCATCGGTACAGAGTAGTATTTTATGAATCTCCATTATCAAACTTTATTTAACCTTAAAAACATCTGTTCCCAGGAGGATAACTACAATGGCTGAAAGTACAGCCTTGAGACCGGCGGCGAACACACCGATAATAAAGGCTTTGCCGCCGGCTTTCTTCAAATCGTTAAATGCTATATTCAATCCAACCCCGGCAAAACCTATGGCAAAAAATATCTTGAGAAACTGTTTTCCAAAAATGTACTGATGGTCCTTGGTGAAGACTCCAAATTCATTTAAGGTCACCATTACAAAAAATCCAAGTACAAATAAGGGAAATTTATCGGCAACAACTTGCCAGGTATTCATTTTTTCTGACCGGCCTTCCGCGGTTGCTTTTCTGACTATGTAAAACCATATACAATAAAGAACTACAATCGGGATAAACCCGACCCTGACAATGTTAATGATGTTCGCAGTCAACAATGCATCATGCCCGTACCATGAGGCGGCGGCAACAAGCTGAGCAGTATTCAGAATAGATGTTCCAACCCAGGCACCAAAAACAGGCTCGGACATACCGAGCGCTTTTCCTATGTACGGAAAAGTAAAGAGCGCCAGCGTGCCAAAAAGGAGTATAGTCCCGACAGCATAAAAGAAGTCCCTTGGTTTTGATTTCACGATCGGAGCCACTGCCACCGCGGCCGAAACTCCGCAAACTCCGGTACCAGCAGCCATTACACCGATCAACCCATCGTCTTGTTTCAGTTTTCTGCCTAAAATAGACACAAGGACTACGGTGCCGAAAATAAATATTACAACCAGCAGGAGAGCGGCCACGCCCACTTTAAGTACATTTGACCATACATAATAACCACCGAGCAATACGATACCGGGCTTAATAATAGGCCGCGCAAGCACCGTGCCGGGTTTAAACGAATCCGGAATGCCGACTGTATTTCTTATAAGCATTCCACCTAAAAGAAGAATGGCCACATACGTAAGCTGGAATTCAAGCATTTTGTTGCCGAATTTGAATTTGAAAGGGATCTCCCTGGCAGCAATCAGAGATTCATAAATATCTTGTTTGAGGATATGGGGTTTTTTAGGT
>SDBT01018703.1_pt1 | contig 10882 bp, 13 predicted proteins | sample 2277101 | NCBI WGS metagenome assembly SDBT01 (sample SAMN10404973, study PRJNA504765) | marine sediment metagenome | isolation source: marine sediment core GS10_PC15, 103 cmbsf | place: Arctic Ocean: Southern Knipovich Ridge | collected 2010 | reverse complement strand
GTTTTGACAATAGCAGTAGTCTGGCTTATATAGAGTTCCCGTCGGGTGAGCGCATCGAGGGCATGTGGAATATTGAGATCCTTGGTGATGTAATGAAGCAAGACGATAACGGAGAATGGAACTTAACAAGAAAAGCTATCGTTGTTCAGTCTTCCGCCGGAAATTTGATCGATATGAGTGAGATTTACAACCATGACTGAGATCACATTCATCGCTAACGTGTTGCAGAAACAGTTCATCGAGTCGAGAGCCGAGGCGGACTTGTTCTCAAGCAGGATGGGTGAGGGCAAGTCTGCGGGGCTCTGTTGGGCGATATACTGGCACACGATGAACAACCCCGGAGCTGTGTGGCTGATGATGCGCGACACCTGGGTTAACCTGGAACGCACGACACAGAAGGAGTTCTTCGAATGGTTTGGAGAATGCGGCACCTACAGGGTTCAGCAGAAAGAGTTCACATGGCGGCTGGAAGGTATGGGCGAAGGAAGTGTGATATTCATGGGTGCGGACGATCCCAGCGACGTGTCGAGCCTGCAGTCACTAGCCATAGCGGGGTTCGCGATGGACGAGCCTGCGCCTGCCGCAGAATCCGGTGGCATAGCTGAAGAGATATTTGACGCTGCTCTGTCCAGACTGAGACAGAAGAATATGAAGTGGTACAGTGCGAAACTCGCACAGAACAATCCCGATGAGAATCACTGGTCCTATCGCCGGTTCGTAGACCCCGGCACTCCCTCCACTGACAAAGCGAACATGCTGCCCGCCCAAACGCCAGGATTTGTTCTATGGCATACCGAGAAACCGGAAAACCTCGATAACCTCCCGCCGGGGTACTACGAGAAACTCAGGTCACAGTGGTCACATCGTCCGGACTACGTCGCACGATTCGTCGACGGAGAATTCGGGTACATCAGCAAAGGAAAGAAGGTGACACCAGAATGGAACGACAGTTTACATTTAGCAACTGGATTGGTGCCGATCAAGACAGAGTTGATATACATGTTGTGGGACTTCGGACTAAATCCGACGTGCATCATAACGCAAGTGACACCATTAGGATATTGGAACATCATCGAGTCATTCGTCGGCGACGGTATCGGTGTGGCGGAGATGATCGAGCAGAGAGTCAAGCCGACACTCAAGAGTGACTACGCTGGTTGTACATGGGAACATATAGGGGATCCCGCGGGGAAGACTAAAGAACAGTCGTCGAGTTTACTCAGCGCGGTGAAGGTGATTAAGAAAGAGCTTGGTGGTAAGTGGACGTCCGGGCCGGTGCTGATCAGTGAGCGCGTCGACCCGCTTCGAGCATTACTGACCAGAACGACGAAGGGGAGGGGGGTGGTCCAGGTTGACAGACATAAAGCGAAAGATGTATGGTTATCACTAAGGGGTGGCTGGCACATGCACATCTCAAGGACCGGGCTGGTATCTGATAAGCCGGTGAAAGATGAGCATAGTCATCCAGGTGACAGCATGGGTTATGGCGCGGCAATACTGTTCCCGTTAGGAAGACTGCAGAATACTCGCAAGCACCGCGCTGCAGCAACGACCAGTTATTTTGGACATAAGAGAGGACTTGGCTTCGAGAAGCCGGGACTGAGATTGCCGGAAGAGGCGAAGGTTATACCATAACAATTATAGGAGGGCAATAAAATGCCAGAGGTACTTGTTGTACACAACATGGATATTGTAGGTATTAACAACAGAATTAACCGTTTTATAGAAGAAATGTATAAAAGCAACAGTTCATCTGTGAACAACATTTCTGATGCGGATAAGAACCGCATGGTGGAATATATCGATGCCATTGATGGTCTGCATGATTGGATTATTGCGCAACCACAAGTGGATCTGCCTGATACCACTCCAAAGGATTATGCAATCAAGAAAGGCATCGAGGTTGCTGAGGTAGAGAATGAGTCGATCAATGATATGTTGCGAATGTTTGAAGTGATGCGCGATGAAATGGGAAATTCTCAATCTTCCCGAATAGGCTCTGGCCTGATTAAGCAGGATTCTAAACGTCTGCGTGACATGACCGAGCGTTGCCGTCAATTCTACATGCAGTACATCTTGAACTTCGTGCCGCTTGATTACCCTGAAAGCTCACCACAAGAACCTACTAGTGGTCACGGTAGACAAGGTATCTAATTACAACTGGAAACAGGCGCGAGTGCGCCTGTTTCTTAAAATAAGGAGAAAATGATGCCAAGTCATACGAAGAAAGAACGAGCTAAGAAAAAGAAGAGTTTCGTAGAGAGACTATCAAAGAGGACAAAGAATTTTGGAGATCAAAATAAACAGGGGCCTGCGAAAGAGTCTAGGAAACTGATAAATAAACAACTTGGACCGGAAGCCGCTAGAAGAAGATCTGAGGTCAAGACTTTGAGTAAGTTGACTGGAAAAGCACAGGCTAAGAAAGCGCGGGAATTTCTCAAGGCTGCCAATAAGAGGAAGACATGACCGATCAAATTCTGGCACATAACCCGGACAAAGATCCGAAGGAACACGACACGCCTGAAGAAGGGGAAGACCTCTCCGATAAGGAGATAGTAAATATCTTGCAGGGGTATCTGATAGAAGCTGAAGATGCGCGTGAGTCCGCTCGCGGGAATCGCGATGCTGTATGGGAAGACAACATCAACCTATACTGGAACCGGTTTGACTTTTCAGATAAACAGAACTGGCAGTCGGATCAGGTATTGCCCGAGGCGCCACAGTTTGTTAATCGCTTCGCTGCATCCATGCGACAGGGGTTAGTGCGCGATGGAGAATTTATGACGGTCAACCATCCAGGTGATGCGAACGGAACCTTGTCTAACACAATTAAGAAGGCGATGAAGTACTGGCTGGATAACTGCGGACGCAACGCTACCGGGCAGCCTATAGAGTTTGCCAATGTGTTTGAGGATGTGATGAAGCTCGCCGCTATGATGGGGGCATGTGCATCAGTCACTTGGAAAGAACGCGATGGCAGGGGTTATGTTGCTGTTGATCCGATAGATCCGAGAGAGTTTTGGCTGGATCCGACAGGGAGAGGATTGTACCGCATCAAGACGACGTTCATGGATCTGCATGAAATAGAAGCTCTGGCGAAATTGAAAAATAGTAAGGGTGAGGATACTTATAATATTGAAGCCATCGATCAACTACAGTCGTTCAGCCCCACAGAAAATAGTGATGATAAAGCGGAACTGACAGGGCACGACAACGAGGAGACGTCGACACGCGAGCCGATCAGGGTGGACGAGTATCTGTGCGACTTGATCGACAACGATGGTAACGTGAGGTTCGAGAATTACTTGTTTGTCGTTGCGAACGAGCAGTGGTTGATACGCGGCCCTGAAAAAAATCCCTGGTGGCATAAGAACGACTGGATAGTTTTTGCATCAGCTATCTCTGTTCCATTGAGTGTCTATGGGAAAACTTATATGGAAGACTGGGGGAAACTCGCTCGGACTTTTAATGAGTTGACGAACCTGATAATCGATGCTGTTCATGCAAACTCCATGAATGCGTTCATTGGTAATCCCGCCGCGTTAGAAGACCCGGCACAATTAGAAGAGGGCATACACCCAAACAAAATTTTCTACATGGAGGAAGATGCGGACATCAGGCAGGTTCTTCAAGCTCTGGAGCTTGGCACTCTACCGGCTGAAGCGATCACGTTATGGCAGGCGCTTAAAAAAGAACTGCAGGAAGGAGCGATGTTCTCAGAAATCTCACTTGGTCAATTGTCGAGTGGAGAGAAAACGGCTACGGAGATCAGTGAGTCGCAACAGGGCAGTGCCTCAACGCTGCAGTCTATAGCGAGGAACATTGAGACGGCGTGGCTCGAACCGATACTGAACCTTGTTTGGAAGACTGGGTTACAGCACTTGAAGAAAGATGACAAAGGAATGAAGTTAGCTCTCGGTGAAGAGAGCTTTAATATGCTGTTCTCTCGGCGTAAAGAGTTTGTGCAGGAGCAGATCACATTTAAGGTTGACGCGATCTCAGGGTTGATTGATCGTAACGAGAAGTTCAAAAAGATTATGTCCTTGTTGCAAATCGTCGCATCGAATGAATTGTTATTGAAAGCGTTCATGCAGAACGCTGATATCAATGTACTCGTCAGAAAGATATTCCAGTTGAATGGTATTGACATGAGTGAGTTGCAACCGAGCAAACAGCAAGGTGAGATTCAGAGTGTCGTTGATTCATCGGAACGACAGCGTGAAGCCGCTCAACAAATTCAGTCGGACGCTCCACCACAACCGAGAGGTGATGAGATTGCCGCTAACCTTTCACAGATAATTCCACCGCAGGAGACGAATAATGGAAACTAAGGACAACTTCCAACCACTCATAAACAGTATCAATGAAGGTAAGGTTGCGAATATCGCTGTTGAGTTTATGGAGAAGCATTTGCAACAGTTGCACGATGCGGTGGATATGCGAATCTACACGAAGATGTCCTCGGGTAAAAAAATAGAGTATGAAGAAATGGCTATGGCGTTCGCTGAGAAGAACGCTTACAAGAATTTAATCAAAGCAATGAAGCAGACGACCAGAAAAGGTGTGTCCGCAGGAACGCAATTTGCTGAACTAACTAAGGAGAAGGACGATGGACGTAAAGCAAGAAGAGTTGTTTCCGCCTATAGGGGAGTCTGAGGAGAAACCAGATGTGGAACCGGATATTGAAGATAGTATTGAAGATACGGTTGATCCTGTTCAAGATCAGCTTAAAGAGATGCGAGCGGAACTGGATGAGCAAAGAAAAGAAAACTCGCGATTGAACGGTCAACTGCTTCAGGTGATTTCTCGTCCAGCAGAACAGCCACAGGAACCCCCACTAGCGGATGAGAAGTTGCCTGATTTATTGGAAGATCCTGAAGGATACGCCGCTACTCTCGAAAGAAATATCGAGAGAAAAATGGAAGGAAAAAACAAAATAGCGCAGCAACAAAATAATCAGAACGCTCGTTATGATAAACTTACAACCAGGTTTCAATTAAAAGAACCGGACTTGGCAAAAGAAAATTGGGACGTCGTTGAATTCATTGTGACGAAGAAAGTTCGTGAAGCACAGGCGAATAATATAAGTGTTGACGCTCTGGTATTTGCGGACCAGGATAAATTTATCGAAGACGTCGCAAGAGACGTCAAGGCTATGGTCGGTGCCAAGCCTGAAGATGAGGACGACTCTGATACTCAGGGTTTGCCGTCTGCAGGAGGAATTTCTAAACGATCAAGGAAAAAGAGTACTGAAAAAGCACCAAAATCTTTCGCTCAGAGTCTAAAAGAAATCCGTAGCTTAACACCGGGTTTCCATAACCCCGCTGCAATCATTAAATAAGTGGTTGACAAAGGTTATTCTATAGGGGTAAATTATTAATAGGATTGAAGCAACTGTTAATTAGAATAGGAGAAACAAGGGATGTCTTGGACATTTGATGCGCCAACAGGGGTTTATAAAAACCACGCCCTCTCGTCAGATATTCGTCATCAGGCAATCGCAGACGCGCAATTCATGCGTTTCATGACCCCTGAAGATGGATACGGACGAAAAAAGGGTGAGAACATCACGATTACAAGAGTCTTATCGCTCCCATTAGCTACTAGGGTATCGGAAACTGACCGATTGCCGAGCGGTAGGCCAGCCATTCAGACGAAGAGTCAACCGGTAAGCGAATGGGGATTCAAAATACCGGTCACAGAATTTGAAAAGAATCTCACACATTTTGATCTCCAAAATTCCTTCCAACGTACACTTAAAGACCAAATGCAGCTTACTATGGATTCAATGGCTGCAGAAGCTCTTAAAACCACTCCTTACATTTACATCCCGGTTACGACTGGCGGTGTATTCGACACAGACGGGTCAGCATCCACGACAGCAGACAAGAATCTTTCTATCGACGATTTGAGGAATATTCATGACGAGCTGCATGGAACGTTGAAATGCCCGATGTTGCCGAGTGGTAAGTATGTTGGGATCCTGAGTACGAAAGCTGCTCGGGGTATCAAGAATGATCCAACTTACAAGGACTGGTTTGCACCGAGTACGAGCGAACCGTTCATTTCAGGTCGCTTGCGTGATGTCGAAGGGTTCATGTTGATCGAAACCAATCATTTCGATGCCTTGAGTAACACTGTGGGTACAGGATCCGTCCTTGGTGAAGCGATGTTCTTCGGTGATGACGCTGGATTCCTGGCTACCATTTCGGAACCGGAACTCCGGGCTGGATTGCCTGAAGATTTGGGACGATTCCGAGAGACTGGCTGGGTAGGTACATTGGAAGCCGGACTGGTTTGGGAAGTAGCTGCACAGGCTCGCGCCATATATGTAACCAGCGCATAACAAATATAAGGAGAACTTTAAAATGGGAATGTTAGTTAATGAATATCAACGCAGGGTATTACGCCCTAGAATTCCTACTACCGCGACAGAACTTGTCCCCAGTGATATTTATGGGATGGGATCAGCTCTAACTTGGAATTTTTGTCCAGGAGGTCCGGTTGAAGTAGTACGGATAGGAGTTATTTCGCAGGTGGTGACTTTTATGCAGACCGCAACTTCTCTGTTTGAAGTTATTGGTGATCTGCACCTTAGAACCAGTGCAACCGGATACACTGTTACAACTTCTGCGCTCATTCTAAGGTCTACAAGTTCCGCAGAAACAGGTCAGCCTGGGAACGGTATTTTTATAAATGTCAGTGCATCTCCAATTTCAATGCAGGCTGGTGATAAAATGACGTTCGAATGTACTGCAGCAAACTGTGCTACAGCAGGCGCTTCAGGGACTTTCTGGATTGAGTATCGTGATATGCCTTGGCAGGGTGTTGGTCGTCCTACTACAGCTCCCGGCGATGGTTCTGGTGCTGGAGATATCGTTAATCAGACTAACGTTACTCTATAAGGAGGCAAATTATGAGTCTTTATGGAGGAATGCAAATAGTTGCGGTTACGAGCGGTTCCGCAGGACACTTTGACCGCCGTGTGTCAGAAGGCAAGAAAATGTTTGTCGGAGAGTTTACTCCGGTAAGCGCTCGTACGACGTTCAATACCGGCATGGCTGTTATTGACAGCGTTGTTCTGACATTCGTAGATGCGCCATCAGGTACGCATACTGTTAATAATTACGTCACAAGCAGCAACGGTGCTTTGTTTATAAGTCACACCGCTGTGTCAGTTGTCGCCAGCGCGATGACATTTGTAAGTGCAAGAACACCGTGGTCACGTGTCGCCTATGTAGTCGTAGGCAGCGTAAACGCACCGCCAACGTCAACAGAGTAATGGAGGTTTTATGAGCGCAATTGAAGAAGCAGGTATCGATCTTAACCGCGGTGTAACTAAACGCAAGGATCCTAGTTCAGGGATCATGGTTTGTATGTATAAAGACCAGCCTGGAATTTTCTATGATCTACGCGGTGGTTTGTTATCGCCGAATTTTGCTAAAGAAGCTGGATTCGATATCAAAGAGCTTGAGAAGCAGAAAGAATACAATACTGCTCTCGATAGCGCCAAAGATGCTCTGAATGAAGAGTTTTCTGGTGTAAAGGAGAGAGAAACTCTGCATACAGAAGGTTCGTTCTCAGCTATTGCTTGTGCTTATGGTAATGCTGATATCTACCGAGATGGCGATCATAAAATGAACACTGTTGCGATGAAAGCGAAGGAAGCTGTCGCATTGGTAAAGCAATTAGCTAAACAAGAAGTTAATTAATCTGCTGCCTCCCTGGTCGCGGTTTTGAAAGGGGCTTGAGCTACGGCTCTTGCCCCTTTTTTTAATTTGGGGTAGAAAATGCCTACATTTTTAGAGCTGAAAACACGACTTCAACGCTGGATCATAGATAATAACGTACAACTCACCACCGAGTCCGGCGATTTAATCAATAAGGCTCATCGCGAGATTCAGAATCGTCATAATTTTAAGGCGATGGAGACGAAGACTTCTGCTACTGAACTTGTGACGACAAATATTACTCGAACAATCGGTTCTTTGCCGTCAAACTGGAAAGAGAAGCGAGCGAACCCGTATATAGTTGATGTTTCCGGAAATACCGATCCTATAGAGTGGGCACCGTCGGAAGAAGAGATGGTGAAGCAGTACGACGACAATAAGACAACGGACAAGGGTGAACCTCAATTTATCTATGAGAGTTTCACAGGGTTCGACTCTTATCCTTATCCAGACGATCAGTCGGACTTTGGTGATGGAGATTACCGTATTACTATTCCCTACTGGAAATATCTCGATGAATTATCCGCCGATGGAGATACTGACTGGATAACAGAGAATTTACAGTGGGCGATTCATTCACATGCGTTGGCCTGGGGGTTTTTGTTGAACGAAGATGAAGAGCGGGCGTCGGTGTGGATTGAGATAGCCGAGCAGGAGATCGACAGGAGAACGAATCAGGAGAAACGTAAAAAAGTTAAACGATCAGGAGTTTTGATACCGCGTAGAGATGTCAACGCTCCTTTTAATGCCAAAGGCTGGAGGTAGATATGGCTATTGGATGGGATGAAGGAAACCCAACTGACAATTCTATTGTTAGTCAGTTTCCATCGAACGAGAGAGATCAGAGAGCTGTTCAGGCTTCAGCGTGGGCGTTGGAGCATGACGACAATGAAGGACGTCATTCATTCGGTGTTGGTAATACCGCTGCACGAGATGCAATCACTTCATGGACTACTGGTGCGATATGGATAAACACTTCCGCGGGGTTGGGTGGTGTGATTATGCAGGGAGTGGTATCTGTAACAGCAAGTCCTAGTTGGCAGGAAACCAGTCGATTTACTTCCGCGGATGATGTGAAGCTGGACGCAGTGATTTCTGCTTCTTCTGCAACGTCAGCCGAAGCTGCTGCTGGGTCTGAGACTGGTATCAGGGCATGGAGTCCAATCATTATTAAGGCGGCTGTTTCTTCTAATATTCCGATAGCTAGTCAAGCTGATATGGAGACGGCGACAAATAATACAAATGTAGTTACACCGCTTAGAGCCAACGACCATCCAGGTGCCTGTAAAGCGTGGGTAAATTTTCAGGCCACAGGAGCACCCTCGATTAATGACGATTTTAATGTTTCTAGTATAGGAGATGACGCGACAGGAGAGTTTACTATAAATATGGGAAATGATATGTCCTCAACAAATTATGCAGTATTTACCGACTGTCAAAGAAATCTTGCAGACGGAAATGCTATTGTCACGGCGTTGAAGGATTCTACGTCTGATGATGTTTTATTAGTTGGTTCTTTTTCGATGAAATGTTTTGCATCTAATAGCTTAACAAAAGAAGACCCTTTTAAAGTTGTCGCCGGAGCCTTTGGAGATCAATAATGGATAAACGAATAATTTTTGACAATAATGGAACCTTGACAGTTCTAATACCCAGCGATAATTACAGGAAAAGATGCAATGATCTTAATGATTCTGAATTTTGTCAACATTTAATCAAAAAAGATATCCCTGCAACTATGAGGGCGTCGGCTGCGGTGGTAGATATATCTGCGATACCAAATGATCGGACGTTTCGTGACGCTTGGAAAAAAAATGGATCTAAGATTAGGATTGATTTACCTGAAGCAAGACTGATCCACCAAGATAAAATTGATCGAATCAAAGATAGGGAGATGAAGCGTATTGCTGAGAATATCGTGATTCAGCAAGCTCTTGGTAATGATATCACAGCATTACAGGATAAGATTCAAGACATCCAGACAGCCATTGATAATGTCGGACCTAATATCAACGCAGCTGGAACTCCAGCAGTACTCAAAGCGGTATGGCCTGTTGGCCTGCCGAAGGAATAATGGGAACTTCTCGCAGACAATCTAACGCAGTTCTTGTCCCGAATCTTGGAGTTTATAAGGATAGGCCGTCACTTGCCTTGGATCCTAGAGCGCTGGAAGACTGTAAAAATGTGCGCATAAAAAATGGAGAAATTCTAAGAGACAACATGGGTTGGGGGAAATTCATGGCGACGAATCTAGGCAACCCCGTCACGCTGATCGATCAGTTCTTCTTGAGTAACGGGGGACAGATTTTAATCTTTGGAACAACAAAGGACTTATACCAGTACGATGAGACGGCAGACGATGTTCTTTATATAAATCCAAGACATGAGGAAGGTAGTGTTGATGCAGTCAACACAAGTGTTGGTGTTGAAGGAAGCGCTACTGGGTGGTCATCGACAGTTGCAGTAGGTGATGAGATATTCATTGGGGCGACTTCCGTTGTTAGTGTCGATGCTCACTGGCATGAGATCTCAGTAGTGAGTTCCAACGTGTCGATTACTCTCACATCGTCAAGGGGTAGCGCAACAGCGACTAATGTACCATATACAATTAGAAATCGGTACACAGCCGATGTTAAGAACTTCTGGAATGCAGCAACTTTTCCGAATGTAGTCACGCAGTCTTCTGGTACAGAGGATCAGTGGTTTGCCACTAATGGGATCGATGTTCCTGTCTTTTGGAACGGCTCTGACTTATCAGTCAAAGCGATGACTACCGCGGTTGATGCTTCTCTTGGATTTACTGCCAAAGATTTAATCATTCATAAGGAGATGCTGATATTCCTGAATGTGACTGAGGGTGGTCTGACAAAATCTACGAGTATGAAATACTCTGATATAGGAAACCCTGTTGACTTTGCTACAGGGTTGTCAGGAGAATCCGTAGTCTACGATGGTAACATGGGAATACAATCAGCGAAGCGCATTGGAGATAATATTGTAGTCTATGGAAAGAGAACGGTGACACTGGTTCAGTTTGTGGGGGCACCAGTTGATTTTATTTTTAGAAATGTAATTAATGGAACTGGGCTTGTTGCTGGAAGGGCAATTGTTGATTTTGGTGACCACCATGAGTTTATTGGACAGTCATCACA
>SDBT01018701.1_pt1 | contig 10882 bp, 10 predicted proteins | sample 2277101 | NCBI WGS metagenome assembly SDBT01 (sample SAMN10404973, study PRJNA504765) | marine sediment metagenome | isolation source: marine sediment core GS10_PC15, 103 cmbsf | place: Arctic Ocean: Southern Knipovich Ridge | collected 2010 | reverse complement strand
CTGATCCTCATCTCGGAAACAGCGTGCGATCTGGAAATAGCGCTCCAAGCCAGCCACCATCAGCAGCTGCTTCAGCTGTTGGGGAGATTGAGGTAAAGCATAAAATTCGCCTGGGTGCACCCGAGATGGAACCAGGTAATCGCGCGCCCCCTCCGGAGTCGTTTTGAACAGGATTGGTGTTTCTATTTCCAAGAATCCCTCTTGGTCAAGATAATCGCGGATGAATTTAACAACCCGGTGTCGAGTTTCCAGGTTCTGAGCCATGCGCTTGTGACGTAAATCCAGATAGCGATAACGCAGCCGGATCTGCTCATCAACCTCTTCTTCTTTGTTGATCGGAAATGGTGGTGTTTTCGCCGGGTTGAGCACCTTGAGATCATGCACTTCGACTTCAATCTCCCCCGTGGGTAGATTGGGATTTTCCATGCCAGCGGGACGCTTGCGCACTACACCCTTCACCTGGATCACCCACTCAATTCGTAAGGGGATTGCTTCCTGATGGACTTGCGAAGAATTATCCGGATTGAAAACTAACTGAACGATCCCAAAACGATCGCGCAGATCAATGAATGTCACCCCGCCATGATCTCGGCGACGGTTTACCCAACCAGCCAGGGTTACCGATTGGCCTTCATCCGACAATCTTAATTCTCCACAAGTATGGGTTTTTTGCATCTTTCTCCTCCAGACATAATAATTTCCGGTATTGGATATGCGCGTGTACCCAAAATAAAACGCCCTCCGCAATTAATGCGTCGGGCGGGATGTTAACGACGCAGTAAATCTAATCCACAAACAGCGCGTTACCCCCGACCCAACGAATGTAGGTGTTTTCGGGATTCAATTTATTCCGGAAATCGTTACTGCAGAATGTCATTGATTTCTCTTTTACTCATTAATACGTCGCATTATAGCATGGGAGCGAAAATGCGGGGAAGATTAGGATGCTTGACAACCTGCTGTGATTTAATCTATAGTGTAATCGGAATATTTGATGAAAAAACAGATCTCTCACCAGATCTGGAATGGATGCTGCAAAGTGGTCAGGTCGAAGATGGTACCCTCATCGAAGCTATGGCGCACCAATATTACCAACCGTTTTATCGCCTGTCACTCTCATATCTCACCTATCCTGAAGAGGCTCACCATGCAGTTCAAGAGACATTCGTCCAGGCTTTTTTTCAGGCAAAGAATTACCGCGGCAAGACTCTCATCGATGATTATTATCTTGGGGAAATTGATTTAATCGATCCATTCTGTACTAATTGTGCTCGTTCTCCAGACGGAGCGTGGAGCGTCATTTCCCAATGACCTCACTCACCGGTTAGGTTTTCAAGTTCGGTCATCTTGTACGATTTGAAGGATCTCCGACCGACAGAATTGACCATTCCCGAAACCTTGATCACCCGTCTGGTCTTCTCACCTGATAACCAATATATCGCCGCCGCTGACATTAATCAGAATACTGGCAAAGCAAACTTTTTCTTATTGACACCGAAACGGGGGACAAAAGAAATTGCCTGAGATAAAAGATGTGTGGAGTTTAGCCTGGAACCCTGATTGAGGCAATTGGCCAGTCTGAATTGGTCCAGCTTCAGGATGGATACCCAATCAACATTGAGAATTTATGTTTATTATTTGGAACAAGGTAAAGTGTCACCGTTTGTTAATGGTGCGAATTATCCTGGGGGGATGGGCTCAGTGTAAATTCCTCTTCAAGGTTGGACTGCAGACTTCCATCTTACGATGAGTGGATTAGAACCATGTGCAATCCCCCAGGTGGTTCGTAATCAGGGCATACCTTCAAAATTAAATAATCATATTAGTTGAAAACTTCCTAAACGAGATGTTTACACTTCTTCTTCGGCTGGGTTTTCCGCTTCCCGCTGGCCGGAACTGAGGTGAAATTCGCTTGGTCGTTCGTCGAGTTCAAATCCCGAAAGGACGAATAACACGTTCGTGATACTTTTCCCTGGATTGCGCCACCGGTGGTGTAATTTTGAGGCGAAAAGCAAGCTATCCCCTGGATTCAGAGAAAACCGCTGTTCCTCTACCTCGTATTCAAGTTGCCCCTTGAGACAAATCACAAATTCATGTCCTGAATGGACCAAACCATGCGGACCGCTTGTTGCCCCACCCTCCAGCGTTAACATGAAAGGCTCCACTCTGCCGATAAAAGATTCTCCTCCCAATCCCTCCCATAAACCACGCTGGAATTCAACCCGTGAACGTCCATCTGCTTTTCGAAATACAATTGCATGCTGGGGAGGTTCAGTGCGGAAGAAGGCTGTGATAGGAACTTCCAGCGCTTCTGACAATTTGTAAAGTGTGCTCACAGAAGGAGAAGTCCGCCCTCTCTCGATCATGCTTAACGCATTGGTTGACAATCCACTTAACCGGGCCAGTGAGCGCATGGATAGACCTCGTTTCTGGCGTAATTCTCGTAATCGGATCCCCACATCCATGGTCTGCTCTTTTTTCTCCGCACCCATAATCTCCTCCTTCGGCAGCAATATTTTTCCAGTGGCAACAACTGCCATAATTGTACTATTTTTTGGGACAATCAAACTTTTCGACAGCTTTATAAGGTTCCCAAAAAGTTTAAAATACACGATTCCAAGCTTGATTTCCATTTCTTTTATGAGAGCAGGTCATAAATAGATTGCTCTCAAATATGATCTTTGTCACCCTGGCATAATTACAGAATGTGATTTGTTACAGATATCACATTCATTGAATTGGGGTAAAATTTATAGGACAATATACCCATAAAGTGTCCCTGATCTCAGGATACTTTATCTCCGATTGGGATCATTTACGCGGATCAGCACCACAATCCGCGTCGTGTCATGGAAGATGACGTTCGATGCTCAAGGAGGTGATGTCTTGAAATACATCCACCGCAGTGGTTTTGTTTGGTTTACCGTTCTATTTGCGAGCCTGTTACTTTCGCTCTCAGTTGGCTCAGCCGCGGCATCTGAACAACCCAATTCTCAGGCAGCACAAAATACCCAGGGTGTCGCCAACGATACCTGTCTCTCCTGCCACGCATCGCCAGGAATGCAAACCACATTACCCTCTGGAGAGATCCTCTACCTGACTGTTGATCAAGACGTTTTCGACCAATCCATACATGGTGAGCAAGGGTATGCCTGTGTCCAGTGCCATACCGATATCAGCGAATACCCCCATCGCCCCTTAGATGCGCAGACGAGGCGGGATGTCTCCCTTCTTTATTATCAGAATTGCACCCGCTGCCACCAGGAAAAGTATGATGCCACACTGGATAGCGTCCATCAGCAGGCCTTAGAAAATGGCAATGAAGAAGCTGCCCTTTGTGTCGATTGCCACGGCTACCAGGATGTCTCCGATCCAAATGAAACAATGACCAGCGTCCCCCAGACTTGTGAACGCTGCCACTCGCTCATTTACGACGAATATGCCGAAAGCATTCATGGTTCGGCACTAATAGGCGAAGGCAATCCAGATGTACCCACCTGCATCGATTGTCATGGCGTTCATAACGTCTCCGGTCCATCCAATACTGATTTTCGCCTATTCTCTCCGCAGTTATGTGCTGAATGTCACGCCGATGAAGAATTGATGGGTAAATACGGGATCAGCACCAACGTTTTCGACAGCTATGTCTCGGATTTCCACGGGACAACTGTGATCTTCGAACAGCAATTCGAAGGACAAGAAACTAACAAACCAGTCTGCACTGATTGTCATGGCGTCCATAACCTGAAAAAAGTGGGTGATTCAGAGAGCCAGGTAATTCGAGAAAATCTACTTATTACCTGCCAGAGATGCCACCCAGATGCAAGCAGTAATTTTGCCGATTCTTGGCTTGGACATTACGAACCTGACCTGAATCGATTCCCAGCAGTATATCTGGTCGATCTTTTCTATAGAATTTTCATCCCGGCAGTCCTGGGTTTTATGGTCTTATTCATCTTCGGTGACGCTACTCGACGCCTGATCAATCGCCGGAGGGAGAGAAATGATGGCTAATATTGCAGAGCCTGTGCAAGGATCAACTGATTCGGAAGAACCGAAAAAGTGGTATGTAAGGTTCACCATATCTGAACGAGTCGAACATTGGGTGTTTATTACCAGCTTCATAATCTTGGGCATTACAGGACTGGTGCAAAGATACTCCGAATATCAGATCTCGAAATTGGTTGTCTCTGCGGTTGGAGGAATTGAAAATCTGCGCCTGAGCCATCACGCAGCAGCCATTGTCACGATGCTGATTGTGATCTACCATGTTGGAGCCCTCGGATACCGGGTTTACGTAAATCGTGCCCGGATGACCATGCTTCCTGTGATCAGTGATCTCACCAATGCATACCATGCAGCCTTGTACTATATCGGTAGGCGGAAAGATCCTCCTCAACAGGGCAGGTATACCTTCGAGGAAAAATTAGAATACTGGGCGGTTGTCTGGGGCACAGCGATCATGGCGGTCACTGGCTTCGTAATGTGGAACCCCATTGCTACTGCAAAAATTCTGCCTGGTCAATTTATTCCAGCTGCCAAAGCAGCCCATGGCTTAGAAGCTGTGCTGGCCGTGCTCTCAATCCTGATCTGGCATATGTACCAGGTTTTCATCCGCCATTTCAATAAAGCCATGTACAGCGGCAAGGTTTCCGAAGAGGAGATGCTTCACGATCATCCAATAGAGCTGGCAGATATCAAGGCGGGTACTGCCAAACCACCTGTGACTCCCGAAGGATTAGCCAAACGCAGGCGAAAATATCTGCCGATTTATTCACTGGCTGCCGTCCTGATGTTGGTTGGTGTCTATTTCTTCATCGCATATGAAGAAACTGCCATCTCAACAGTGCTACCAGCTGAACCAGCTGAGGTTTTTGTGCCCTTCACCCCCACTCCATTGCCTACTCCTGCCCCCTCTCCGACTCCGCCCCCGGTTACTGCCCTGACCTGGGAGGGTGGTATCGGCGCTTTGATGGAATCTAAGTGCGTTGCCTGCCATAACAGCAGCAGTAAGCTCGGCGGATTGGATTTAAGCGACTACAATTTGCCTTTATTAGGCGGCACCTCTGGTCCGGCAGTCATCCAAGGCGATCCAGATAACAGCACCATCATCCTCATTCAATCTGCTGGTGAGCACCCGGGTCAGTTCAGTGATGAAGAATTATCCCAGGTCAGGGAATGGATCGAAAATGGGGCACCAGAAAAGTAAATTAAATTACATCTAGTTATCCACCTTTCCCAATTAAATGAAAAAACGGCTGGTATCCTTCAACCAGCCGTTTTTCTGATCAATCTGTACCAGCGATTATTACTGGACTTTCTACCACCTCTTGTTCTGTTCCCCGATGATCGATCAAGTTCAAATAGCGTACCCCTAGAGTTATTGCCAAAGCTCCATATGCTATCACCCCCAATCCGCTTAATATCTCAATCGTTGAGGGGAAATAGGTCGTGTAAAGCGTAGTGATCTCCTGCGGGAGATATGTCAGGATGACTAATAAACCAGACATATTTACATCCCAGCGAAATGCCACGACACCTCCCACAATCAGCGCCAGAGCGAGTACCTGGGCTGTCCAGCTCTTGCGAAACCGTGGTACAAGGAGCAGGATTGCAGGAATTATCGCCCCCAACAACATCTCACCCACCAGGAAATTAAATGCCAGTGGGCCTGAGGTCATCATGCTCAAGGCCTCCGAACGTCCTGGTTCGTAGGTGTAAGTCATCGAGAAAACATCCCAGAAGCGGAAGTAAACATAACCAACCAATGCCCATCCAATGAACAAGGTGATTTTTTCAAGTAAGGAATCATCTACTTTGGCTCTGGAGGACAAGCGCCCGGAGACCTTGGTAATCAGTACCGTCAAAGCTGGACCGCCAACCAAGGCAGAGAACATGAACAAAACTGAGAGACCGGGTTTATACCAAATCGGTCGGGCTATTAGTACTCCATAAGTAGCCCCAAGAGATGATTGGTGGAGCATGGAGAGACCCAAACCCAGCAGTGCCAGGAACGGAGCGAAGTGATGAATGCTCATCAGCTTATTGGATATCCAGGGGAACCGGGTCTGCATCCATTCCGTGCGACCAATGAGGGGCGCTGTTTCCAGCATCAGTACACACAAATACAGGGTAAGACACATACTCACTTCCCACAAGAGTGAATGGGTATTCCAATAGACGATTGCGTGCCAAAAGCGGTCCGGCCGACCGATATCGAGCAGCAAGGTCAGTAACGCCATCGAATACCCAATCAAGCCCACAAATGTCGCCGTACGGGCCACGGGTTCGTATTGCTTCAATCCCAGCAGATAGACCACTGCACTCAAAGTAAAAGCACCAGCGCTCAATGCAATCGCGGATAAATCGATCGTGATCCAAAGCCCCCAGGGGACCAGGTCGCTGAGATTCGTTACACTCAATCCCTTTATCATGACAATACCAAAGGCAACTGCTCCAACGGCTAGCGCCAGCAATAAGAATGCAATCCAAAGGTGAACGGGTTGAACCGTAAATCGCTTGATGGTGATCATGCTGTCACTTCCTCTCTTGGCGGCAGGTAATAGACCCGGGGAGATGTCCCCAGATCCTCACGCAGCTGGAAGTAGGGATTATCTTTAATCAAGATGCTGACCTCCGACTCAGGATCATTCAAGTCTCCAAACTTGCGAGCACCCATCGGGCAGGCGACAATACAAGCCGGCGTGGCTTCTTCATCGACACCGGGTTTCAAGCCAAGTTTCAATCCCCTATCGATGCGCTGGTAGCAGAATGAGCATTTCTCCACCACACCCCTCGGTCTGCGTGGCACTTCCGGTTGCCCCCATTCAGGCACAGCTGGGTTTGGTCCGGTGAAAGATACCCAGTTGAAAGCTCGCGCACCATACGGACAGGCAATCTCACAATACCGGCAGCCGATGCACTTATCGTAATCCATCATGACAATGCCATCCGCTCTGTGATAGCTGGCCCCAACCATGCATACATCCACACAGGGAGCTTCTTCGCAGTGCATGCATGGGCGCGGCAGGTAAACCTGCTGGTCGCCAACTTTTCCAGCATCCAATACACGGTTCCAGGAGATCTCTGGTGGGATATCGTTGTGAGCGCGGCAAGCCAATGTACAATGACCGCATCCAGTACACTTGTCCTGGTCAATGACCATCATCCATTGGTAAGGACTGGATCCACCAGTTTCAGAGGCAGGGGTCAGGCGAGCCAAGCGCAGTCCACCTGCAACGACAGAACCAAATGCCAGGAATTTGAGGAAATCTCGACGTTGAATTGTTTTCTCTTCCACGGTCACTCCTCCTTGTCCCGTAAGTCAAGCCGGTTCTGGAAACGCTCAATCCAGGGAGCCAAAACGACACCGGCAGCCAAACCTACCAATCCTGCCAGCAGGGCAAATCCGAGTGGATTTACCGGCTGGGGTGAAGCTAATACTGAGGAGACTTCCGCTGAGATCATTGGATCGAGTGGTTCATCGGTGGGCTCCACTTCATGCACTGCCACGGGATCATGCATCTGGTAAGCATGGCATCCGTTGCAGGTATCTAGGCTGACGAAAAAGCTGTGATCCTTCTCTCCATGAGCCTGTACTCCCTGCTCTCGCAAGTCGGCCATGTGACAATCCGCACAGGCTAATCCACCCTGGCTGTGTGAGGTGTGTGAGAAATTTGAAGAGCGATCCTTATGGCAGGAGGCGCATAGAATCGAGTCATCCTCCGCTAAAAGTTGGCTGCCATGTGGATCGTGACAGGTTTCGCAACCCAAATCGTATTGGCGGTGCACACTGGCTTGCCATTGAAAATTCGTTTCTGTATGGCATTCGCCGCACAAATCCGAGCTGCGGGCAACAGGCATCGGCTCTTGGGGGTGATTGTCAGGTACCGGATTATGACATCGTTCACAGGTGATGCCATCCGATTCCCAACTATTGTTAGTTGGGTCGTACCCAGTCACATGACATACCAGGCATTCAACCGGCTCACCCTGGTCTTGCCAGGATTTCTGAAATGCGGGATTAGACCATGCTTGTCCGTGTAATCCATTTTCCCAGGTCTCATAAAATGCTGGGTGACAGGATTTGCAGTCTTTTCCTTGGATTAATTCCCCCTGGGGCTCAGTATCGATTGGTGGACTCGCCTGAGCAAAGGCATAAGTTAATAGCATCATCGGAATCGCAAACAGCGTTCCGTATAAGATGCGGGAAATGACGCTTTTCATATTACGATCTCCTCGAAGTTCATCATTGATCAAGCTGTAACAGGTAATGGTGCATGCCGGAAAACGTCGCAGCAGATACAGCGTTCTTGCAATCTGCTATTCTTTTCGCGGAAAACCTGCCAGCAAGGTTTATCAGGATTGTTATATGCCTTGCATGCCGCGCGTTGTTCTGCTGGGCATTCATTGATCTCCCAACAGCCTACATTTCCAACTTGTGCTACCTTGGCGCCTTCCAAATCAGATTCTTCCTTCCAGCGCTCATCCAACCACTTCAATAACTTAATGAAGGTAAGCGTGACTGCGATTGGGATGGCTACACGCAGGAGCACCAGCAGTATCATGGCAGGGACGGTTGTCAGCCATTCCATCTGTCCACTCCTTTATCAATAGAGCTGGGTTTGACGTTTGTTGATCAGTGTCCCTGCAAAAAGCAACAATGCAAAAGGAACCACGAGCCTGACCAGGATTAGTGCTGTGAGAACTAAGGCAGCATTCATCGCATCCTCCAATCATGTTGATAGTTGATCATTGCCTGTTAAGTCTCTTTCCCAGTAATAGGTATCAATTACCTCGAACTGGAAAGGATTTCCTGCTCTTTGTTGCAGCCTCATTATAGAAAACGCACTCGGCAAAGTAAATCGGGTATATCCCATATTTTTCTCTCCCAGTTTCACCCCATGCAGGAGACAATTCAACGCGAAAATCCCCAAGCCAATAGGTGATTTCATCTATTTGACGGATGGTTTAATTGTGAAAGATTTCACCCACTGAGGTAGTGCAAATCCCCCATCAAATCATATTGTGAATTGTGGAATATACCCAATCAAGCGTCCATTAACCCCCATTCCTAACACTAAAGTCAAACATAGGCTTGTCGAATTTATTTACGCTAAGCCTTTGATCGATATTTGGTAACTGCTCAGCCATCGTAATAAATTCCCACTTTTGTAATTGCGAGGAGCGTTTCTTGCGACGAAGCCTGTCTCGGGTAGAGCCAGATCTCTATCCTGGACCATCGGGACGGGACCGGGGCAATCTCTAAAAGTGCGTTTTCGCTAAAAAACCGGGAGACTGCTTCAGCAAAAACCGCTTCGCAGTGACATGGCTGAGTTGTTACTATGAATATAGCTAAAATGTCATCCTATAGTTGAATAATCCCTTTGCGGACTGCATATTTCACCAGCTCTGTTCGTGAGTGCAGATTTAATTTCCCCATGATATTCTCGCGGTGTCTGGCAACGGTTTTTGGACTGATACTCAGCTGTTCAGCGATTTCAGCATTGCTTTCCCCATCTGCCAGTAAGGTGAGTACTTCGTTTTCTCGGGGAGTTAATCCATTTAATTTGGCTTGGTTTTTAGGATGAAGGGATTGTATCAGGTAGTCTTTTACCAGCAGCTTAGCCAAAGATGGGTAGAGGTAGACCTCTCCCTGGGCAGAGACACGGATTGCTGTCAGCAGCTCTTCTGGTGCTGCTCTCTTCGGAACATAACCCGATGCTCCTGCATCCAGCATCTTGAAGAAATATTCCTCATCCTCGTGGATCGTTAACGCCACCACCGCCGTATCCGGCGCCAGCTGCTTAATTCTGCGAGTGGCCTCGATCCCAGACATATCCGGGAGACCAATGTCCATTAAAACCACATCCGGCTGCAGCTGCGAAATCTGGTTGAGCGCATCACTGGCATTGTCTGCTTCACCAATAATTTCCATATCGCTCTCTCCTTCAAGGAGCATACGCAAGCCAGTCCGCACCACAGCATGGTCATCAACTAACAACAAGCGTGTTTTCATTGTCTGTTTCCTCAATCTGTCTATAAGGGATGTAAACATTTACGCGGGTACCCGAACCTGGGAAAGAGGCTATCTCGAATGTGCCCCCTAATAAGGCTGCCCGCTCCTGCATGCCGATCAAACCCCAAGAAGGTCTCACAGTGGACTGCATAGGCGCAGGGACGAAACCCACACCATCATCAATGACCTCTAATAGGACACCTTCCGGTGTATAAGTCAAGAGAACCTTGACCTGATCCGCAGCGCTGTGTTTGATCACATTGGTCAATGCCTCCTGGGTTATGCGGAAGAGAGTGGTTTTCATCTCCATGGATAAATCGGGTTTTTCATCACGGATTGAAACGATCAGTTTGAGGGGCAGTCTTTTTTCGATCTCTCCAGCATACCAGCGTAGTGCAGCCCCCAATCCAAGATCGTCCAGGTGAGAAGGTCGTAAGTCAGCGATCAATCGCTGCAGCTCCAGTAAAGAATGTTCGACTAACTGCTCAAGCTGCCGCAGGTTCGCGGTCGATATATCACCGTCCTTCTGAATTGAAGAAGCCACACCGCGCAATCCCAATCCAATGGCCGTCAAAGCTTGACCCGTTTCATCGTGCAGCTCCCTGGCAATGCGTTGGCGCTCGGCCTCTTGTGCAGCCACAATCCTGCGCAGCATCTCACCACGCAGAGCCTCCCTTCTCTGCGCTTCCTCCAAACGGGCTGTTTGTAATTCAGCTATCCTGCGCCGAGTTTCCACTTCGAATGATCGCAGCACCCGAATAATAAAATACGCTGCAAATACGGCCGTGATGGCTCTTAATAATTGCACTGGAAATCCAAACAATTGGTAAAATAATTCCTGGTGGATCACATTGGAGGGGGGTA
>SDBT01018700.1_pt1 | contig 10883 bp, 3 predicted proteins | sample 2277101 | NCBI WGS metagenome assembly SDBT01 (sample SAMN10404973, study PRJNA504765) | marine sediment metagenome | isolation source: marine sediment core GS10_PC15, 103 cmbsf | place: Arctic Ocean: Southern Knipovich Ridge | collected 2010 | reverse complement strand
CAGTTGCTTCATCATCTCCTCCTCTGGTTATTATTTATAGGTATCCACCCTCTCTTTGAGCTCCCTGCCGCATTTGAAAAAGGGCAGCTTCTTGGCTTTGACCTTGATAGGCTCGCCTGTCTTAGGGTTGTTCCCGGTATATCCATCATAGTGTTTAACCTTAAAAATCCCAAAGTCCCTGATCTCAACCCTGTCACCATCTGCAAGGGCGCTCGCCATGCTATTAAAGATCGCTTTGACGGCTTCCTCGGCCTTCCTTATTGTTAGCCCCGTATCTTTGCTCACAATTAATACTCTTAAGCCGACGGTCCTTGGTAAGGTTTAAATAAAGCTATCGGTTTTATCTCTGGCACATTGAAAGGAGTTTGCAATTCCTCCATCTTTATTCTTACAACCTCTTTAGCATCTTTGATAAAATCAAGTAGCTTCTCATCTTTGCTCGTCGTGCCCTTGTCTGTCTCTATTTTTTTGTTTTTCAGGATGTCATTTAAAATGTCGATAAGTTGCCAATCCAAAAGTATTTCTTTTCTGTCTGATTTAACTCCGACAATAATTTGACGGATATGACCTTCCTGAGAAGTTATTCTGTCGTAAATCTTAAAAACTGCCACTATATCTCTCAAACCGGAAACATTTGTGTAACATGCATCAAAATTTGTTGCTTGTGTGACGGCTTGGTCAAACACTTTATGACCCACGCCAACGGTCCTTAAGGCAGCATCCTTCCCTCTCAATTCTCTTGAAAAGCGCAGCCCCTCGTATCTCTTCATAACACCCGGGTCTTTTAACCATTCATCAGGGGTTTTGAACAATAGTCCTGTTTCCTCACGAACCACCCTCCTTTTGTTCAAGGAAAGCATTGCTTCAAAAAACGGTTGGAGATCCTCAAGATCTTTGGGTGGAATTTTCTTAAGATCTTGGTAGTCAAACCGGGAACAATTACCAACCAATGTTCTAACAGTTTCAATCGCGTCCTTACCGCCAAAAGTTTTCGCTTTCTTATCAAACCAGCTGTCCAGCCGATCAGAAGGCACTGTCGCCCCATCAGTAAATAGTTCAGTAAACAAAGAGGGAGATGCCATACCCAACACAAGCTGCAATAGATCCTCCGGCTCATCCATGGCACCGCCCAGTGCCCTCATAATGCTGTTGATCTTCTCATTCAATTTATCCCATATGCGAGATTCAACTGTAGCAGGATTACGAAGCGTTATTACTTCCACAGGATACTTTTGACCATATCTATTTAGCCGCCCGACTCGCTGATGAAGGCGCATAGGGTTCCATGGCAGATCGACATGAATAAGGGAGTGGCATGATTCTTGGAGATCAATCCCCTCTCCTGCCGCTTCAGTCGAAACCAGAAAACGAACTTTACCTTCATTAAACAGGTCCGCAGCAGTGGTTCGTGCCAGTGAAATTATCCTTGGTTTTCCATTTTTTCCAATAACATTCTCTATCCTGTTATCGCCATTAATAAAAGTTACGCAATTATCACCATATATTTTGATGAGAGCCGACATTAACAAAGCTTGGGTTGCTTTGTATTCTGTGAAAAAAAGTACAGACCGCCTTGTGTATCGGGTATCCAGCGCTTCAAGTATTTTTTCAATTTTTGTTTCTTTTGTTACCGCTTCAGTCTTATTGACCAGTATCTCAAGCTGGGGGATTTCATCCTCCATTAACGGCAAGGCGGAAGATAACTCTACAATAACTTCCTCTTGCCTCTGCAACTCATCCGTAAGAGCAGAGACCGTTGACTCGTCAGCCCTTTCAAGAATTTCTCTGATCACACGCTGGCGATTCATAGCCTGCTGCAAATTTCTTCCTGCATTCCGCAAGCGAGACAGTCTCCCTGATAGGGTTTTCTTAATAGCGGCGATAGAACTCGAAGCGAGTTTTTGCATGGATATCAATACTAACATGACTGCTCGCTGGTCATTGCTTGCTAAGGAGGAAGCATATGCTCTACCCGAGGCAATAAAATCAGTGAGCAGATCATAGAAGGCAGCCTCTTCTTCGGTATATGAATAGGTCTCAGAAGAAACTCTTACTGGTTTGAAGATTTTTTTTCCCTCCATATCCGTTACGTTTTGTTTATTGTTCCTGATGATGACTTCCCGAAGATATGGTAAATGTTCATGAATGCCTCTGTTTGGTGAAAATCGTTCCGGATGGAGCAACCGTAATAGTGCAAAGAAACCGTAATCTTTACCCCTGTGCGGAGTTCCCGTGAAGAATATTCTCGATCTTGTAAGATTTTCTCGGACTAGCGCGTCCACCAAACGGTATCCCAAGGTTGCTCCTGCATCTTCGTCCGCATTAAGATGGTGCGCTTCGTCAACAATAAGCAGATCCCAAGGTTCTGACTCAAACAATCGTTGATGCCGACCTTTATGGTCATCCCTTAATGTCTGCAATGACGCCACAACCTGGTTATGTGTATTCCAAAAATCAGAGCGGGGTGTATCCGCTTGGGGGAGATACCTTGCTAAGCGGATATCAAACATGTCTCTCAATCTATATTGCCACTGTTCAACCAGTGATGCAGGGCAAATTACCAAGAGTCGTTTGACATGGCCTTTTGACAGAAGCGGCCATAAGATCAGCCCTGCTTCAATGGTTTTGCCAAGTCCTACGTCATCAGCAACAAGGAAATGAGCAGGCCATTGCCGCAGGATTCGGTGACAAACCCAGAGTTGATGTGGCAAAAGGGCTATCCTCGACTTTGAAAAAACTCCCCAGTTATCATTCACTGAGACAATCGCTTCAGCCAGTACCCGTGTAACGGTCTCCAAGGGAGAGAAAAGCTGACCGGCCTCAATGCTTTCAAAAATACCCAATTCTATCTGCAGAGAGTCTTTACTGCATTCTTCCAAACCATGAATGAAGCGGACAATGACCGTTTCCCCTTTGCTTAATTCGACATGTCCTGCACCGAACTGAGCATGAAATACGGTCTGGCCATTAATCAAATCTGTCATAATTATCTTCTCTAATCCAATATCATTTTTAAAATATTTTGCTCTTTTGCTATGACTTGTAAGGGGATATCGTAATTATTAAAAAACGTAGCTCTTTGTTCATCTAGATTCTGACAGAGGAAATCATAGATTTTCTTTGAATTATCAATACCATGGCTCTCTATAAAACCCTCACATCCAAGCTTTTCAAACAACTCTCGGACCCTCTTCACAGGAACATAACAAAATGGAACAACCTGATTTCCCTTGAGGACCTGTTTCCGCTTGAGTTCTCTGAGCATAAAACAAGCACCTATTCCAAGACTTCTTTCTATAGGAGGCGCACTTATCCCTCCTCCCTGGAAGATTTCGGTTGCCTTTGTCTTCAGTATCCTTTTAATATCAGAAAGAGTTTCCATCCGATCCAGGCTGAGGAATGATTCTTTATAGTCTTCTAGTTTTCTCGAAAAACGGTATATGGTTGGAAATCGATTCATCCAAAGTTCATACTCACTTGTGTCAACCTGTTCATTGATATATTCCTCAAGCACGTTCATCCATTCATCGGCTCGCTTTTCTGGATTTTCTTTGGAGAAGACATCCCACCATCCGCGGTTAATGCACATCTCTAGGAAGCCCTTATGCTGCACATCCTTTTGGCGCCCGATCGTATGGAAATGTGAGAGAGTAAACAAGATCAGCCAGGACTTTCGATCAATACGTCCAAGTTCATCTTCCTCAAGGTCGAGTAAAGCATTATCGGGATAGGTTCGCTGTTCATATTGGGCAATATGCTCTTCTTTGGTATTTGCCCACCAGGTATGAATTCGTTGCAGAATCTCTTCAGGATCATGCCGTCTCAATTCATCTTCCGGCAGCTCAAAGTCTTCATCTTCAGTAAAAACAGGACGACCCTTAATCAATTCTTCTATTGACGGGAGCTTCCGCAGGAGTAATTCGGAAACGTCGTTTTCATCCCAGGTCTTAAAAAATGAGGAATCTGGTCGTAATTTGGAGAGCCAAGTCCCACCAAGCCCTCTCTTCCTCAAAATTTCTGCAACCTTCTCACCATGTTCCCCATCAAGTAGGTAGCGAAGCCCTCTTTCTTTTTTGTATTCTGGCGGAGCATCAAGTATCCAATGCGCCATTTCTTCAACAGGTAGAGATATTTTCTCCCGGCAGAGAAAGAAGAAATCAATAGCACTCCCCTTGTATTCGTGAGAAAGTAGATATTTTTCCGGTGCAAATAAGGCGCGTTTTGATTCATCTGGATTTGCCAGGCCATGCTTCTGGGCAACGAGTAGTTCGTTTGCAGACTGGAAGGACCCATCAGCAGCTTTATAGGACAGAAGAGACAATGCCTTTACAATCTGCTCTCTCTCCTTCTCAAAATCCTCTTGTCTCAGATCAGCCGGGTTGAGCAGATTTCCAAGAGCAGTTGCCATTGCAGGTGTTACTTTTTTCTCGTTTTCTGCGTACTCATAAAGTACATCGGCCAGATGTATTGTACGCCACTGGGTCGTTGTCTGGCCTATAGACGGAACAATCCTTCGCGCTATTGAGTAAATGGAATCCGAGATCACCGAAGCCGGCGTTCCTAATAGATTTCGGAAGTATTCCCACTCAACTAGGGTTCCAAAAACCTGCTCACTCGCCAGACACCCCTTCAGGACAACTCGTATTTTCTCGGGTTTTGTCAATACATGAAAGGAACCCCACAGACCATTAGGCAATGCATCAACGTTGGAGATCAAGTATCCAAGTCCATTTTCGTTACACAATATAAGCCTTACCAAAAAACTCACCTCATCGCTGCCCCGGGAAAGCACCCCGTCGCTTATGACTTTCCAGAAAGTTGACCAGAAAGCGTGGACAGAAAGATCTCTTTCCAAACGAAGGATAATTTTCAATTCCTCCCATTTTTCCCGGGTCAACTCATACAAACCTCGTAAGGCCGACCCGAATGCCTGACCTAGCTCGTGGGCCTTCTGCTTATTCACGGAACTGTTACCTGCAAGGCGAGCCCGTCCTGCATCCAGGTCAAAGAGGGAGTTAATCGCAAAACCAATCCCCTCACTTTCTTTAGTCGGGGCGACAACCCATATGGCAGGCAATTCCGAAGGCAAAACCCGAAAACCCTCAGGACCCAATGCTATTAATATTCCCCCGGTAGGAAGCCGAAAGTAGATTGAAAGCCCACCTTGATGTAAGCCTTCTGGAAGTGGAAGTTCCGCAATTTCGAGCCATGCTACATCAGAAAGCTTAATTCTCTTTGGCACCCATTCCCAAGCCCGGCTTCCATGATCATCATGGATATCGATTCTCCGGATCTGTTTTGAAAAAATGGTCATGATACCTGCCAGTTGTTCAAAAGACTCCATTACTTGGGCAGGCTCTATTTCCGAAAGCGGTAGTTCAATGAGCGTACCCGGCCAGCGTCTGTCAGATGACAATTCATACAACCGACTGCGGAGGCTGGAAGAATCCTTGAGGGGTATCGGGCATAGACCTGCAATTATTTCAGTAGCAAGGCGACCGCTCATCAGCTTGGGCCTGTCACTTGCCAGCAGGACACTCTTGAAGCCTAAACCGAATTTACCTGTAACTCTTCCATCCTCTGATTTGTCTGAAGACGACAGCACGAGCATTTTTTCAAGATCATGATGAAATCCTCTTTCCCGTCCGGGGAATCCCGCACTTCCAATAACATTGACCGGTCTCCCCCAATGGACGAATGTAAGAGACTTATCCTGCTGGATAACCAGGAATCGTTTCACATGAACGGGAATGACGTCATCCGAACTCTCTTCCGGATCTTTTGGATAGGCCTTTATCTCTGCAATTTCGACCACCGCGTCATCGGCATTTTGAAAAAGCTCAAACGGGATACTGGCAGATGTATACTGAAAGTCGCGAATCTTTGCCCGCACTGAATTCAAGACAACTTCCTGAACCTCTTCATCAGATTTTAAAAGGGCCTGAATTTCGCCTAATAACCTTCTTTCTTCCTCTTCATGGCTTTCTCTTTTCTCTTTTGACTCGTAATATTCCTCTCGTTTGTATCGGGCCTCATTCCATGCACTTAGCAATTCCTGCAAGCGTGGATGCTTATGAATACCAAGCAGCCTCATGTAGAATGGGATATGATTGAGTACAAGCTGTTGTGCTATACGAATATCAAGCTGTTCCGACCGGTCAAGTTCTTCCCAGAGCCGTGTTAGGTCATAATCTTTCTGATTATAAGCCTTATTCAGAAGGTATTCAGCCGATGAGCGTAAAAACCCGGAAAGCTTCGATGGAGAGTCAATATTGGGCCTGCGTAATTGCAATCGAGGGAAATTCATCCCTCCATCAGGCCATTCATAATATAGTCCACCGATTATCAATGAATTAAATTGGCTCTTCAAAGGAACCTCGATTTCCCGGCCTATAATGGAAGTCGTTCTGACCATTTCGCCATCTAAGCATCTGACAATGAACCGGTGCTGGGCAAAAGCCTGATGCTGATTCAGTCCATGCATCCATTCCTCACGGTGCAGATTGTCAGTGCGGTGATGAACCTCCCAGGGGATATTGTCCCTAACCCATTCCACCGAGTGCCTGCCACTATACCGTTTCGCCAAGGCCAACATCTTCGGATCATCCCCGAGAAGCGAGAGAAAAGCACAAATAATTTCTGAGGCGACCAGACCTTCCCATGCGGCAAAGAATTCTTCCAGATTGTCTGCTGAAGCAGTAATTTCAGGCTGCAAGTCTCGCTCTCGTTGTATTTTGTCAAGTTCTGCTGCCTGTAGTCTATCAGCATGGACAATCACGTCTTTTAAACGTTGTTTCTGTTCGTCATCCAGCAGGTGGCTATCCGCAACACCTTCAGCCTCAGAGCAGAGTTCTATTGCTGGCTTCCAGATCCCTTCACGATTCAGCAGATGAAGACCTAGAAAATGGTCCTTGCCGCCTTCCGCATTCACGAGTGCTGTCAAATATGCATTAAAGGCTTCAAGCACCTCCTTCTTTATTCCCTTGCCAACCTTTGTATGTTCTTCTTGAAGCCACTTAAGAATCCCGACAATTCGTTCAACAGCTATTGGCCTTAAAATCTCAGGCAGAAGAAGGTCTTTGCAAGTATCAGGCGAAAAGGCCATAATGGCGTTGGAAAGAAGGTTCCAACCGGGCAAATGGAGATTGACCGGAAGTCGAGCGCATGTCTTGACTATTTGGGTAAAATCCTCTTTTGCCCCCATAACTTTTCCAACATGGTATTCCTCGTTCTCCCCTAAGAGTAGCGCCAGCTTTTCGAGCCCCTCCTCGCCAATTGAAAAAGAGAATTTTTTAAGAAGATCAAAGGCCGCATGGTCACATAGCTCTTTGAGCAGTTTTTCAGGGGACCAGAAAGCGCCCCTTGCAATAGCAAGAAGCCTTTTCACCTCATCCTGCATATTTTCCAAGAAAAGAACATCCGACGGTTTGACGGGAAGACGGTCAAGATCAAGCATCCAGGCGGTATCCCGAAACATACTACTCGACATGATTTTCATTGGACGATCCAAATTGTCCATGATGAGACGCCAGAATTTTGAGGGCTGCCCATATTGCAAGGCAATCTTGATGACTCCCTCAGGAGAAAGAGGTATAAGCCAATCCTTTTGTTGTCTCCTGATTGTCGGATCCTTTGCACACCGGATAATGTCGGCGCAGGAGTGAAGTTCACCGGGCAGGGAGATATTTGTTTCAAGGTAAGATCTTCCTGAAATTATGCGCACCAGGTTTTTCGTGACCGTTTCATGGAACGGTAAGTTCTTCCAAAGATCTTCATCGGCTACAAGCTCTCTCAGGACAGCATCTCGTTCGGCCAGGGTGAATTGTTCTCCTGTTATCTTTTCTGTTCCCTTATCGCGAAGCTCATCGAGAATGCCTTCAGGTTTTATTTCCCGGATTGATAGTTTAGGCCACTTGTTTGGTGGGATTTCCTCAACCAGTTTCCGATCAAGTAAGTTCCACCCATCCTCCTTTTGACTTTCAAGCTGGCGCCACAGCTTCCCCCAAACAGGACTCTGGTCGTACCCCGTCACCCAAAGCGTGGAATTATCTTCGAACCGGTCTTCAAGTCCATGTAAAAGATACCTCAGTCCCCGGACACGACGATCGGATGAAAGATCAGCTCCTGCAACATCTGATAGAAGTTTTCTCCTTTTTTCAATTGATTGCAGTTGTTGTATCTCCTCCCCGAGGGAATCGAGAACACTGTCGGCGTGACATGACACAAGCAGGTTATTCCTGCCAAAAATAAGGCTTGCCGTTTCACTGCGGACTAGAAGTATTCTTTCGCTTATGGCCTGTTGCATTTTCGGGGCTAACCCCCTGCGTTGTTGATCCGTGGTGCCCTGAGAATATAGAAAAAGTAATTGACTACCGCAACATTCTTCCAGTTCAGCAGCCGAGAGCGCTGTAAGTCTTCCTGTAAGGCAATCATACCCTTCAAGTATCCTTAGATTATTAGCTTGGATCAAAAGCTCACGGCGCTGTTCCTCATCCTGTCTCTGGAGTATCTCTCTGGCAATGGCGCGGCAATGACCGATTTCATCCTGCTCATCATTCTGCTCAAAACGGTTTATCAACTCATGCAATTTTTCAAGGAGTACCAATGAATCATCAAGAGTGAGCTGAGCATTTCCAGGATCACCGGGCGCATCAAATTCGTGTGCCAGAATCAATGCCCTAGTTTTACACATCTGCAGCTTTCGGATAACGTCAGGGGCTTCCTGTTTAACGGCATATCGCCTTTCAGCGTCTATAAGGGATACAAAATCCTGTACCTTCTTTCTGTGTTGGCGGAGACCTGCTCCCAGACTGATGAATACTGTATTAAGAATCTCTCGCAATCTATCTTGCAAGCTTTCGATATTCAAAAACGGTTGGATAGTATAGTCTGTGAGAAACTTGATCAAGTATTCTAGCTTACCTTGGTCTGAGAAAACATCCTTCTCCTTCAAATGTAAAATCTCCAGGAGATATGCTTCGCTCCATTGAGGTAACGGCTTGGGAATGAAGTGTGGCGCTTCATTGTGGAGTAGTCGGATTTTCCTATTTTCCAGTGATTCAAGTCTAGGTAAAGTCTCCCATGGCCGGGCTGGTTCCGAGGATGGAGGGGACGGCAAGGGAAGTATTGCGGTATCTGATGACAGGATTCGCCATTCCTTGCCCTTTCTGGTCAGGCAGCAGGCCCAGAGAGAAGTTGCACAGATGCTTTCTCTGTGGTGTCGGAAAAGATTTGTGTTTCTTAGGCCATCACTGAGGCACCATACATCATCGGCCGAAATTCTTGCTTTATTAACAAACGCTTCAAGGGCAGGAAGAATGAGGGGCAAGGTTCCTTGCTTTGCAAGCCGCATATTCCACATCCGCCTCAGTTCTATCTCATTCTGAGCCTCAGAGGCATCTTCAATCGAATTGTCGCTTTCCTGCAGCCCTTCAATATCAAGACGGCCTGCATCGACAAAAAAATACCCGTGTAAAGTGAGTCGGTAACAAATGTCACCGTCGCAATGCGCTTCCTCTTTGGTCCCTTCTACAGGGAGAAAAACCGCCCAACTGATTTTGAGGCTGCCAGCTTCTTTTTCATTTGAACGGGAGAAGACAACGGCGCTATGCGCCTTTGCCTTGTCTGGAGCCTCCTTGCTCATGCCCCATTCATCGCGGACATAACTTTTAGGCCAGAGAGGGGACTGACGGAGTGGAGTTAATTCAGGGATATCCAAAAGGCTCTCGTTGCCTGAATAGACAAGGGAATATGATTCAACCTCCTTATCATTGCGTTGATAAGTTATCGTCCCTTCGAGTTCTTTTACGATGTGGTCCCTTTCTGTAAGCCTGACGCGTTTTGCTCCTCCTTTCATAGATACTTGGAAATTAGGACAAATTTGTGCCACTGTCTTATTTGCATGCCAGAAACGGATGCTATTTATCCTGCGCAAGAGTGGTAGAAGCGATGCAAGTTTTTGGGCAAGGTTTGGAGTAAAAAGGAATGAAAGGAGACGTTTGTCATCACCGGGAAACTCGGAGATTATACTGCCGACTTCCCTGCCATTAACAAGGAGGTGTTTTTTTTGCCTTAATGGCAACCAAAGCAGGAACCAGGAACCGCGTGAAAGGTCCATCTTATCAAAAATAGGCTGAGCATTTTGTTTGACCCGCTCGACATCTGAAGGGGAAAAACTATTCCAGCTATCATGAAAAGATGGGAATTCATCTCCACCCGACCATGGGTTTAGGATCTCTCTGTATTCTTTTTCGCTATTCCTGGCGATAAAGAAAAAGGCTTCGCAGAAGTGAAAAACGCTCTTCATGCCAAGGCCAAATTTTCCAATGGTAGATTGTTCAATAGCCTTACGATTCAGCCCGAAGGAGCGAATTGCCGTGTAATCCCAATCTGAGAAGTCACCGTTATTGAGGAAATAGAGCCCTGGCCCTTGTAAGAGTGGGTGCTCAGCATCTAATCCATTTGACAGACAGAATTCAAGCTGTATGTTTTCATTCGCGGAACCAGCATCATCAGCATTTTGGACAATTTCTTTGAGGACTGGAAAGCCACTTTGATACCGGTCACGCAAGTTGTCGGCAATAAGGTTGATGATCTGCAAGGGATCATGGATGTACCCACCCATAATTTACCTCATAATAAAGATCAATGATTGAATTGATTGATAAGACATTGCTTTTTCGGGGATGGAGTATAACGAAATTGGGTTTGTGTGTCAAGGGGAAAAGGTGTCACAATATATAGCGGTTAACGATTCGCACCCCTGGCCCAGACCCCTGGCCCAGACCTGGCATGTCAAGATGCGGTGATGGAAAGTGAGGCATTCATAAAGCAGTGAAACAATTGCACATCCACATCCCGTCGCACCAGGGCGGGCTGGCTTT
>SDBT01018699.1_pt1 | contig 10883 bp, 9 predicted proteins | sample 2277101 | NCBI WGS metagenome assembly SDBT01 (sample SAMN10404973, study PRJNA504765) | marine sediment metagenome | isolation source: marine sediment core GS10_PC15, 103 cmbsf | place: Arctic Ocean: Southern Knipovich Ridge | collected 2010 | reverse complement strand
GGGAGGGGAGGGCGCGGTCCCGGCCGGGTAGATGTCTGCAACCAGGTGCCGGCTGATGGATATCGTGCCCTTTTCGACCCGCAGGGTCAGCTCGCTTTCGGTAGTGTAGAGGATGTCGGCCTGGATGACCCGGCCGTTGGCGAGGCGTATCGTGGAGGCCGGCTGCCAGGCGCGAGGACGGTCCTCCTCCAGGTCTGCTTCCATGACGAAAGTGTTTCCCTTCTCGACTTCCACGGTTTCACGGAACACGCGGTATCCGGTCCTGACAAGGCATATTTCCCGTCTTCCCACCCGGACATCGTCCAGCGCTAGAGCTGGAGAGGCAGTCCCAGCAAGTTTGCCGTCCAGGAAGACATCAACTTCACCGGGACTCGCGATGACCAGAAGCGAGCCGAGAGCAGGGGTCAGCGCGACAGGGACCCGCCGGGTACTCCCGGGTTCCACGGCCACAGTCACCTTCCTTGTCTCGTATCCCTCTTCCTCCACCTGGAGGGTATAGTCCTTGCAGGGCAGGTCTCTCAGAGTGAGTGGCGTATGTCCCTTGAATTTCTCATCGACCAGTACCGATGCGCCGGATGGAAGAGACTCCACCAGGATGGTACCGTGATCAACGGCCAGTTCCGTGCTGATATCCAACGGCGTTTCAGGTTTGGCGAAGATCTCCTTCCGGAAAGTCCTGCGGCCGGGCGAGCGAAGCTCGACGACGTGTGCCCCCGGGGACACGCGGTGTCCGGTCACAGGCGTCGTACCGGCGAACCTGCCGTCTATGTAGACGTCAGCTCCAGGCGGCTGGGACTCGACGCGCAGTTCCGAAGACTGCGGTACGAGACTGAATGCAACGGGGAGCAGCGTCTTGCCGGTCACGGATATGGTCTCTTCCCGGGGCCGGTAGCCGGACTTTGTCAAACGGACGCGATGTGCGCCGAGTGAAAGCCTGTCGATATAGAGAGGGGTATCTCCTCTTCGTTTTCCGTCGAGCCAGACAGAGGCTGCGCTGGGTGTCGAGGTGACTTTCATCCAGCCCTTGATGGGGGGCAGGTCGATCGCAACATGGGCTCTTGACCGCCAGCCGAGCAGTATCGTCTTGCTCACGGGCTTGAACCCTTTCCTGCTTACAGCCACCGTGTGGGAGCCGGGGACCATTCGCCTGATCTCGAGCGGAGATATCCCGATCCGGTTGTCGTCCATGGAAACAATAGCGCCTGGCGGATCTGTTGTCACGCGAATACCCGGCAGCGATGCGCCGACGGCAGTGAGAAGACACAGTGATGCGATGGAGACAGCCGCGATGAGCCGTCGAGGACGGCGCAGGGACAGCCTGCTCCGGCATGCCCTGTTTGCAGCACCGAGGAAATGCGCGGGCCCCGGGTGTGGGTCAACGATGGCCGGGGGCAGGGAGACTATCAGGGTCTCGCAGGATGCCTTTTGAAAAGCTTCCTCCCAAGCTGCCAGGAACCCGGCAGCATCTCTGAACCTTTTCCGGGTGTCCCTGCTGAGAGCCCTGGAGACGACGTTTCTGACGGGCACCGGGATCACGCATCCTGCACTCGCATCCGGCGTGTCCGGTCCATCGAGCCCGTCGTTGCCCGCGGGAGGCAGCGTTCCTGTGAGGACCTGGTGACACAGCAGGCCAAGTGAGTAGACGTCCGAACGCGCATCGCACGGGCCCCCGGATGCTTGTTCGGGCGACATGTACCGCAGGGTCCCCACGGCGCTGCCGGGCGTAGTCAGGTCAAGGTCGTCCAATGCCCTGGCGATGCCGAGATCCATGAGCTTGATCGTATCTCCATCCATCATCATGACGTTAGATGGCTTGACGTCCCGGTGGACGATACCGGCTGCGTGGGCGCATGCCAGGGCGGCGGCAAGCTGCCTGACTATCCCGCCGGCACGCGGCAGCGGAACGGGCTCTCCTGGGGACAGGAGTCGCTCCAGTGTCTGGCCGGGGCAGTACTCCATGGCTATGAAGTAAACGTGCTCTTCCATTCCGAAGTCGTAGATCTGGGTTATGTTCGGATGATTGAGCCTTGCCGCCGCGTGAGCCTCGCGTTCGAAACGTTGGACGAACTCCTGGTTGGTCGCCAGCGGCCCGGCAAGCACCTTGAGGGCGACAGTCCTGTTGAGGGAGAGCTGGACAGCTTCGTAGACTACCGCCATGCTGCCGCGGCCTATCTCGCGGTCTATGCGGTAGTTAGCCAGCGTATGACCTATCATAAGTCTCACTCCTTTCTTCACTACCAGCCACCCAAAATGCCCGAGTGCATCATCGCAAGGAGTATGGGTCCGAGGAGGATCACAAATACAGCCGGGAAGATGAAACCCACCAGCGGGAGGAGCATCCGGACAGGGGCTTCCATGGCTTTCTTCTCTGCCCGCTGGAACCGGCAGCGGCGCACTTCATCGGCCTGGATGCGAAGGGCCTCACTTATGCCTGTGCCGAGCGTATCGGCCTGGATGAACGCAGTCACGACGCGTGACAGGGCCGGCAGGGATACGCGGTCTCTCAGGTTGCGCATCGCCTCGCGCCTGGGCAGCCCCATCCGGATCTGGTGCAGGGTCTCGGAGAATTCTTCTCTCAGCGGCCCGGGCTGCTCGCGCTCGATGAGGCGAGCAAGTGCCGATGGAAAGTCGAGGCCCGCCTCGACGCACAGGGTCAGCAGATCGACCGCATAGGCCAGTCTCTTCAGGATCGCGAACCGGCGTGCCGCAGCCCTGTTGTGCAGCAGGAGGATCGATGCCGGGGGCACAGCTGCCGGCAGTGCCAGAGCAGCAACAGTCCAACGGGGGGCGAGCGGCAGCATTGCGGCCGCTACTGCTGAAGTAAGAAGTGCTGTCAGTGCAAGGAAGTCATCAGCAGCAAATCCGCCGGGCTCGCCGGCTGCCGTCAGCTCTCTTTTCAGCGGGGCACGAAGGAAGTCAAGCGGCAGCCGCGCAATGCGGGCGCTCACGGGTCTTACCAGCGGGCCCAGTACCCGGGCGGCCTCGGCGAAGACCGGCCTCTTGTTCTTGATCTCACGCATCGATTCTCACCATCTTGCGGAGCAGCATGCACCCTGCTGCTTCCAGAGAGAGGAAGAGCGCTATCACGGCCCAGCCCTCCGGCGTGGTCGTGAGCGGCCTCATCAGGGCCGGATCGATCTTGAAGAGCGCTGCCGCGACTCCGAACGGGACGGTTCCCATGACCACGGCCTGCATCCGTCCCTGTGCCGTAAGGACTGAAACACGTCCTGATATCCTGAGCCGTTCGCGGACAGAGATAGCGATGCGGTCCAGTGCTTCGGGCAGGTTGCCTCCGACTTCGTGTGATATCAGGATGGCTGTTATTGCCAGGTCTGCTTCCTCGCAGGCAAGCCGTGCCCGCAGGTGCTCGAGGGCTGTCTCGAGAGGGACGCCAAGCTTGAACTCGTTCTCGGCTGCTGCCATCTCCTGCGACATCGGCGGCAGCAACTCCCTTGCTGCTACTGTGAAAGTCTGCTAGAGGCTGAGCCCTGCCCTCATCGAGTTGCTCGCAAGCGAGAGAGTATCAGGCAACTGTTCCATCAGGAGGCGGGCGCGCCGTCGCCGCAGAAGGAGCAGTGCTGCCTGGGGAGTGGCGAGGCCCGCGCAGGCGGCGATGACAGAGGCGAGTGGAGAGTGCGTGGCCAGGTAGCATACGGAACAGAGCACTGTTGATGAAGCCAGGGCGAGATACGTGACCGCCCGTGGCGGCAGTGAGAGGAACAGGGTATCCATGCTCTCGGCAGCCAGCGCACGATATCGTGCCTCGCACCTGGACAGGCCTATCTCCACACCCCTCTGAGCTGCAATGACGAGGATCGCCACTGAAAGGAACGTGAACACTATTGCAAGGATCTGCAAGGCATCGTCTCCCTATCGCGCTGGACGCTGTCGCGCTCCCCCCGGACGCATGGCCTGCCGTGTGCCTGAGATGCCGCTTCTCGAAGGACCGGCATCAGGTGCGGCGGTCACGAAGCCGCTGTCACCATTTCCGGCCTCCGGGTATTTGAAGAAGAAGACATCTGCAAGAGCTATTGCGGTGTCTCTCATCTCCCGGACTTCGCTGATCTGCGTGATCTTTCTTGAGCCGTCTTCCATCCTTGCCAGGTGCACTATCACGTGGATGGAGGAAGCTATTTGCTCGCGGATGGCATGCAGCGGTACATCCACCCCTGACATGAGGATCATGGTCTCGAGGCGGGACAGGGCATCGCGCGGGGAGTTGGCGTGCACGGTCGTCAACGACCCGTCGTGGCCTGTGTTCATCGCCTGCAGCATGTCCAGTGCCTCGGCCCCGCGGCATTCTCCGACAACGATGCGGTTGGGCCGCATCCGGAGCGCATTTCGTACGAGGTCCCGGATCGTGATGGCGCCGTTTCCCTCCAGGTTGGGCTGGCGGCCTTCCAGTTGCACGACGTGCTGTTGTGAAAGGTGCAGTTCAGCAGCATCCTCGATCGTCACTATTCTCTCATCGTCAGGAAGGTAGGTAGAGAGCACATTGAGGAGTGTGGTCTTCCCTGTTCCCGTCCCTCCGGATATGACGATGTTGCGCCTGGATATAACCGCTTGCTCGAGGAAGGTCGCCATGCTGGTATCCATCGTGCCGGCCGCGATGAGATCCGCAGCAGTCAGGGGTGCACAGGCAAACCTGCGTATGGTGAGAGTGGGGCCGTTGATAGCCAGGGGCGGGATGATGACGTTGACCCGCGATCCGTCCTTCAGGCGAGCATCGACCATCGGCGTGCTCTCGTCTACCCTGCGTCCCAGGGGTGCTACTATGCGTTCGATGACTGCCATGACATGCTGGTCGGATATGAACCTGCAGGGGGCGCGTTCCAGCCGGCCTGCTCGCTCTATGTACACAGTGCTGGCGCCGTTGACCATTATCTCGGAGATCGTGGGGTCTGCCATAAGGTCTTCCAGGGGGCCGAGCCCGAGGGTTTCGTTGAGCACCTCTCTGACCAGTCGCTCCTGGTCAGGCTCCGCCGGCAGGGACGGACACTTGTCCCGGACTATTGTCCTGACCGTTTCGTGTACTCGGCTTCGGAACTCTGCATCGGAGGTCTGGATGAGGTCGAGCCGCTTCAGTTTCATGTCTTCGAGGAGGTCCCTGTGGATCTCCAGCCTGAGTCGTGCGAGGTCGTGGCCCGGAACCCCGTCATTGCCCGGCTCGGCGGCGGCCGAGACGGGGTCGGCGGCGGCCGAGACGGGGTTGGCGGCGGCCGAGACGGGGTTGGCGGCGGCCGAGACGGGGTTGGCGGCGGCCGAGACGGGGTTGGCGGCGGCCGAGATGGGGTTGGCGGCGGCCGAGACGGGGTTGGCGGCGGCCGAGACGGGGTCGGCGGCGGCCGAGACGGGGTCGGCGGCGGCCGGTACCACGCGTATCTCATAACGCGCGATCGTGAACGGCTCACCCGGTTTGAGGACCCTGTCCTTGATCACGCGGTCCTCGCCGAGAAGGGTGCCATTGCGGCTGTGGAGATCGTGCAGGAGCCATCGCTCTCCAGTCCTTGTGAGTTTCGCGTGGTGCCGGGAGACAGCCGGATCATCAAGGACGATGTCGTTGTCAGCTTCCCGTCCGAGATGAAGAACGGCGCCGCTCGCATCGATGCGTGTGCAGGTCCCTGCACGCAGGTCTTCAACGAAGGCGGAGTGCATCTTCTACCCTCCTCCCCGCATGCGGGCTGTGGGAGCCTCCTGTGCTGTGCTGCTGCCGGGTGCATGCCCGCACCGCGGGTCTCCTGCGAGGGAAGACAGACTCACCGGAAGACCGGGCGCAGCAGAGACTTGTTCGCCCGGGGGCCTCAGCACCAGTGCGAGCCTTGCATGGGATTGTGCGAATATCAGGAGCTGTGACTGCTCCGGTGTTGCGGCCAGGGTCACCGGGATGCGGGAACCGCGCTGCAGGGCAGTCGCGTTCCTCCCGCCGGTCTGATTTCCCACGGACAGCACCCCGACGTCCTGCAGGAGTGTCATCGTGACAGAGCCCTGCTTGGTCGGATGGCCCCTTCCAGCCGGAACTTGAGGCGGGTCGAACGTCGCGATCACATCGACCCGGTCCGAGGGATGCAGCATTCCGGCGAGAGATCCCGTTGCGTCCAGTGCTATGGTGACTGCTCGTTCTCCGGCAAGGAGCGAGCCGGCGAGCGTGCGTGCGACCGGTTCCTCCAGGTCTGTCCAGAGCACGGGTTCGCCCTTGTCGCATGGATGACGGAGCTTCCTGCCCAGGATCGATGCATACTCCCTGGCCGGCACCGCCCGCCCCGGGACATAGTCTCCCGGCACAGACCGCGAGGCGAGAACGGCCTCGACTATTCTGTCTCCCTGCTCGAGGTCGACACGTGCGACGACAAGACGGACCGGCCTGGTGCCCCCGGGGCCTATGCCCCGGGCTATCTGCCTGCGCTCCCGGGCGAGGTAGGAGTGGGCCGCAAGAGCGGCTATTGCAGCAAGAACGATGGATACTGCCATGCCGAGCCTGTTCTTCATTGCCAGTGACCTCCATTGACGGTCGTGGTGATCTCTATGACTGTAGAGGACTGTTCGCCGGGCTCACGGTCCGCCGCTATCATGGTCAGCCGCGGTCCATCCTGGAAGAGGGCGACTTCTCCTTCTCCTTCCGGCATCCTGACCCGGCAGACGAGCCGGCCGGCGGGCGGGCGCAGTGCCGCGTGAGATGCCGGGGCGTCCGTCCGTACACCATCATGCACTGTCATCGAGTAGGGGGCGGAATGGCTGCTCCCGAGCACTTCGAGCAAGGTATTCCCGGGAAGCGGACTACCTGCAGGGGTCGGGCGAGCATTGTCCGGGAACACGCGGACCCGGGCTTCTCCTGCCCGGAGGTCAAGGGCGACGGGGCTGGCGGCCTGGCTGCGGCCCGGCGAGTTCATGGCTCCGCCAGGATATCCGGCCTCGTCCTCAAGCGAGAAGAAATCCGTAGCGAAGTCCATTGCGTCGGAGAACGTCCATGTGCTGTCATCGACAAAACAGGCAGTAGTCAGGTCAACGTGCCCGGTCGCCCCGGCCAGCGGCGCCGGCAGGTCCAGCCGCACGTGGGCCTCGGCACCTACAGTGTTGTTCAGCCCGTCCGCCGCTCTCCCGAGGAGTTCCAGCAGAGTGCTCCCTTCCTGCCTTGCCGCGATGTCGGGGAGCATCTCGCTTATCACTCCTTCCTGCCGGAGTGGCTGGATGCGCCTGACCTGCAAGCCCGCGTGATCGGACGGCAACTGCCCGATCGCGCCGCGCCGCGCCGTCCATGCGGCATAGCGGGCCGCCATTGCCGTTCTCTGCTTCAAGACTCCTATCCTTGCCAGGCAAAGTAGCCCCGCGATCATCAGGATATACACGGGAGCCGTCACGGCGAGCTCCGTCAGCACACTGCCGCGGCAGCGCTTCCTTTCAATGGTGGATGGGCGCATCACGAAGGATCTCCTGCAGGGCTTCCAGCCCCTCGATGCCCGAGACGTCCGGAAACGATACTGCTGCCAGTCTTGCCCTCCACTGCGGGACAAGAAGGAGCGGATGCGGCTCGTTGCTGTTGAAAGGTTGAGCCTGGGCGATCGTGACCATGCCTATGTCGCCGCTCAGTTGCCGGGATCCCACGTCGATCTCGGGCATGTCCAGCAGCTTCGGATTCTCGAATCCGAACAGTTCCTGTGCATGCATCAGCGGCCTGTCAGAGAGGCGCACAGCGATCGACAGTACATATTGCCTGCTTTCGAAGTCATCATCCCGCATGTAGGGTACCGGGAGCCTTGTATTACCGGCTGCATCGCGTCCGCTGTAATGCTTTGTCACCCGCTTCCCGTCCCTTTTCACACGCCAGGAGCGCGATGGGTTAAAGTTCCGGACTCCAGGCCTGTGGATGAGGAGTGCGGGCAACAGTTGTGACGATGGGGCCAGCGCCAGCGCCCCGAGCGCTTCGTTCTTTCGCGCGATGCGGTATGTCTCCGCTTCTACAAGCAGCGGGCATACCGCCTTGATGGTATCTTGCACCCGGCCCATCTTCCTTGCGACACGATACAGCCGTGCGATCTTTGGAGACAGGGTGGGGATCAGCGCTCCCTTGCTCAGCGCTATGAGCACGATCATCATCACGATGGTGGCCATGGCGGCGGTGATCCCGATATTCAGCACCGCGATCAGGTTGAGGCAGCGTGCTTGCCAGACTGCCGCGCTCAGGGCTGCGGCATCGGCGGCGCTTTGCATCCTTGTCTTGTGGAACATCAACTCGGACAGGTTCACCGTCATCGCTATAAATGCCAGCAGGACGAAGACCGTGAGAAGTGTAAAGACAAGTGCCTGCCCGCTGGATCCCCTCCGGGCGGAGTGTATTCTCTGGATCATCTGTTTCTCCTCCTGGGTGCGCCTGGCTCTGCCGGCAATGTGCAGATGGCCCGCACTGGTATGCTCGGGAGGCCTTCATGCTCTATAGCATCCTCTTCCGCTGTCCTTTCAGCACCGCCGCGCGAGAGGACCCTGGCCGCTGCGCGACCTGCCACCGGAACAGTCAGCTGGAAGGCATGGGTGACTTCGGCAGTGATGTCGCCGCGCATATCCGTGTGGAGCCTGACATCGGTCCTCATGTAGGAGTCCCGGTACCTCTGCAGGAGATCTCTGATATCCGCCGGGTTGGATGCAGGACTGCGAGGTCCTCTCAACTCTTGCAGGGGGTCTGTACCGCGGGGCGGTGTCGTTGCGAGGGACATACAGGCGATGGACGCAGCTCGCCTGCTGCGATCGGGTTGGTCCCCGTGCACAACGGCCGCCCGCGCGGCACAGAATGCAGCATACTCGACGGTAGCCCGTGCATGTGCAAGGAGCGCCATCTGGATGATGGCCAGGGCCAGCCAGATGAGGACGGGCAGGGCTATCGTGAACTCGACCAGGGTCTGTCCGCCGGCGTGCCGGTCCTTCGTGCAGCTTCCATCCGGTGGCATTCTGAATGCCGGGATACTCATGTCGTTCGGCCTTTCCCTGTTCTCAGAGCTCTCCGGTCATGGGGCCCGCAGAAGGATCGCCCTCGGAGTCCGTCTGGTCGAAGTCATCGAGCCCCACGTCCTGATCGTCTCCGGCTGTACCTGCGCTGCTGGTCTGGTCGACCTGTTCGCCGGTCCCCTGGCCGGCGAGAGAGTGTGTTGCCGTGAGGAAGGTGTGGCGCACCTGTTTCCCGAACAGCATCACCACGGCCACTGCGGCGATGGCGATAAGCGCCACGATGATGATGTACTCGGTAAGTCCCTGTCCCCTGTTCCTCCGGCGGCTCTTTAACACTGTCTTTCCCATCTCACATCCTCCTTTCCCCCGACCCTTCAGCCGGGAACCAGCTCGAACTTCGTCCTGCCCGGCTACGGTATGGGCAGTGCTATGAGGGTAGAGATCCTGCGGTAGTAGCATGCCAGGGCTTCCACGCAGAGCCTCGACATGGCGAAGAGCATGATGAGGAGCACTGCCGTGGTGAGCACCGTCTCGACGAGCGCCTGTCCTCGAGAAGAGCTTCTGGTCGAGTCATGCATTGCTCCGTCCTCCCCCGCGTATCTGTCTGCTGTGGGAGGTGTGTAGCAAATTGCATGCCAGGCAGGGCAGGGCGCCGGCATGGAAGAAGATAACCCGTTGTATCCAGGCAGTATGCGTGCGGATGATGGGCCCGGCATGTCTTCCGGCCTGGGGTGCGATGCGGGCTCCAGATGTGCGCCAAACAGCTCTCCCTGTGCGCTCTTTCTCACACCGTGAAAGCTGGTCCCCATGCCCTCCCGCCGCTTGACGCCTGTTGCCGGCAGGGACTATACTCGAGTCATGGGTGATGGTGCGGGGTAGGTTCGATGAAGCGCTTCGTGGCGTGGTCTCTTCTAATGACGGTCCTTTCCCTCGGTGCGGCGCCGTGCGCGGTGCATGCCGCGAAGGAGGATACTGCCCGGCTGCGGCCGATGCTCTTGAGGAGTGAGGAGGAGGCGGATCGCAGGTGGGCGGCTGACAGGCTGAAGCTGGAGGCCGGGAAGGACACGCTCTACTTCCTGAAGCGCGTGCTGAACGAGGAGAAGGATGCGCGCGTGCGCCGCAACGCTTGCGAGGCGGTGGTGGTGCTGGCGGAGGCGAACGCGAAGCTTGCGGTCTCCATCCTCATCAGGGCAGGGAAGGACCGGCACCCGGGCGTCAGGGAAGCGGCGGCCGCCGGGCTGGGGAAGCTCTTCGGTGAAGAGGCCGTTCTCTGGGAGGGGATAACAGTAGAGCGCAACCGGCTGGTGTGGTCCGCGTACTACCGGGTGTTCTGGAGGGAGCGGGGACTGGAGTACGTCGCGTGGATAGCCGCCTTCGATGAAAGAACAGTGGATGTGCTCACCCGGATGATGCGCGATGACGGTTCCGCGCGGGTGAGGGAGGCGGCCGCTTCGGGGCTCGCGGGGGCTGTCGAAGAGATGATGAAGTACCTGGGCGATCTGCCCGAGCGCTGGACGCGGGCCGGGGACCTGACCACGCGGCAGGCGGACGAGGTGCGCGAGATGCACAAGCAGGAAGCGCCTGGATCTGCTGAAGAAGCTCTCGACCTCATAGATGAGATCATTGCGGCATACAAGCCCGTCCTGAGAAAGGACAAGTCGCCGGAAGTCAGGGCGCAGGTGGTGGCCGGGCTGGGGGCGGCCGGGGCGGGGCTGAACAGGATAGAGGAGTGGTCCTCGGCTGCCAACGACCAGGTGTTCCGTTCGACCAGGGCGTCGATGCGGAGTGACATCTCCTCGATGCTTGCCGCGCTTGCGGGGAAGGGCGAGGATGCTGTTGTCGAACGGGAGCTCGTCCCGGCGCTCGTGGCGCTGGGAGGCAGGAACGAGGTACGGGCTGTTGTGAGGGTCCTCCAGAGCAGCTCTGATGGGCCGGTGCGGCTCCTGTGC